>Ga0265295_1006529_pt1 | contig 14056 bp, 14 predicted proteins | sample Munlansysbiofilm_FD_192503 | JGI IMG/M metagenome (GOLD analysis project Ga0265295, IMG submission 192503) | Leachate microbial communities from a municipal landfill in Southern Ontario, Canada - Methane capture system biofilm | ecosystem: Engineered > Solid waste > Landfill > Unclassified ... | reverse complement strand
AAATATCGACATATACATGTAAGATGCATATGTTTTAAAAATTTCAACCTGAAATCATACCAGCATGGCTATACAGACCAAGATAATGTCAAGTTTCCACCGACTTTATGGACAGACACTATTTAGAATGGGATGGAAATGAATGGTCTGGCACCATTAACGAAGTTATGAGTACAAAGGGCTACATCCTCGATCTCGAGATTATTGGTGATGCCCCCGCACCAGATATGAAACTCTACGGAGCCATCCTTGATCCTGAAACACCCATTCCATTGACACCCAATACCGGGAATTGGGTAGGCTATTTTATACGGGAGGCGCAAATGCCGCTGGATGCAATACCCGCAGATGTACTGCCGTATGTTACCCGAATTCAGGCGCAATATTGGGCTATGATCCGGCAGGAGGCCGATCCCGAATGGAGGTACAAAGGCAGGGTAATGCCTATACAATATGGCGATATGATAATTATTGATGTAGCTGGAGAGTGCCCCCCGTTGGTGTGGAACCAGCCTGCGCAGGCAGCCGAAGCCATGACCTTGTTGGTTCCGGAATATTATTCCTATGAGGAGCAGGCCAACTACCTGCCCATATTCATCGAAACCGATTCCACCAGCGACATTCAGGAAATTGCGGTGCTGGCCAATGGTGAGGTGAGAGGCGCTGCCGTGCGCGAGCCGGGCGACACACTTGTACAGGTGAGTGCGTATCTGCAAGGAGTTCCGGAGGGAACCCCCCTTAGCTTCGAGACCTGGAGCGGCTTCAAATCGGCTCCGGCGGATCCGGGCAGCTATGCGGTGTTCAATCCTGTGGATAAAAAATACGTAAGCCGAACGCTGTATAAGGGAGAAAACGCCCCGTATCATGCAGTCTCACTTAAATCGGGAGCTAATGCTGTGGCGCCTGACAGACGGGTCGAAGTAAGCTGCGCACCCAATCCTTCTGCCGGTGAAACTACCTTCACCATCAGGATGGAAGAGACGGCTAATGTTACGCTAATGATCCGTGATATCAACGGACGGACGATAGCCACACTGCTGGACAACGAAATGCCCAAAGGGCTTTACCATACCAAATGGTATGGCGCTCACGACGACGGATCGGATGCCGTTAATGGTGTTTACTTCTACAGCCTGAGCATAGATGGCCGGCAGCAGGCCTCCGGCAAGATAGTGCTGATAAGGTAAATCTGAAGGTTTGATTTATCAATAAGTAAATAGCCACGCCGGCCTTAACCGGCTGGTGTGGCTTTTTTACTTTTACATTAATTACATGAGTCGAACAATAATCTTAAAAAAAACATATTATGGAATCATCAAAATATACAGTTGGCAATAAAAAGTGTCATAATTCATGTTCGAAAAGCTTGCTCAACACCGAATCTGCCAAAATCTTAATGACCGTTTTAATATTATTACTGTTGATGCCTGCGTTTCTTTCCGCCACCATCCTTACCGTAAAACAGGATGGTACCGGCGATTTTACTGTTATACAGGAAGCATGTTTTGCAACTTCACCCGGCGATACGGTACTTGTATATCCCGGCATTTATTATGAGAACATAATTTTGAAACAATCAATGAACCTTACGTTGGCCAGTTTGTATCTAACCACATTGGATCGTTCATTTATTCAAAACACAATTATTGATGGAAATCAAACAGGAAGTTGCATTTTTATCAATAACACCTCCATTAATCCTATTACCGTTGAGGGATTTACACTAACAAATGGCTCAGGGCTTCCTGAATCAGCTCAGGGCGGAGGTATGTATATAAAAAACGCCTCGGCCGTTTCAATTATTTCGAATATCATCACAAACAATATTGCAGCAGCAGGTGGTGGAATATTTGTAAACCAGAGTGATGTTTTTCTATCGGGTAATGTGATATGTCGTAATCGGGCATTTTCTATCGGAGGGGGGATCTATAACCTTTACGAATCACAAATATTATTTGACCCTGTACACAAGAACAGTGTTTTTTTAAATTATGCTCCTAAAGCAATGGATATTGGAAAGATTAGCTATAGCGGGCCGATGGATATTATACTTGATACCTGTACAGTGTTGAACCCTGACTATTATTTCATTTATTCCTTTGATTTGTTCAATTTTCCGAACAACGACATTAGTATTTCTGTTGAGCATGGTAAAATAGAACCGGTAAACCATGATCTATACGTAAACCCTGCAACAGGCGATGATACCAATGACGGACTTACACCCGAAACAGCCCTAAAAACAGTTTCATGGGCATGTACTAAAATCGAATCTGATAGCAATAATCCGCTAAATATCTATTTGATGGATGGCATTTATTCACCTTCAACCAACCAGGAACGATTTCCGTTTAATGGCAGAAGTTATGTGTCCTTGCTTGGCGAAAGTATGGAAAATACCATTTTTGATGCCGATTCATCCTATTACTTTTATAAAAGCAGCGGCAGACAAACCGGCTTTAGCATAAAAAATATAACCATGCAAAATGCTTATGAAGGGAATCTTAATTCAATGACAAGTGGCGGTATGTATTTTTCAGCATGCAAAGAAACAATATTAGAGAACATAACAGTAAGATTTTGTGAAGATAACGCAAATCCAGGCATGGGCTTTGATTATCCCGATAAGCTAATAATGAGAAATATAAACTTTAATAATTTAAAAGGTCGTTGTGTTTTAATCATGGGAAATCCATTGGCTCCTGGTAAAACCTTCAGATGTGAAAATATTGCGATACGCAATTGTGGCCCTGATGCAAATCCCTTTCAAACAGGCGGTGAAGGAATGGGGATGGGGGTACAAGGTAGTCTATACAATGATGATCTCTTTACAGGAACTATTTCAAATTTGCAAATAACAGATAATTTGCGCATTCCTAATCCCGGCTGGGGTCCCAGTACTTCTGTTGCTCTATATATTTACTATCGTGCTAAAGTAAATCTGATAAATGCCACCATAGGTAACAACACAAGCCGGAGTGCTTTAAGTACTGCTACAAATATTGATAATGGTTCCGAAGTGAACTTTTACAATACCATCATGTATGGCGATTCGCTCAAAGAGCTTAGTCTGGGCAGCTATTGGGGTTCCGATTTTCCGGCTACCGCCAGTATCTCCTATTCCAACTTTGAGGGAGGCGAAGATGATATTATAAACTGGCAAAATGTGCACACGCTCAACTGGCTGGAGGGCAATATGGATGAAGACCCCAGGTGGGTGGGCACCGGCGATACCGCCTACTACCTGCAGTACAACTCACCCTGCATAAATACGGGCACACCTATGTACGAAGCCGGCATGAGCCCTCCCTACATCAAAGAAGAAGATGGCCGCAACGTGCTCTACATGCACAACATGGACACCGTGCACCTGCCCGCCACCGACCTGGCCGGCCGGCCGCGCATCTCGGGCAACCGCATAGATATGGGCGCTTATGAATACCAGGATACCGGCGTATCAGTGCAGGAATACGGACAAACACAGGATGCCTTCCAGCTTGCGGTGTATCCCAACCCATTTTATGTGCATGCCTTTGTCGATTTCAAAATGGAAAATCAGGGCCACGTGCAGATAGTGATAAGCGATATGAACGGACAGCGCGTAAAAACCCTGCTCGACGCCACCATGCCCCGCGGCGACTACCACCTGATATGGAAAGGCGACAACGACTATGGCACCACGCTCAAAACCGGAACCTACCTGCTCATGTTCTACAACGTTTGATGGTATGGTGTCGTGCGGGAGTACGAAGCGATTTCCTATCAGTTTACACCGACTTTTTTTACGAGCCAAAAACGCTCGCATACCACTGAAACCCGCATGCACTATACCATGTGTTAGCGTTTCGTGCTTGATTTCACTTTTAATCCTTAACACAAATAATTTCAATTGGAAATCCATTGTTTTTCCACCCGTTGATACCGTCTTGCATATAAATTATCCTACCTTGATAATTCATGTTTTTCAGCTTGTCAATAATTATTTCGGAACGTGTTTGATTAGTACAATAAACCACTAAGGTATCACAATTGGTATAATTTTCTAAAAAACGAGAAGCCTCTTCACTAAAAGCATCAATATAAACTGCATTTTTAATATGTCCCGAATAAAACATCACACTATCCCGACCATCAATAATTGTTTTATAGTAATTGCAAAATGTAAGCATTGTATATACTTGCTTAGATTTTAGGGTATCTACCACTTGAGCATTCAAAATTGTTGAAAAACAAAATAAGAAAAATACAAACCAAAGTTTTTTTGAAAAGTCAAACTGTTTTATCATAATGCATTTACATTAAAGTATCTATTATTGATTAAATGAATAAAGAACCTGCAAAGTGCACCAGTTTGCGTTCTTTGCCGGTCGGTTATTTATTGGCATAATATTTCCAGGGCGGAAATACCCAAAAGCTCCAATAAATTTGAAATGTTTGAATTTTTTATAACTTATAAAAATATCTAATTCATCGCCAAGATAATGCTCTCCGGACTTTAACTGAATTGTTTTTAGTAACGTAACATTATAAGGCGACGGTATCCGAAAATTGTTATAGGTTATTTCAATTGACATTTTTTTTATAGGGAATATCTCCAGCACAATTTCATTGTCGGCAATATTGGACCACTTTACAAGGTTCATTCGACCATAATAGCTGTCACGCGAACCATAAACCGGGTCGAATGTTTTTATTTTATTTCTTACTGTTCCGCCGGATGCGTAGCTTCTCCGAAAACTTAATATGGGTTTCGAAAATAATGATTTAAACTGATACCCTATTTGAGCCATATAGGCATAAGCATCAATATGCTGAGTGTTTTCTTGTCCAAATTCTTTTACAATCGTGAAATCATAGACAAATGAGTGGTAATCGTGATGAAATAATCTCATTCCTGTCCAGTGTCGATGAAAACTTAATGTATTGATGTAATCAGCCGAACCAGCAGTTTTATAGGCATAGAATGGTTCAATATTGATAATATTAGGGAGATGATAGTGAGCATACACTCCACCGCCCCAAAATTCCGTATTGGCAAATGGTATCGATGTTTTTTCAGGGTCGTGTATTTTGGTGCCTCCAACAAATGCACTTACGAAATTTTGATTATTTGAATATGAAAATTTTATCGCATCCCAAGTCCAGTTCCCTGTATTACCCCAGTCTCCGGGGCCAAAAATACGTTTGTCGCCAAAATAAATTTTTTGTCGTCCTGCTTTTATTCTGAGACTATCAATCAATAAACTCTTGTATTCAAAAAACAAATCGTGAATTTCAAAAAACTCTTCATTGGGGTTTCTGATGTAATAAGGTGTTTCTGTATTAGATTCTTTAATCTTGAATAAATCAGGATATTTTGCATTGCGCAACGACCATCCAAACGCCCGTGAGTCTTGTAAGTGAGCTGATATGGTTATTTTATTGTTTGGAGAATAGTTAAATCCTACAATAACTCTTTGAAATAAAATATTATCATTCAGTTTACCAAATCCATTCGGGTCGCCATAATTCTTAGCATTCATTCCGTTCCACGCTTCAAAACGTTCACGCAAGCTGGCATCAAAAGCAAAAACTGATGAATCGTTTTGAGCAAATAAATGTGAAAATGTTAAAAATAGTAAGATAAAAATGAATAGTAATTTACGAAACATTACCATTTTGCCCTTTACTGTTAATAAAACACTTTATATAACATAATTAACGCCGCAATCATTGATGTAGACGCAAAAATAATTTTAAGTATTTTGGGATTTGCCTTAATTGTTAGTCTTGTTCCAAACAAGCTACCTATAATTGCGGCAACAGCCAAAATAACTGACATTCTAACATCAAAATGACCCGTACTTAAATGTCCTAAAAACCCTGCAGTTGCAGTAATCAATACCAAAGTAGTAGATGTTCCTATCGCAATTTGCATTGGAACGCCAACAGCCAGAACCATCAGTGGCACCAAAAAAGAACCTCCCGAAATGCCCACCATTCCAGCAACAAATCCTGTTATAATTACAATTGGAATGAAAACAATCAAATTAATTTGATAAGTGGCATTGGTTGATTTTAATTCAATTCGATAGCGTTTGTTTGGTTTAGGCTCTTTTTTGACGGGTTTAAGCATCAGAACTGATGCTATAAAAATGAATATGGCAAATATTATTTTTAACAATGTTGCGTCAAATTTATCCGAAAAAAAACCGCCTAAAAAAGCTGGGATAAGCGTCATACTTCCAATTAGTAAAACCAACTTCCAGTCAACAACTTTCTTTTTTCCAAAAAAAATAGTAGCTGCCAACGATGAACTTATTAATACAAATTGACCTGTAGTGGCAGCTTCGTGAATACCTATGCCCGACAGAACAAGAGCTAAAACATAAAAGTTTCCGCCACCACGACCTGTCATAGTCATAACAAGGGCGATAATTAAAATAATACCTGCCAATATCCAAATATTCATATCCAAAAAGCTTATTTATTCAAATGTTTATAAATCTTACCAGGCATAATCGCTTCTATCAATTGCGGATAACCACCTTCAATCATTTTTACATTTTCAAAACCTTTTGATTTTATGTAAGCAAAAGTGATGGCGCTTCGTACACCGCTGGAACAAAACACTCCAATGAATTTATCTTTGGGTAATTGGTCAATATTCAAAGGTAATTCATTGAAAGGTATTTCAATCACTGGTAAATGATGCTTAAGGGATAATTTGATGGTTGATGTTTCTTCATTTGCTCTAACATCTAAAAGTATGGCATCCTGAGAAGCAAGAAACGTTGCGGCATCAATTTTATGTTTGCCGGTTGCAAAAAAATTGAAATCCATACTACTGATAATTTTTTCAAATTCAGTCATTGTTGTTTCCTCCTTTTTATTTGGTTAAATATTTTATGTTTAAACATTGTTCTTCATTACAATTTATAGAACATGATGTCATGGCTTTGACACAATTCAAAAAGTTAAATACACAGGACATATTAATTTTATAATACACTGTATTCTTAATTTTTTCGCCTACAATTATTTTATTTCTTTTCAACAAATCAAGATGTTTTGACATAGTAGATATATCTATACCTGCTTTTTCGGCGAGTTCTGTCACTGTATGCTGTTCACCCTTAATGCTATAAAGAATAAGTATCCTTGTCGGATGAGATAAGGCTTTGAATATATCAGCTTCTTTGCCGTAAAGTTTATCAGTATTGTCGGTCATTAATCAAAATGTTATTTTTCTATTTGGCAAAATTACCAAATAAAATTAACCGAACAAGTCTTTTTTGAAAAATATTATTGGATGTACGAATTTTAGCATGAACGCTAACGGTCGCGTGTTGGTTTTGTTTGGGGGTTTGGAACTGTTTACTCGTCAACCCGTTATAAAGCTACCAAAAAGCGAGAAACTTTCCAAATTCATTATCAGCCCAAATAAAATAAACACGCTGTTGTGCACTGGCGTTAAATTCTTCGTCGTTTTAATGTCTTTATTCGGTGCGTTTGGAAAAGACACACTCTTTGCCAAGTTTAAGATTGAGGGGCGGCAAATGCGACTTGGCAATGTGTGTGGCTGTGCTGTAGAGTTTACTTTAAATTTTCGTTGAGCATTTCTTTAATATTCAAATGTTTTGCATCTGAAATTTTCTTTGAATTCTCATTCACAAGTTCAATCCAATCAGACACTTTTCCTCTCTCTGTTGTTTTAAACCCCCAATGTTCAGATAATTCTGAGGGTGAAGTAAGAACTAACGTTTCAATAATAGAGTCAAAGTTTTCAAATAGGTTTAGAAATATTCTTGGAACATTATTGTATACATTTTTCCCAATTAGAATTTTCCCTTTACCCCCAGCTGTAAACATATCGCGAATATTTGGGCAAACGATTGCCTCACTTGTGACTAACCAAATAGCGAACCTTCCAAATTTTTCACTGCTATTGCCGAAAAGTTCAGGAAAATAAACCATTGCTTTGTTTTTAATATCCTGTTTTTCAATAATCGAGAGATTATTCCAAACTTTAATTACCAAACTGCTCGATTTGGTGTACTCTTGGTCAATCCACCATAAATCTTCGCCTGGCTTAAGTTTGCTTTTGTAGTAGTCTACAATTGGTTTAATTGGATTGTCTTTCTTCCTTAAAGTGTCATAAGGTGTTTTTATTTTGTCAAAAATAGTTTTTCCCTTTTCAAGGTTCATATCTATCAGGTATCGTGGCGAATGAGTAACGACCACCTCTGATAGACATTCCTCATAGGGACGACACCTGAATTCTATTGGACTTGCTAGTTTTGCGAAGAGCATAAAGATTCTTTCAACATCATCAACTCGTGTTGTTTCAAGAACACTATTTCCAGTTGTTTTCCAATGGTTTTGCGTGGTTGTTTTAACTTCAACACCGTAATATTTTTTTGCAATAATATCAGGGAATCTCTGACCTCCAATAAGTTCAATAGAATTTTCAAAGGGCGAACCAACTGCTAAATCTGTCATAACATCTTTAACCAATGGCTCTAACTTGTTGCCTGTAAGTGCAGAAATTGACTTGGCAGATTTCTTGGCTTGGTTGTTTAGTTCTTCAATGGTTGAGTTTAGTAGAAAGTCGAATTCCTTTCTGTTGGGTTCTGGGTTTGCTGAGATAATCATCGCTTACTTTTTAAAATATAGATTCCAAATATCCTCAATTCGTTTTGCTAAATTATAGGCAAGTAGGGGTGGTACTGCATTGCCAATAATTTTGTATGCTTGAGAAGGACTTACTAAAAATGAACCTTTTCTTCCATAACTTTTTTCAATCACAAATTCATAATCAGGAGGGAATGTTTGTATTAGTGCGCATTCTCGAACAGTAAGTCGCCTTTCTTTTAATCCCTTTTTCAACTCTTCATCAATTTTGCCTCCGTTTTCAGCGGATAGTCTTCTAAACTCAATATTCCCGTGATGTTCAGCTCTAATAGTTGGGCCGATAGTATTTGGCTTGATTTCAGTTTGACCTTGACAATGAGAACCCATATACTTGGCTTTCGAAAAATACTTTTGCGAAAGGTCTTCAGACTGTTCTGGTTCTACCAAATTTTTAAAAACATCATTCAGCGTTACGTGACGTTTTAATCCGATGCCTTCAACTGTGTATGCGTGAGTTGGATTTGGGTAAGGATTGTAAATTTCCGAAATATTCTTTTTCGATAGTTCCTCTAACGCTTTGTTTGATAGTGCAGATTTTCTAATTCCAATAAAAATTACCCTTTCTCTTGATTGAGGAACTCCAAAGTTTGCGGCGTGAAGAACTTGAGGTTCTAAAACAATGTAACCATTTTCTCCAGCACTCGAAAAATCGTTTTGAATTATTTCTTTTACATTTGAAAGATTTACAAGCCCTTTAACATTTTCGGCAATAAAAATCTTTGGTTTTGTGATTTCTATTACCTCCTTCATCCACATATAAAGTTGACCTCTTGTTTCGATAGAAGCTTCATTATCCTTAATGATTTCTCCTTTATGATTTTTGTGGGAGTTAAAGCCGTTTCTTTTCCCAGCAACACTAAAATCCTGACAAGGAAATCCTCCCGTGACGATATCAACATTATCAGGAAAAATATCTACACCAAGTTTGTGGAGTTTTACTAAATCAACGATGCTGTCAGTATGAAAAGAATCTGGGTTGTGACCTCTTTTGGAGAAGTATTTTATCCAAGCATTTCTTGCATCAGGAAGAATGTCATTAGCAAAAACAGTCTTAAACCTAGTTTTTTTTAGCTGAACAAAACCGTTGTCAAGATATTTGTCAATAAAATGAGGTGTTAGTTTTTCATTAATTGATGAGGCAAGAACAGAAAATCCACCCTCAAACCCTAAATCCATTCCACCACAACCAGAGAACAGAGAAAGAATATTTAATGTTTCAACCTTTCCCTTCCCGTTTAATCCTTTAACTTTATCAGGTTTGGTCGAAAACTTAATTCCTAGTTGCGGTTCTTCCGCTACATCAACTTCAAGTATTTCTTTATTGGTTCTCATAGTTAATTGCTAACCGAATGGGTTTTTAAGTATTGAACTTTTTTTTCTGCAAGTTTAAGAACTCTGTCAGCGCAATTTTCATCCGCAATATCGTACGCAATCTTATCACTAATGTATTGAGCAAGAAGTTCCTCCTTGTCAATATCTAATGTTTCAGATAGTTTTAATATAAGTTCTTTGTTTGGTCTTCTTTCATTCCTTTCAATCTTGCTTAAAATTGCAGGGTCAATGTCAAGACTTGCAGCCACTTGTCTTAAAAGTAACCCAAGGCTTTCTCTTTTATTTCTAATTATCTGACCAATAGTTTCCATTTGAACAATATGTCTTGACACTATTTGTCAAATATAAGATATGTTTCAAGTTTTATCAAGATGTTGCATTCAGAACTTTTGAACATTTTCTTAACGAGTTTAGAGTGTGCGTTGGAAAACGAAGGCTCTTTTGGCTGCGAAGCGGTCGCTTGTGGGTTGGGCGGCCAAATGTGCCTGAGTGTGTAGTGGATGTATCTTTCTGTAAGCGATAAATTGGTCTATCTGTCTGGTTTTCTTCGCTTGTGCATAACGGATGGCGGTATGAAACGTTGGGGGGTTCGAAGCACTTACCTGTCAAAATGAGAGTAAGTTAAAAAAGAGTGATGCAGTTGAGTTAACCACATCACCCCCAATGTTTTATGACCGCTTGTTAGCCACAGTAATTACTTCCCATTTATTTCGACAAGTATTTCTTGAATATCATCTTGACATTGTCCGCAAACTGTTCCTGCCTCAGTCTCTACGCCAACTTCTTCAACGGTTTTTAAATTCTTATCTTTAATGGCTTTTACTATGGTGCTTTTATAAACATCCATACAAGTGCATATTAATTTATCTTCTTCCATAATCATTTGGTTTAAGCAAGTTCAAAAATTTTCATGTCTTCTTCTACTGTTGTAATGGTTTGTACTCCAAAACTCTCTTGTACTGCTTTCAATAGATTTGGAGTTAACCACGCTGGTAAAGTCGGTCCAACATGAGTATTTTTAATGCCAAGATATAATAAAGCAAGATGTACAATAATTGCCTTTTGCTCATACCAAGCAATATTGAACACTATCGGAAGTTTGTTTATATCATCTAATTTTAAAACTTCTTTTAGTTTCAATGCAACAAATGCCCAAGAATAACTATCATTACATTGTCCTGCATCTAATACCCTTGGAATGCCACCAATATCGCCTAATTTTAATTTGTTATAGCGATATTTTGCACAACCTGAAGTAAGAATTACGGTATCTTTTGGTAATTGCTTTGCAAATTCGGTGTAATATTCACGAGTTTTTTGTCGTGCATCGCAACCCGACATTACAACCATTTTTTTAATTGCGCCAGAGTTGACTGCATCAAGAATTTTATCGGCAAGTGCCATAACCTGATTATGTGCAAATCCTATGGTTATTTCGCCTGTTTCTATTTCCGTAGGAGGTGGACAAGTTTTGGCTAATTCAATAATTTCTGAAAAGTCTTTATGTCCGTTTGGAAGTTTCTTTTCAATTCTTTTCCATTCAGGCATTCCTGTTGCTCCCGTTGTGAAAACTCTGTTGTTGTATGTAGTTGCTTTGCGTGGTGGAACTAGACAGTTGGTTGTAAATAAAATTGGTCCGTTAAAAGTTTCAAATTCTTCTAACTGACGATGCCATGCATTACCATAGTTACCAACCAGATGTTTGTATTTCTTTAAATTTGGATATGCATTTGCAGGCAACATTTCGGAATGTGTGTAAATATCAATTCCTTTGCCTTCGGTCTGAATTAAAAGTTGCTCTAAATCTTTTAAATCATGTCCGCTGATTAAAATTCCAGGATTTTTGCCAACTCCGATTTTTACATTCGTAATTTCTGGATTTCCGAATGTTTCGGTATTTGCTTTGTCTAATAAAGCCATTACTTTTACACCATATTCGCCTGTTTTTACAACCCAATTAAAAGCATCGGTCAATTCTATTGGCTTGGTAATCATCACCAAACTTTCTTCCATAAAATTGTAAATTTCCTGCTCTTCAAAACCCAGATTGAAGGCATGTTCAGCATAAGCCGCCATTCCTTTTATTCCAAACAAAACATATTGTTTCAGTCCGCGAATGTCTTCGTTGGAGTCGTAAGTTAATGTTCCGACTTCTTTTGCTTTTGCATTAAATTCTTCATCGTTTTTTTCGTTCCAATTGATTGACGGATGATTCACTGCAATTTTAACTTTGCTTTTTAATTCATCACGATACTTAATAGCATCTTTAATTGCCTGAATGATTGATTTATCATCAAAATTTGCATTGGTGATAGTCATAAAGAGACAATTAGTAATGTGTTTACTCTCGGCATTTGTGTCTATTCCTTGTTTTCGGGCTTCAATTGTCAAATACGAAAGTCCTTGACAAGCAAACATTAACAAATCCTGAAGATTAGAAGTTTCTTCGGTTTTTCCGCAAACTCCTTTAATTGTGCAGCCTGTGTTCTTGGCTGTCTCTTGGCATTGATTACAAAACATAGTCATATTTTTTAAATTTATACAAAGTTAATCTATTTATTCTATTAGCTGGTTCGTCTCTTATTATTGTGGCTAACGGTCGCGTGTATGAAACGTTGGGGATTAGACAGCGAGTTTTTTCGGTTAAGCAGTAAGGTTAGTAAAAAAGCAATAACTTTGAGTTATACACTTCAGCCGCAATGAGCTATACACGTTGTTACCTGCTGGTTTTCAATCATCAATCCTTAAAAATTCTCCTGCCATATCAAAGACAAGCACAAGATTATTGTTAAGTTGAACCTCTTGATTTCCTGATTGAAGTTCCCATCCTATAATGAAATTTGTAGAGTAGTTTGAGTTTACATAGGTAAGAATATTAGTCGGAATAACGCTGTCAGGCAGCTTTGTATTCCAATCAATATCTATGATTTCCTTTTGCTTGTTAAATTCTAATTTAATACCACAGGATAAAGTAATCTCATACATTTCCTCATTTTCGTCATTCTCTTTAATTGCCTTTGAAATGGAACAATTTGGAAAGTGGGTTGAAACGTAGTTATTGATTTCAGTCGGAACATTTTGTTCGGGGATAACGGTCTCTTTGTCACACCCAGCCACAAAGATTAGTGACAAAACTACTGTTATAATCATTATTAAGTTTTTCATTTTTATTAATTTTAAAATTTTGCTACTCTTTTCAGGATTTTCGCAATCTCCTTTTCAAATTTACTAATATTTCTTGTGTAGTGTCCTCTTAGCTTGCAGGTAACGTATGGGTATATGTGGCGTGGCTTGTGTTGCGCCTGCGGCAAGACATGACATATATACTGTGTTATCGGCTTTTAATTTTTTAATCAAATAAATATCAAAATAATATGAATACTTACAAAAAATATTGCCCGAATGTATTTGTGGCACAATGCGAAGAAAAACACGAAAAAGGTGATACTATTATAGTTAAAACCAAGTACGGAAAAGAAAACGAATGTATAGTTCACAATTTTGTTGGCTATACAGGAACAAAAGAAAAGCCTATGTATTGCTATTCGATTACTCGTGCGGATGGATTTAATAACCAAGAACGAGCAAAACAGAAGGTTGAAAAACTAAATGGGTATGCGGACAATGCAGACAAAAGAAGTAATGCAGCATACGAAGCAAGCAAAGAAGGAAAAGACTTTTTAGCACTTGCAGAACCGATTAAAGTAGGGCATCATAGCGAGAAAAGGCATAGAGCATTGATTGAAAGGAATTGGAAAAGAATGGTAAAATCAGTAAATGAAGCAGACAAGGCAGAAGCATACAGAGAGCGTACAGCATATTGGGAAAGTATGTCAAATAAAATTGACCTTTCAATGCCTGAAAGTTTAGAATTTTTTGATATACAACTAGAAGAGGCAAAAGAATACCATCAATTTTTAAAAGATAATCCAGCGGAGCGACCTCACGGAATGGCTTTATCTTATGTGAGCAAAAAAGTAAAAGAATTAAAATCAAAGCATGAAACTGCCGTAAAGCTCTGGTCTTAATTGCCGATAACGTTTTGCAGCTA
>Ga0265295_1006528_pt1 | contig 14058 bp, 14 predicted proteins | sample Munlansysbiofilm_FD_192503 | JGI IMG/M metagenome (GOLD analysis project Ga0265295, IMG submission 192503) | Leachate microbial communities from a municipal landfill in Southern Ontario, Canada - Methane capture system biofilm | ecosystem: Engineered > Solid waste > Landfill > Unclassified ... | reverse complement strand
TACAGCAAAGAGAGTTTTAATACCGATACATCTCTGTTTAAATACCTGCAAATTTTTGTGATTTCCAATGGAACCGACAGCCGTTATTTTGCAAATACCACCAAGCGTGATAAAAACAGTTTTGATTTTACGATGAACTGGGCAAAATCTGATAACACATTGATTAAAGACCTAAAAGATTTTACTGCCACCTTCTTTCAAAAAAAAACCTTACTCGAAGTGTTACTTCGCTATTCCGTATTTGATACAAGCAACACGCTTCTTGTGATGCGCCCTTATCAAATAGCAGCCACAGAACGCATTTTGTGGAAAATCAACAGCACACGTCAAGCTAAAAACTGGAGCACAACGGAGAGTGGTGGGTATATTTGGCATACCACAGGCTCAGGAAAAACGCTCACGAGTTTTAAAGCAGCAAGGCTAGCAACAGAACTTGAGTTTATTGATAAAGTCTTTTTTGTAGTTGACCGTAAAGATCTTGATTTTCAAACCATGAAAGAGTACCAGCGTTTTTCACCCGATAGCGTTAATGGATCAGATAGTACCGCAGGACTAAAGCGCAACATAGAAGCCGATGATAATAAAATCATTGTTACCACCATCCAAAAACTTAACAACCTGATGAAAAGTGAAGACAATCTTCCTATTTATCAAAAACATGTGGTGTTTATCTTTGATGAAGCACACCGCTCACAGTTTGGTGAAGCTCAAAAGAATCTCAAAAAGAAATTCAAAAAATTCTGTCAGTTTGGTTTTACAGGTACGCCCATTTTCCCACAAAATGCTCTTGGTGCAGAAACTACTGCCTCTATTTTTGGTCGTGAACTTCACTCTTACGTCATTACCGATGCAATCCGTGATGAAAAGGTGCTCAAGTTTAAAGTAGACTACAATGATGTAAGAGCACAGTTTAAAGCCATCGAATCAGAACAAGATGAGAAAAAACTCACCGCCGCTGAAAACAAACAAGCATTATTACACCCAGTGCGTATCAAAGAAATTTCACAATACATCTTAGATAATTTCCGTCAAAAAACACACCGATTAGGAGCATTAGGGAAAGGATTTAATGCTATGTTTGCCGTAAGCAGTGTTGATGCGGCAAAGCTCTATTATGAAACCTTGAATGACTTGCAAAAAAGTAGCGACAAGCCGCTTAAAATTGCTACGATTTTCTCATTTGCTGCCAATGAAGAACAAGATGCTGTAGGGGATATTCTTGATGAAGGTTTTGAAACCTCTGCAATGGATAGAAGTGCTAAAGAGTTTTTAAGTTCTGTAATCAACAACTATAATGTCATGTTTAAAACCAATTTTAGTGTTGAGAGCCAAGCGTTTCAAAACTACTACCGCGACCTTTCTTCTCGGGTTAAAAAGCAAGAAATTGATTTGATTATTGTGGTAGGGATGTTTTTAACAGGCTTTGATGCTCCCACACTCAATACCCTTTTTGTGGATAAGAATCTTCGCTACCATGGTTTGATTCAGGCGTATTCACGCACCAATCGTATTTATGATGCCACTAAAACATTTGGTAATATCGTAACTTTCCGTGACTTGGAACAAGCCACTATTGATGCGATTACGCTGTTTGGTGATAAAAATACTAAAAATGTAGTGCTTGAAAAAAGCTATAAAGAGTATATGGAAGGTTTTTCCGATCTTGCTACGGGTGAAGCTCGTCGAGGGTATTTAGATATTGTGGCGGAACTACAGCGTCGATTTCCAAATCCTGATGAAATCGAAAGAGAGAAAGACAAAAAAGAGTTTGCAAGACTCTTTGGTGAATACCTTCGCGTTGAAAACATCCTTCAAAACTACGATGAATATGCCAGTTTGCAAGCCGTTCAAAGTTTGGATATGACCAATCCTGATGCTGTTGAAGAATTTAAGGCAAAACACCATCTAAGCGATGAAGAGTTAGCTGCAATTCGTTCCGTACAAATGCCAACCATACGAACAATTCAAGACTACCGTTCAACCTATAATGATATTCGCGATTGGCTTCACCGCGAAAAAAAAGGTGCAGAAAATACCGAATCAACAATTGATTGGGGTGATGTTGTTTTTGAAATAGACCTTCTTAAATCACAAGAAATTAATCTTGATTACATTTTAGAGTTGATTTTTGAAAATAACAAAAGCCGCAAAGATAAACAGAGCCTAGTTGAAGAGGTACGCCGACTTATCCGTTCTAGTATTGGCAGCAGAGCAAAAGAAAGTTTGGTGGTTGATTTTATCAATCAGACTAATTTGGACAACATCGCCGATAAAGCCAGTATTATTGATGCATTTTTTACATTTGCGCAAGCTGAACAAAAGCGCGAGGCTGAAGAGTTAATTCACGATGAAAGCCTGAATGAAGATGCAGCAAAGCGTTATATCATGGCTTCTTTAAGACGAGAATATGCCAGTGAGAATGGTACTGAACTCAATGCAATTCTTCCTAAAATGAGTCCACTCAATCCGCAATATTTGACTAAGAAGCAAAGTGTTTTTCAAAAAATAGCTGCATTTGTAGAAAAGTTTAAAGGTGTAGGCGGGCAGGTTTAATCAAGTAAGAGATGCTTTAATACATGTAACGCAAAAGAGGTACAAATGATTTATGATACTTTTGATAGTTTAAATAAAACAGTTTCTATTCCGATCAGATATGCCAATGGAAAAATTGAATATTTTTATGGTGGAAAATTACCTAAACTCAAAGATGGTGTTATTGGGGAGCTCATTTTACCAGCATATGCCGTAGAAGACAAAAAGTTCTTAGAAAACATATCCAAAGAAGTTATTGTTGATCTTCTACCCTCTGGTACAAAACTGTTTGTTGAAATTAATGTCAATAACTTTGAAAAGCTGGATGAAGTTCTAAAGCAATTTGTAATTCATAAGAGATGCAATTTTATAGAAATAATCCTTCAAGAAAAACTAAAATTAAAACTCAGAGGCACTAAAAAGCCACAATTGCTTTCTGTTAAATGTGATATCCCAGCACTAGGAAAGGTTGCAAATAGTTTAAATCACGCCTATTCACTTATATCTGAAGCCTATGAAATTGAACGCATTTCGCACATTGGCAATGTTTTTAAAAAAGTGTATTATCGTGATGATTTCTCATATCATGAGCTTGATACATTGAGAGGAAATATTCAATATAAATTTGAAGAAGATATTCTTTTAAAACGATAGATATTAACTCAAGAATAGTAGTAGATATCATATTTAATTCAATTATATTTGTAAAATATAACTTTACAAAGGAGAAATTAAAATGTCAAAAACATATAGATTGTTTATCAGTCACTCTTGGAGTTATAGTGAAAATTATCAAAAAGTAATAGAACTGATCAAACAACAAGGTTTAGATTTTTATGATCATTCCGTACCAAAAGATGATCCTATTCATACAAATGGTACAGATAAACAATTACATGAGGCAATCGAGGCGAAGATGAAAGGCACTAGTTGCATATTGATACTTGCTGGTGTTTATGCGAGTTATAGTAAGTGGATTCAAAAAGAAATTGCAATAGCTAAAAGCCATGGGAAAGTAATTATTGCAATTGAACCTTGGGATTCGGATAAAACATCAAAAGTAGTTAAAGATGCAGCTGATAAAATTGTTAAATGGCAAGGTAAGTCCATCGTAGAAGCAATTAAGGAGCTTGGCTAATGAGAAAAGCATTGATTGTTGGTATTGATTATTATCAAAATGTATCTCAACTGTATGGCTGCGTGAATGATTCATATTCTGTAAAAAGTGTATTAGAACGAAATAGTGATGGAACGTTAAATTTTGACATAATGCACGATACTGCCTCAAATGAGAGTCAAAGCATTACCCGAGGCGAATTAAAAGACAAAATAACTCAATTATTTACAGATGATAGTGAAGTTGCATTATTTTACTATGCAGGACATGGCTATATAGAAAACAATGGTGGATACTTAGTTACTTCGGAATGCACTCGCGGAGATGATGGGCTAGCATTAGATGAAGTTTTAAACATCGCAAACAAATCAAAAGCTAAAAATAAAATTATCATTTTAGATAGTTGTCATTCAGGAATAGCAGGCAATATTTCTAGTCTCGAGAATAAATCTTTATTAAGTGAAGGCGTGACAATATTAACTGCTTCAAGTGAATCACAATATGCTCAAGAAACAAATGGGCAAGGTGTATTTACAAGCCTTTTAGTTGATGCTCTAAATGGTAGTGCTTCCAATTTAGTTGGAGAAATTTCACCAGCAAGTATTTACGCTCATATTGATCAATCATTAGGAGCATGGGAACAAAGACCAATATTTAAAACAAACATAAAAAAATTTATTTCATTGAGGAAGGTTCAAGCACCAATCTCTTTAGATGATTTGAAAATGATTACTGCACTATTTGAGAAAGTGAGTTCAATTTTTCAATTAGATCCAACTTTTGAACCAAAGAGAGATAATGTAGATTTAAAAAATTTGCCTAAACCAATAGAAGAAAATGTAGAAAAATTTAGAATTCTACAAAAATTTAACAGAATAAATTTAGTTGTTCCTATTGATGCAGAACATATGTATTATGCTGCAATGAATAGTAAAAGCTGCAAATTAACTTCTCTAGGTGAACATTATTGGAATTTAGTAAAAAAAGAAAGAATCTAATGTGTTATCGTATGATTAATATATCTTTAGTATATTATCTATACAATAAAACAAATATTGATGTATAATAACCCCATGGAAACCATCGATATCAAAAACCACTTTAAAACATCGCTGTTTACCCATGAAATGCTCAGTGCCTTTTTAGAACCTAGCATTTCACAGGTCAATATTAAAATAGCCACGATGGTCAAAAATGGTGATTTGATACGCTTAAAACGAGGGGTTTACCATCTTGGGAAAAGATACCAAAGCACCCCCATTGATGCTATCAGCATCTCCAATATGCTCTATGCCCCTTCGTATGTTTCGTTTGATTTTGCACTCTCATACTATGGCATGATTCCTGAGCGTGTGAGTGAAGTGACAGCTGCAACGCTTAATCATCCAAAACTTTTTGAAACGCCCTTAGGGCGCTTTAGTTATAAACACATCCCCAAAGAAGCCTATGCACTTGGTGTTGATTGGATGTATGATGAGAATAACGGTGGAAAACTCATAGCAACCCCAGAAAAAGCATTGTGCGATAAAATACGCTATGACAGAGGTGTAGGAAGTATGACACAAGCGCAGATGAGAGAGTACCTTTTGTATGACCTTCGCCTAGAGCGATTAGAGATGTTAAATGTTGAACTTATCTTCTCAATCGCACACGCCTATCGTTCTAAAAACTTACGCACACTCGCTTCCTTACTGCAAAAAGGAGTCAATCATGGCTAATACTCATCCTGCCATTGCCAAGATGCTCGAGCATTATGCACTTAACTCTAAAGAAGAGAGTGTGGATGCTTTGCGTGAAATTCTTCAAGAGATTGTGCTTTTAGGACTGTATGAGGGAGGGTTTTTTAAAGAGGCCGCTTTTTATGGAGGAACGGCACTTCGTATTTTACATGGACTTCCACGCTTTTCAGAAGACCTTGATTTCTCACTTCTTCAAGAAAATCCATCATTTGATTTGCGTATCTATGAAAAATCTCTTAGTGAAACATTACTCTCCTTTGGGTTCGATGTAAAGATTGAGATGAAAGAAAAAACAGCGGAATCTGCTGTACAGTCTGCTTTTCTAAAAGGCAATACCGTAGAGCATCTTCTTTCCATCAATGCCCCTAAGAACATTCTTCAAAGCATTCATAAAGACCAAATCATCAAAATCAAATTTGAAGTAGACACAGAGCCTCCTTTACACTTTCAAACACACAGTGTTTTGAGACTTATTCCTCGACCCTATTCGATTACGGCAATGACCTTACCCTCACTCTTTGCTGGGAAAATGCATGCACTGTTGTGCCGTGCATGGGGTACGCGACCAAAAGGCAGGGATTGGTATGATCTTGTGTGGTATATAGCCCATAAGACACCTTTGGATTTAGAACACTTAAACGCACGCTTGGAGCAAAGTTGCAAATGGTTTGAAGCCCAAAAGCAAACCCTACCTGAACATTTAACCAAAGAGAGTTTGATAGCACTGTTAAATACGCGTATTGAACACCTCGACATTGCAAAAGCTAAAAACGATGTAAGGCCTTTTATTAAAGAGATGGCTGAGTTAGAGTTATGGAGTGAAGTCTTTTTTAAACAGATCATTCATGATATTGTACTAGAAGCATAGGCATGCAGAGTATGTCCTCTTCTTCCATTGTGTTTATCGATTTAGAGGTTACGAAACATACGCAAACCATTGCTTCTATTGGCGCATACATTGATGAAGAGAATGGATTTGAAGGGCAGTCATTGCATGAACTGATTCGCTTATGCGTTCAAAAAACTCCCTCATATGTGTGTGGCCATAATTTTATGGATCACGATAAACACTACCTTGAAAACAGTACGTTTAATGCACTCTTACAGCGCCTAAAAATACTTGATACGCTTTACCTCTCCTTGTTATTATTTCCAGATAAAGTCACGCATAAACTTGAAAAACCCTATAAAATAGAAGCACATATTGCCAATTCTCCTTTTGGGGATAGTGTGGCTACCAAGGAGCTTTTGACGCTTCTTGTTGAGCGATTTTACTCTTTAGATGAATCTCTCAAGCAAGCTTTATATTTATTACTGAACACTCATGCAATCTATGCTCCATTTTTTGAATATATCGCGTATCAAAGCAGTGAAATCTCTTTGTATGAGCATTTTAAGTCATTAATTCAGTGTGAAAAAAAAGTGTTTGAGGCGATAACAGCAGAGTACCCTGTTGAATTGGCATTGGTTCTCTCTTACCTTTCAACACAAAAGCGCTATTCACCATCCTACCTTTTACTCCAAAAGTTTCCCAAGTTTGCTTGGGTGATTAAGCAAATAACCTACAATATAGATACCATAGATTTGGATGCTTTTGCGCTAAATGAGTTTGGCATTCCTGGATTTAGGGATTTTGAGAGTCGTGATGCGAATGTGGATCTTTTTGCTCAAGAGAGTCGAATCTCTCAAAGAGATATTATTGAAGCAACCATGAGGGATGAATCCATATTGGCCATTTTGCCAACGGGTGGCGGTAAGACATTCACCTTTCAAATGCCAGCACTGATTAAAGCACACGCTTATAAAAGCTTAACCGTGGTCATTTCTCCCTTGCAAGCACTGATGAAAAACCATGTAGAGAGCTTTACTGAAAAAAACCAGAATTTTAAAATCGCTGCTATCAGCGGATACCTAAGTCCGATAGAGCGCATTAATACCCTCGCAGAAGTGGAAAATGGGATTATTGATATTCTCTATCTTGCTCCTGAAGCATTACGCTCTAACTCAATTTTTACAGCACTCAAAAGACGCTTTATAGAGCGTTTTGTAATAGACGAAGCCCACTGTTTTTCCTCCTGGGGACATGACTTTAGGCATGATTATAAATATATCGCGAGGTTTATCCAAGATTTACAAAACGAATCAGCCTTCCAAAGCAATATTCCTGTCTCATGCCTTACCGCCACTGCCAAACAAGAAGTCCTTGATGACATTCAACACTACTTCCAAAAACACTTAGGCATGGCACTTTCTCCTTTTCTAGCCTCAGCCAAACGTACTAATCTTTTTTATCGTGCCATCAAAGTCGACGACCAAAAAGAAAAGTATGAAAAACTGGTTCAAGAAATCATCTCATTAGGCAATGTTCCAACTATTATCTATATCCCTCAAAATGCACGCGCGTGTAAAGAGCTGTGTGAATCTCTGTTGAAAGAGCCTCGAATCATTGAAATGGGATTAGTTATAGAGCCTTTTTATTCAAAGATTGATGATGAAATTGACTCAGGCAAACGAAAAGGTCGCTCTAAAGGAGAAATCCTAGAGGATTTTATTCACGATAAAATCGATATTGTCATCGCTACAACGGCCTTTGGTATGGGGATTGATAAACCCAATATTCAAGCGGTCATTCACTATGAAACTTCCGATAGCCTCGAAGCCTATTTACAAGAATCAGGAAGAGGAGGGCGCTCGGATTCGATTCAAGCGCAGTGTATCATCTTTTTTAGTAATGAGGATTTTGATAAGCTTTTTATGCAGCAAAATCGCACCAAAGTAGAATACGAGGAGATTGTGAAAATCCTCAAAGAGCTCAAGCGAGAAAAAAGGGACCCCGTTGTTTTAACCCTCAAACAGCTTGCTGAAAAGATAGGACAAGATACCGAAGATAGTGCCAAAGATTATGACACGATGATTAAGACAGCGCTTTTAGAACTCGAAGAAGCAGATATTATCGAGCGTAAACGAAACTTTACAAAAATCTTTGCCACTGCCTTACAAGAATCCAATGGCAACCGCATGGAGCATGTCCACAACGTCCTTGATCCTCACAAAGAAGAGTTACTTGAAATTTATGATGAGATGATACGTGTGATGAGTGCACTCATTGGTCGCAGTAAAGTCGATCCCATTACCACCGATGATTTAGCCGATCAGATAGGCCTTTCTCGTAACCACCTTTACCGTGTTTTACATGAACTCGCCAAAAAAGAGCTGATTACCATGGGCAACGATATCAGTGCAACCATCTCACGCAGTGTGCTTAAAGAGCTCAAAAAGCATTTTGCGATGGAAGATAAAGTACTTGCCTATTTAGAACACCTACCAGCATTTCAAAAAGACTTCAATGTAAGAGACATCAATCAAGACAATGATGAGAAAACCAATCATGTAAAAACAGCCAAGAAAATTTTACAAAGCTTTTCACACCTTGCTACACTCACCAAACAAGAGTTTAAAATCCGTTTTCACAAAGATGTCTGTCGCTTCAGTACGCAGAATTTAGTGTTGCTTAAAAAAACCGTAGAAAAGCGCCAATACGTCTGCGAAAAGATGATAGCTCTTTTGTTAGAACCGGTACAAACAACCGGAGCCGAAGAGATAGAATTTTCCTCCGTCAATCTCAAAACCAAATTGGATAGCTTAATGAAAGGCTCATTCTCTCTTGAAACCTTTCACCACTCTTTAGTCTATTTGCATGAGATGCTCAAAGACTTTAAACTGCGTAAAGGCAGACTCATTTACTACCAAGCGCTGCAAATTCATAAACAAGAGCGCTTGAATGAAAACACCCCTTATCAAAAAAGGCGTGATTATAACCAAAGCCTCAAACTCTATTACGACCGAAAAACCGAATCGGTGCATATTCTTATGCTCTTTTTCAAAAAGCTTTTGGAAGAGGGATGGATAAAATGTGAGAAGTTTGTCAATGACTATTTCTCTTTAGAGTATGACAAGTTCAAAAAACTCTATGGCTTGGAAGACAGAGTCATCAAACTCCCATTAACGCCTGCTCGCTATAAAGAGATTATTTCAAATCTCAATACAGAACAAAAAGCCATTCTCGAAGATCACTCTCATCAAGCCATTATGGTTATAGCAGGTCCTGGAAGCGGTAAAACCAAAACCTTGGTGCATAAAATAGCCTCACTCATTACCCTCGAAAATCATAAGCCAGAACACTTTTTAATGCTAACGCATGGAAGAGCTGCTGCAATGGAATTTAAATCAAGATTAACACACCTGGTGGGCTCTTTGGCGTATGATGTGGATATCTTAACCTTCCATGCCTTTGCATTGGAGCTAATTGGTAAGCGAGTCTTATGCGACAGTGATTTGAACGATGCTATTAGCCTAGCAACCTTAGGATTACAAAAAGGGTTCATTGAGCTTCCCTTTAAAACAATGCTTATTCTAGATGAGTACCAAGATGTCAGTCTTAAGACCTACGAATTTATCAAAGCTATTTTTTCGAAGATGGAAGGAAATAAACATATTATAGCCGTAGGCGATGATGATCAGTGTATCAATAACTTTTTAGACGATGATAAAGCTGATGTTACCTATATGGAAGAGTTTCAAAGAGATTTTGCAAGACTAGAAAATAATGAAGAAGAGGCATCCGAGCAAGGCTATGCTCAGTATACTCTTTTGAATAATTATCGAAGCGATACCAATCTTGTTGCCTTTGCAAATGCTTTTGCAGATACAATACCACGGCGTATGAAAATAGACAACTTAGTGCCAAATAGCAAAGAAAAGGGCTACATTGGAGTCTCTTTACATCAAGGAGATTCATCGCTCATGATGCCTATAGTTGATGCCGTAGCGAAAGACCCTTCAGAAAATATTGCCATACTTTGTAAAACCAACAGTGAAGTTTTAACGCTGTATTCGATGTTAATAACACGGGGCATTCATGCTAAATATATTACCAGCAAAGACGGCTTTAGTTTAGGACAATTGGATGAGTTGCAGTATGTGGCAAATCTTTTGAAAGAAAAACCACTGGATAGTGTCTTAGAGTTATTCAAAAAATATTATCAACAATCCACCAACTATAAATTAGCCCTTCAAGTCATAGGAAGATTCCAAAACGAACATTTAATTGACAGCGAAGATCTCAATTCTTGCTACACCTATTTTATGGATTACTTGAGTGAAATTACATTTGAAGAGTTTGAGTTTTCTAAAGCTAAAGTGATGGTGTCAACCATGCATAAAGCTAAGGGCAAAGAATTTGATAGCGTCTATCTTCCTATCAAAAAAGGCTTTATTCAAAACGATTACGATCGAAGGCTTCTTTATGTTGCAATCACTCGCACAAAGCATAATCTTCATATCCACACCAATGATCACTCCATTAAAGCTTTCAAGCAATCATTTGTAGAACAGCAATTTATCAATGAAACTTTCGATGAGCCACAAGAGATTCTATTTACCATGGGCTTAGGGGATTTATCCCTAAAAAGCAATGCAGCCAAAGAGGGTATTCAAAAAACCTATCCAATGGCAGGGGATAATGTTCAAATCCACAGATGCGTTCAAGAGGATGGAACTGTTTGGTTTAAAATCACCAAAGACAATAGAACGATAGCTATTTTATCTAAGCCATATGAGGGTTATAAGCGATTAAGCACACGCATTTTAGAGCAAGAGGCTAAAGGATACGTTCTGCAAGTAGATGCTATGGTTGACAATGTTGTCTCATGGAAAGTAGTTAATGATGAAACTAAATTAACTGAAGATTATTTAGAGATTTTGTGTCAGGTGAGGATGAAAATAAGCTAAATTTTTAATTTTTACGGCAAAAGGAAGATTTTTACATCTTCCTTTCTGACAGAGTTACGAAAGATCCATAGGGTCTTTTGTAATTTAGATGTTCATTGTATAACTCTCACAAAGGATTGTCAAATGCAAGTTGCTCTTGAACACCTTGAATTGCTGCCAAAAATATTGGAAAAACTTACACTCATTGAAAAAAAGCTTGAAGACTCACAAAGTAAGCGCTGGATGAATGTTAAAGAACTTGGTAAATATTTAGGATATTCAGTGGACCATATTTATAAGCTAAGAGATGATATATTTATTGAAGGAATTCATTTCCACAAAAGAGGTAAATTATTGTTCGATAGGATTGAGATTGACAAATGGGTTATTGGTGCAGATACGAGCAATAAACGGCAAGAACAAAAGAATAATATTGATGCCATTCTAAATTCTGTATTGCATAAGAAAAAATAAAAATATCTCACTATTTTGTATTGAACCCATACGATGCAGAAGAATTTAATATCTTCAGCATCGTACTTACATTCTTATTTTCTAGGAGGATTATTTCCTCTTCCTCCACCTGATGGTTTTCCCGTTGTGCTTGGAGCATTGACAAGTCCAGCCATTGTTTTCTCCTTTTATTTAATGACTTTGAATTGCATGAATAAATTCAATCTTTGAGATACCTATATCTTTCAATATCCCACATAATAAGCCTGTTTTGACTATCTTTTTCTTATAAGCAGGCACGACAATCGTTTTACGAGCTTGAATTGTGAAGATTTTATGACTACCGTTTTGTCTTTCACATACATATCCAAGTGATTGCATAAAACGTATTAAGCTACTTCCTGTTACATTATGAAGAAGTGCCATTATTTTCCTTTGTAATAAGGACTTTTTGGATTGTTAGGGTTTAATTGAGCACCACGGTTTCCTTGAACAGCATCATAGGCTTTGTTGGTACCATTTGTTCCTTTGTTACTGTTAAGCTGATTTGTATGATTGTTGTTATTTGCCTGAGTTGGTTTTGAACTATTCTTTGACATGGTTTTTCCTTTATTTTAATAAATTTTGAATTTTTTGAAACTCTTCATGACTGCTTTTTGTAAAGTACACAGTCATAAAGTTCCAAATGCCTTCATCTGCTAACACATAGAATTTTATTAAATGTTCTAATCTAACACTATGATTGGCAAACACCTTATGTATAACGCAGCCTTGAAATTCAACTTGTATCAATGAATCAAGATTTAAGAAAAATGGTTCATCAATACAACGAATTGCAAGACCACAGTTATCACTAAAAAAAACATTTTTGGAAGGAATCTGAATAAACATTTTTATGTTCAAGCTCCCTTATCAAAGGATTGTCTTCTTTGATGACGACAAAAGAGTTAATCATCCCATCTATCATGAACCCACTCCTCATCTTTTAACCCTCTATCGATTACCCAATCAGGATAATTACCGCAATATAACATTTTGTCTCCTTGTGAGAAATTTGATACAATCATTTGTACAATTGAATCATTGAAAGAATTATTGCATTAGGAATAGGGACAAATATGGGGACAAAAACGGACCTAGAACAATATTTAGAATTATGGGATTTATTTGAAAGCGAGATAAAAGTGAGTAAGAGAATAAAGCCAAATTCTTTAGCAGGGTTTGCGAAATATTGGGAAACATATAATGATCCAACAGAAGAAAATGATGCAAAAAGAGTATGTGATAAATTAGAAAAAATGAGAGCTCGGAAAAATGGACTTAGCCGTGTTCAAAAAAATACTCTTTTAACACTCACAACCTATTATAAAAGTCTAAATGAAGATTATTATGTTCAAGAACTATTACCAGATGAAAGCTATGAGCATTGGTTCGATTAGTTTAAACAATTCCTATAACGCTTATTCAATTCTTCTTCTAACCATTCAGATCCTTTTACACGTGCTATTTGTGCATCTATTACCCCAGACATAGATTCGACTGCACAAGCACAAGTATCTCTAACTTGAGGAGTATTTTTTCGTTGATCGATGCACTGTTTCATCATTTTATATTCTGTTTTAACCGAAACTCGATTTATGTGCAAGTAGGCATCAGTCGTTAAAACAATTCCCCCTGTGAGCACAAAACTTACTATACCATTTGAAACTATTTGTCCAAATTTCTTGCCAGCAAAAGAAGTTTCACATGATTTACATTTGATCTCTTCTACCGTGTGAATAGTGTTAATATCTTTGCATTTAGGGCAACAAATATCAAATGATGGATCAACAACTAATTTTTCACCCATAAAATCTCCAAAAAGTATATGTTAAAAAATGATTCAATATTCCAAAGCTTCAATTATACCCCTTCTTTTTTTTGCCTCTTACTACCCCATCAAACATTTTCTTAGCCTCAACCCAAGAGTTGTAATACTCTTTTAAAACTCTGGTTGGCTTTTTATGATTCATACTCCCATACACTTTTTCCAAAAGATACTCCCCAAACAAAGTCTCTTCAATTTTCAAGAGGTAATAACGCATTCTACCTTTAACAGACCGAGTAAGAAGTAAATGATCCTTTTGTACTGAAAAGAGATTAGGGTGTTGCATAAATTAAATATCCAATAACTTTTTCATCTTATCAGACTTGTAAAACTCTTCAATCACTTTATTGATAATAAAATCAAACGAATCACGATTTGAAAGACCTTCTATCTCTTTTTTATAAACTGAGGATAAAATATCAAGTCTGAGCATATTTTTCTCTGTAAAGTTAACACGTTTGCCTATTTTGTCATTATTGTCCATTTTAATCCTTTTTAGTTATTATATGCAATTGTACTCTTTAAATTAATAGAAATAAAGATTTAAAATGATTTATTGCCTATTATTGTTTAAAATCACA
>Ga0265295_1006527_pt1 | contig 14059 bp, 12 predicted proteins | sample Munlansysbiofilm_FD_192503 | JGI IMG/M metagenome (GOLD analysis project Ga0265295, IMG submission 192503) | Leachate microbial communities from a municipal landfill in Southern Ontario, Canada - Methane capture system biofilm | ecosystem: Engineered > Solid waste > Landfill > Unclassified ... | reverse complement strand
AATGGTGAGAAGTGGCTAAAAGATGGTATGCAGTGTGATTTAACTGTAATAAAGTGTACAAATTATACACACGCCAGTATGTATCAGCTTCCTGTTAAGCCCTCTCCAAACCTTCCGGATATGCGCTCAATTTACCTATATCCATCAACCTGCTACTTTGAGGCAACCCCGGTAAGCCTTGGAAGAGGAACAGCTCAGGCTTTTCAGATGTACGGACATCCAAATATGAAAGGATATGAATTCTCTTTTACCCCCAAAAGCATTCCTGGCGCCAAATTTCCTCCTCAGTTAAACAAAGAGTGTTTTGGTGTTGATTTGAGAACAGAACCCTCTATTGAGGAGATAAACAGAGCCGGAATAAATCTTGAATATGTTATTGATGCATATCACAATCTTAATCTGGACGACCATTTTTTCCGCTCATTTTTTGAGCTTCTTGTTGGTCAGGGCTACGTAAGAAAAATGATTAAGGAGGGCAAATCAGCAACAGAGATTAAGGCTATGTGGGCTGGCGATGTTGCAAAATTCAAAGAAGAGAGAAGACCCTATCTTCTCTATCCGGAGAACTAACCACAGAATAATATCCTGGAGGTGACTAAAATGTAAGCTCCCTGGAACCATCATCAAGAACAGATATTTTTACTCTGAGTACATCAGTCGGAAGTATCTGTTCTATTTTTTCAGGCCACTCAATTATACACAAATCGCCTGAATCCACAAACTCTTCAAAGCCAATATCAAAAGCCTCTTCAAGCTTGTTGATACGATAAAAGTCAAAGTGATAAATAGTATCCCCACCTTTTGTTCTATACTCGTTAATAAGGGTAAATGTGGGGCTGTTTACCCCATCCAAAACTCCTAAAACCCTACAAATAGCCTTTGTAAAGGTTGTTTTACCGGCGCCCATCTCTCCATAAAGCGCAATAACAAGAGCACCCTCTCTCTTCTTTAAAAATTCACGGGCTACATCATCAATATGATCAAGCCCCTTTATAATTACTTTTTTATCCATTTCTCTCTCTTCTGTCAAGACCTCTGTAAACAACAGCCTCGGCAAGATGGTTCAAAGATATGAATTTTGACGATTCTAAATCTGCTATGGTTCGTGCAACCTTGAGAATTCTGCTATACGCTCGTGCAGAAAGAGACAATTTTTCTATTACATCAGCTAAAAAATCACTCTCTCTTTTCCCAATTTTGCAATGAATACGCAATTCCGATGGAGAGATTTGAGAATTTGCTAATATATCTCCATTAAATCTCTCTCTCTGGATTGCTCTTGCCCTCTCAACCCTCGCTCTTATATCACTACTGCTCTCAGCTAAGGTCTCTGCTGTTAGAAGTACAGAGGGAACTGGATTAACTTCACAAAGTAAATCTATTCTATCTATAAGGGGGCCGGAAAGTCTTGAGCGATAACGATGAACTTGGTAGGGAGTGCAGGTGCATCTATCTCCGGGTTGCCCAAAAAATCCACAAGGGCACGGATTCATTGAGGCAACAAGCATAAAATTAGCCGGATAACTCAATTTATATTTCAGCCTTGATATTGAAACAGACCTATCTTCCATAGGCTGTCTGAGCACTTCTAGCACATTTCTCTGATATTCTGCAATTTCGTCAAGATATAGCACACCGTTATGGGCAAGCGAAATCTCTCCGGGACGAGCATTTGCTCCTCCTCCAACTATTGCATATATTGATGCCGAATTATGAGGTGATCTGAATGGTCTCTCTCTTATAAGACCATCACTAAGAGCCCCCTTACCTGCAACACTATAAATCTTACTGGTTTCAATTGATTCCTTAGTTGTCATCTCAGGTAAAATGCCCGCTAAAGCTTTTGCCATAAAGGTTTTTCCTGCACCGGGCGGCCCACAAAGAAGTATGTTATGAGAGCCTGCCGCAGCTATCTCAAGGGCTCTTTTTGCACTCTCCTGCCCCTTTATCTCTGCAAAATCGGGGGTCTCTGAGCCAAGCCTTCCCCCTCCTCTTTTAAAGATAGGCTTAACAGGAGAGACAACCTCCTCTCCATAGAGTATTGAAATTACCTCTTGAATGTTATTCGCACCAAACACATCTATTCCCTCAATTTCCGAGGCCTCAATTGCAGAGAGTTGTGGGAATATGCACCCTTTGAAACCCTCTTCTCTTGCGTGCTCAGCTACAGGCAAGGCTCCGCTGACAGGTCTGAGAGAACCATCAAGAGCCAGCTCTCCTAAAATCATAAAATCTTCCAGATTTAAAAACGAGTATTGGCCGGATGCTGCAAGAATACCAAGTGCTATAGCAAGGTCAAATGAAGATCCCTCCTTCTTAAGATCTGCCGGCGCCATATTCACAATGATTTTCTTACCTGGGATTCTCGCCCCCAGGGTTCCAAGTGCAGTACTAATTCTCTGTTGACTCTCCCTCACAGCGCTATCGGGTAGTCCCACTAAATGAAAATTTATCCCATCTGCTACATCCACCTCCACGGTAACTGTTATCGCATCTACTCCAAGACAGGTTGCACTAAATGTTCTTCTGAGCATTTTTTATTTTAAAGCTAAACTATTTGGAGGGGATAGAGAGCTCCTGTTAAAAGGATTACCCGATTCCGGAAGAAATTTTTCCAAAATCGGGCAATCAAGTAATTTCTAGAATCAACTAATCAAGAACAGAAACACAAGTATTTGCATTTCCAATATCTATACCAACAAAGGCAACGCCTCCTTTATCAGTTATATAAAATCCATCTTCACTAATTTTAGGCTCTTCGTGATTAGAGTTGAATTTTGAATAGAGTGCATATCCTATTGATGCAAATCTCTCCGGATTCTCCGGAACAATCACATTACAAGCATCGCCAAACTCCTCTCTAAATAGAGTTACAAGCTCGTCGTTATATGCCCCTCCACCCGCAAGATATACAGAGGTTGCACCTTCAACATCTGAATCTGTAATAAACTTTCTTAGGGCAGGCATTATAATATTTTTGAAGTAAATCTCAATTGCAGTTTGCTTCTCTTTAGAGAGATCTTTATGCTTCCTCTCTGAATAGGTAAAGCCCTTTACAAAAATTTGATCAAGCTGATGCTCATTCTTAATACCAATATTGGTGTTCTTGACCAGCTCCTGGCCAAAAATATCAACAGCATAGCTCAATCCGTGAGTACTGAATATTGATCTGTTAACAAGTCCCTGTGGCGTACTAAGGGCGCCTTCACAGGTTCCGTATCCCAAACTTATAACAATATAATTCCCATCAACAGGCTGAGCACCCTTTCTAATAGCGTAATCACAACCAAGTACTTCTGGAATTATATTCACAGAGGCAATAGGGATTAGTTTCTGTTCCGTTACTATATCTCCCTTCTCTGAGGCAACATAGTAAGTAATTATACTCTCTGTAAGAAGATACTCCTTTGCAATATCTCTGTTTAGCTGAAATGTTGCATAGGGAAATCCTGCTGTTACGCAGAGTTTAGGCATTTTTGCAGTTTTAGCAGCTGAACAACACATTTCAGATGCCAGCAAGAGGGCAGATTGCGCAATAAGTTTGTAGTCTGTTTCTGAAGGAGAGGCATTGATGTACTTGTTAGGTGATACGCCCTCATTAAGAGCTTGTACTCCTATCATATAATCCATCCCTTCGAATTTAATTTTTGAGAAGCCCAGAATAGGGTCGTTACTTGTGTAGTACTCTCTAATTGTAGCCTCATACACACTTGGGAAAGTTAAAGTTTTTACCATAGGTGTCGACGGTTTTTCAAAGTTGTTCAAATATAACATTTATTTTATTTAAATCATATAAGCGATTTCTTGATGCGGAAATTTTGTAGATTTGTGGGAATAGAAATGAAAGAGACAGCTTTATACTATTGTGAAAAAATCAAAGATATCCCGGTTTTCATACCTAAGGGAAGAAGAGTAGTTGTACTCGCCGATAAACGTCTTGAAAGCGTTTTTATTGAGATATTCCCCTATCCTGTAATTACAGTGGACTCTACAGAGGATAACAAATGCTTTGAGACAATTGAAAATCTCACAATAAAACTTATGGATGCGGGCGCAGACAGAGGGACTCTTTTGCTGATAGCCGGAGGTGGCATTGTTGGAGATATGGGAGGCTTTCTTGCATCTGTTTATTACAGAGGTATTGATTTCGGAATAATCCCAACAACATTACTCTCTCAAGTTGACTCTTCAATAGGGGGGAAAACCGCAATTAATGTGAAAGGGTTTAAAAATATTTTGGGAATGTTTAACCCTGCAAACTTTACAATTTTCTGCAGTGAGTTTCTTGATACACTACCCAGAAAACAGATAGATGAAGGTCTGGCAGAGATGCTAAAAACCTTCCTTTTGGCTGATAAGACTACATATCTTGATGCTGTTGATATTATTATTGGAGGAAATCCTCATCTTAAAAAACTCTCCTCATTTTCCGAGCTCTTTCCTTTTATCAAAAGAGCCACTGAGATAAAGAGCGAAATTGTTAAAAGAGATCCATTTGAAAAGGGAGAGAGAAAGCTTCTAAACCTTGGCCATACTTTTGGACACGCACTTGAAAAACTTTGTGGAATTTCTCACGGAGAGGGCGTAAGTATAGGCATTGCACTGTGTACACAACTATCGGTAAAACTCAGACTTTTACCAAAGTCAGAGGGAAATAAAATAATTAGAGACCTAGATGCTCTTGGTCTTCCCTTTACATCCCCTGTACCCCCCAAGGAGTTGGTAGAGATTATGACAAAAGATAAGAAAAAAGATGGAGAGGCTATTCAGTTCATTCTTCTTGAGGGAATTGGAAAAGCTGTAATATATCCTCTCACTATTGAGAGATTAAAAGGTTTGCTAAATGATTTGTCTTAGTTTACAAAAACTTGATTACAAGGCATTAATTAAGGCAGTCTCTCGTGCAGAGATGGCTGAAATTCGCCTAGATCTTACTGATTTATCCGTAAAGGAAATAAGTAAAATTTTCTCTAAAGAAAAAAAATTAATTGCAACCTGCAGACTCGACAAACAGCCCAAAGATGTTTGTATTGAGAGGCTCTCTGCTGCTATTAAAGGAAATGGTCCTATTAAGAAGAGTAAATTTGAAAAATATATAGACATTGAGTACGATGCTCCTGAAGAGTACAGAAATGCAATGGTAACTCTTGCACGTGAAAATGACTTTAAAATAATTCATTCATACCATAACTTTTCAAATACAGACCCCTTTGAAAGGCTTTTGGAGATTACCGGAAGATGCTTTGAATATGGAGCAGATATTGCAAAAATTGCTACAACTGCAATAATTACCGAGGAGGGGGTTAGGACTTTACGATTATACCGACATTTTGAAAAAGAGCGATTGCTGGCCTTCTCAATGGGAGAATCGGGAAAATTTACACGATTTCTCTCCCTCAATCTTGGGGCTCCATTTACATTTGCCGCTCCAAAAGAGGAGCTGGCAACTGCTCCCGGTCAGCCAGTTGCAGAAGAGGCAAAAGCAGCTGTAAACCCAAAGAGCTATCCAAATAAAATCAGATATAAATCTCTTCAAACTATAATAAAAGCTCCCTCTTCTAAGAGTCACGCTCAAAGAGCGATAATTGCAGCGAGTCTTGCCAAGGGAGTCTCAAATATATATGGATACACACCTTGTAATGACACCGATGCCGCTCTGGAGATGGCTAAAAAATTTGGCGTTCAGGTTAAATACAAAAGTAAAAGGGGTCACCTTTATATTAAAAGCCCGGGATCAAATGCAATTAGCCTTGAGTTTGCAAAGTCAAAATCGCCACTAACTTTTAACGCTGGTGAGTCCGGATTGCTATCCAAACTAATGATCCCAATAGCAGGACACTTATCTGCAAACAGAAAGATTACAATAACCGGTAAAAAGACCCTTTTAAAGAGAGAGTACTTGGGCGTTGAGGAGGTTCTTGAAAAGGTGGGCCTCTCTTTTGACACCTCAAATGGATACCTTCCTGCAAAGATTAAAGGGGCTCTAAAAGGAGGAACAATACAATTATCCGGGAAGGGGGGGTCGCAACTTGTCTCTGGACTCTTAATGGCTCTACCGCTGTGTGTAGACTCTAGTAAACTGGAGTTGGACAACCCTACAAGCAAGCCATATATAGATTTAACTCTTAAAACCTTAAGAGACTTCAATCTTAAGATAACAAATAACAACTACTCGCAATTTGTAATCCCAGGCAGACAGAGATACAGAAAAAAGATTTTCTATCAATTACAGGGAGATTGGAGTTCAGCCGCCCTACTACTTACGGGAGGCGCAATCTCTGGAGATGTAACTGTAAAAAATTTGGTAATTAATTCATCTCAAGCAGATGAAAGAGTTCTTGATGTATTCAAATCTGCCGGAGTAGAGTATGAGATAATTGAAGGGCCTAAATATTTGATTATGTGCGGAGACATACCTTGCGCATTCAGAGACAACCCAGATGATGAAGATTGCTGCTCTGGAAGGATAGAGGTTAAAGGTTCAAAAACACCTCTTAATCCTTTTGAATTTGATGCAACTGACTCACCTGATCTCTTTCCTCCTCTTGTAGTACTGGCTCTTAATTGTGATGGCGAAAGCAGAATAAAGGGTGTGAGCAGACTATACAACAAGGAGAGCAACAGAGCAGAGACTCTCTTTTCTGAGTTTGTAAAACTTGGAGCAGACATAGATATCCAAGGAGACTATATGATAATTAAGGGGGGAAAGCTTCACGGCGGTTATTGCAATACACACGGAGATCACAGGATTGCAATGGCACTTTGTATAGCTGCACTTAATATTGACGAACCTCTTTACCTGGACAATATGGAGTGTATCTCAAAATCCTTCCCGGATTTTATAAGCTATTTTGTAAAATGAACAGATTTGGCAACAGATTCAGAGTCTCAATTTTTGGTGAGTCACACGGTGCAGGACTCGGAGTAGTTGTGGATGGAGTCCCATCCGGAATAGCTCTCTCTCAGGGTGATTTTAAAATAGATCTATCCAGAAGAAGGTCGGGTTCTCCGGGTACAACCCCCAGAATTGAGGGAGATAACATTACAATATTGAGTGGGGTTTTTAATGGGCATACAACAGGAGCCCCAATTTGCCTTACCTTTTCAAACGATAATGCCAGACCATCAGATTACGAAAGGTTTGCTAATCATCCGAGGCCCGGTCACGCCGATTTTACAGCAAAGGCCAGATTTGGCGAACATATCGACCTTAGAGGTGGTGGCCACAACTCCGGAAGGGTGACAATTGGTCTTGTTGCAGCGGGAGTTATTGCAAAGAAAATCTTAGAACCGGTTAATATAGTTGCCGATATTATTGAAATTGGTGGTGAAAACAGCTGGGAGAGATTAATTGAAGAGGCCGGAAAAAATGGAGATTCGCTTGGTGGAATTATTGAGTGCAGAGCAACAAATATCCCGGCCGGAATAGGTAATCCCTTCTTTGATTCTGTTGAATCTCAAATATCTCATCTGATTTTTTCAATCCCAGGTATAAGAGGGATAGAATTTGGTGATGGTTTTAAAGTTTCAAAAATGAGTGGGTCTCAGCACAACGATCCAATAATTGGCCCTAGCGGAAAAACCTCTAAAAATGGGTCGGGTGGAATTAATGGAGGCATTACCAATGGCAATGATATTCTGTTTAAAGTTGCTGTAAAACCAACGTCAAGCATCAGTATTCCTCAAAAAACATATAGTTTTGAGACTAATAAAATTGAGGAGCTGGTTGTAAACGGGAGGCACGATACCTGTTTTGCACTAAGAGTTCCAGTAGTAGTCGAGGCTGCAACAGCAATTGCAATTGCAGATCTTATTCTTTAATTACTACCTATTTAAGATAAAGATTTTAAGTAACAACATCTTTTTGAATATAGCCTTCCGGGGTAGTAGTCAAATATGCTCTGAACAGCTTTGTTTGAATCAAGTTGTGGATTTGCAATAACCCTCCTCACTCCCAACTTAATAAAATTTGAATTCAGATGGTCAAAAATTACTGCATTAAGACCCTTATTTTGATATTCAGGAACTATCCCTATCATATAAAGGTCAACAAGATCAACGTTTTTCAATGCCTTTAAAAGCTTAATAAAACCAAAAGGGAATAACCTACCCTTTGTCTCTCTCATTGCATTTGAGAGACTTGGCATTGTGACAGCAAATGCAACCACTCTATCCTCTTCATTTACAACTAAGCATATAAGATCTGTGTTAATCAGAGGCAAGAATTGGTCCACATACCACTCAATCTGTTTTTGAGATATTGGAGTAAATCCATACAAAGGAATAAATGCCTTATTTAGGGCATTAAAAAGGCCTATTGCATATACTCGCAACTCCTTCTTTGACTTTGAATCAAGAACTGAAACCCTATATTTTTGCTTGATTATCCTTGAGTACTGCTTAAGTTTATCAGGAACATCGTCCGGAACATCAAACTCTCTTTGGGTCCACTCTGCATCCCTTTTATACCCCAGTTTCTCCATATGAAGGGGATAATAAGAGTAGTTATAGAGTGTTGTAAAAGCCCCCATTTTATCAAAACCCTCTACAAGCATCCCCTCTCTATCCATATCAGTAAAACCGAATGGGCCGTTGACAGCATTCATACCCTTTTCTGCAGCAAGCTCCTCTACCCTGCCAAGTAACGCAGCTGATACTTCGATATCATCAATGAAATCGAACCAGCCAAATCGCATATTTTTAACATTCCAATCCCTGTTTGCATTATGATTGATTATAGCTGCAACTCTTCCCACCACTTTGCCATCTCTCTCTGCCAGAAAATACCAAGCCTCACAATACTCAAATGCGGGATTTTTAGATTTTAGAAGAGTCTTATACTCATCACTCCAAAGAGCATTTACCCAATAAGGACTATCCTTATAAAGCTTCTCTGGAAAAGAGATAAATGCCTTTAATTCTACTCTGTTTTTAACCTCGCGTATTGTGAGACTCATAAGTTTAGCCTATTTGATTACAGATCCTGCAACCGCGTTGGCTACAAGTGCACGAAGCCTTACAACGCTCCCTTTATCCTCTGGATGTACTCTGTTAGCTAGTAATATAACAGCTGTTTTTGACACCGGATCTATTACAATAGATGTTCCGGTATATCCTGTATGACCAAAAGTCCTTTCCGGATGGAAAAGATTCCCATTGTTTGATGCATATGCCGAGTAGTTATCCCAGCCTAATGAACGTCCCTCTTTTTTCACGTTCTCGGGAACTCTTGTCATCGTCTCAAGAGTTAGTTTGCCAAGAACTCTTTTCCCATTATACTCTCCGCCATTCATAAGTGCTGCAGCAAGAATCGCCAAATCCTCAGCATTGGAAAACACACCGGCATTCCCAGAGTTTCCATCATTGAGAATATTTGCAATAGGATCGTGTACTCTACCAAGTAAAACGGAGCCATCTTTCTGTTTTTCAGTAGGTGCAATAAATTTAAACAGCTCTTTAGATGGGTTATATGTAGTATGTTTCATTCCAAGAACATCAAAGACATTCTTTTGTGAATAATCCATAAGTTTCATTCCAGTAACATTCTGAAGTATATTTTGAAGTGTAACAAAATTGAGACAGCTATACTGAAAATTTGTTGTTGGCTTAAAGTCTCTTTCGCAGTTTGAAATCCACTCCATAAGTGCAGCCGGATTTGGTGCACCACTAGTCTCAACGATTGTTGCAACAGGTGCGTAAGGAGGAAGTCCGGAGGTATGTGTAAGCAAGTCTGCAACTCTAATTTCAATTTTACGCCCGGTAATTGTATCTACCCAAGGCTTAAATCCCGGAATATACATTGAAACATTATCCGTGAGTCTTATTTTTCCTTGTTCAACAAGTTGCATAAATGCTATTGCTGTTCCCACAGGTTTACTAACTGAGGCAAGGTCAAATATTGTATTAACTGTCATCTTCTCCTTTGCCGGATATAGAGATTTATTGCCATAAGCCTTTAAATAGACCATTTTACCATCTCTTACTACAGCAAGCACCGCTCCTGGTATTTCGCCCTTCTCAATAGACTCATTTATAATATTATCTGTATTTTCAAGACGTTTTGAATCCATTCCTGCCTGTTCTGGTGTTACTCTCTGTAATGGCTGAGCGTTAATGGAAAATGATGCTACTAAAAGAATCAGAGAAAAGAAGAATTTTTTCATATTAATATAGGGTTATGTGTTGAGCAAAAGTACAAAAAAGTAGTGTAATTATTACTACATTTGTGAGTTTAACAATCTCTTATGTTCAAACACTTATTTGAGTTTGCATACTCCTCTCTTCTCCTGCTGATTGTTTCTATTTTCGTTATAAGTTTTGACGCCCTTTCACAAGAGAGTGATAAGGTTAATGTGTCGGCAAATGTTGATATATACAGCAGTTATATATGGAGGGGTATGGATATGGGTCATATACCAACAATTCAACCTGGGTTTACAGTTGAGTATAAAGATTTCTCACTAGGTTACTCCGGCTCATATAAAATTACCGGTGATGGTGATAATGAAATAAATCTTTTTCTCTCAAAATCATTTGGCTTTATAACTCTGGAACTATGGGACTACTGGTCGTACGGAAAATCCGGTGCAAACAATTTTTTAGATATTCGAGAAGGTAGAACTAATCATCTTTTTGAGGGACTAGTTACACTATCAGCCGGCGATTATCTTCCATTAAGCCTTATGGGAGGCTGGCTTTTTTATGGTGCAGATGAATCAAAAAGCCTTTACCTTGAATTAGAATACGCTCTTCCTATAAACAACTCTGAGCTACTATTTAATGTAGGTTATCAGGCAAGAGGTAACTACTATGCTGATAAACCGGGCTTTGTAAACCTCGGCCTCACCTATACACAGCCCATAATCATTTCAAAAGGGGTATCAATTGATCTTTTGCTAAGTTTAATTGCAAATCCCTCTGAAAAAAACATCTTTTTTACAATTGGAATAAGTCTTTACAATAATTGATAAATATAATGAGGAAGAGGTATAGTATCTATTCTGTATTCGGGACGCTGTTTGTCATTGTGATTTCATTTCTCACAATAGTAGTATTGGTGACATACTATATGAAATCTCAAGAGTACAAACTAATACTTGACGGTGATAAAAGCCAGTTAGATCAGGAGAGTGAAGCACTAATAAAGCTTACCGGAAATACGATGAGCCAGGTTGCCTGGGATTATACATATTGGGATGAATTGGTGCTATCTGTTGAATCCAAAGACCCTGAATGGTTTGAGCATAATATCACTACAATAATCACATCATTCAGAATGGACTACGTAGCTGTTTACAATAAGAGTTACAAACTTATTCACGAGGCCTCTTCACCATCCGCCTCAGCATCCTCATTGATACCGGAATCAATATTTGATCTTTTTAAAGAGCGCTCTCTTGTCTCTTTCTTTATCAAGACTGACAAGGGTCTTTTTCGTGTATTTGGTGCCACTATACATCCCACTTCAGATCCTTTACATAATCAAACTCCTGCATCAGGCTACCTGTTTGTATCAAAAAAATGGGACGACGATTTTCTGAACGAGTTGTCAACATTAACTGGATCAAGCGTTATATTAAGAGATACAATTAAGGATAAGCAGGACTCGGGTAAATATTCGATAATATCTATTCAAGAACTTATTGGTTCGCAAGGCAGGCCTGAGGCGTGGATAGAATTCACGCGAGAGAGCTCTGTTCTTAAAAGATATCGTGAAAGCACATTCAATATTGTGCTGCTTCTCTCCGTAAGCCTTCTTGTAACTATTGGCCTATATATGTTTGCAGTAATGAGATGGGGGATTAACCCTCTTAAACGTCTTATACGATATATAGAAAAAGAGGATTCGGAAGGGATGCGGAATTTAAAGTCGGCATCAACGGAATATAGTAAAGTGGGAATGCTTCTTGCCGACCATTTCAGCCAGAAAGAGGAGTTGATGAATGCGAAAAGGATGGCTGAGGAGAGCGACAGACTTAAATCTGCTTTTCTTGCAAATGTAAGTCACGAAATTAGAACTCCTATGAATGGTATTATGGGTTTTGCTGCTCTGTTGTCTGAACCCGGACTTACTGAAGAGGAGAGAAAAGAGTATATTCAAATTATTGAAGAGAGCGGCAACAGGATGCTTAGCATTATAAATGATCTAATCAATATCTCAATAATTGATGCCGGGCAGATTAAACTAAATCTCTCACAATTCAAGATTAACGAACTAATTAGTCACGTTTACGATTTCTTCAAACTTGAGATTGAAGGAAAAGCAATTAAATTTAAATGTAATAAGGGGCTTGACGATGATTCTGTAATATTATCCGACAGGGATAAACTTTATGCAATTTTAGTAAATCTGTTAAAAAATGCATCTAAATACACTCATTCTGGAACCATTGAATTTGGTTACTCTTTAGTTGATAAGAGTCTTAAGTTCTATGTCTCAGATACAGGGATAGGAATACCTAAAGATAGGCAGGAGGCTGTGTTTGGGAGATTTATTCAGGCAGATGAAAATATTTCCAAATACTATGAAGGGACCGGTCTTGGCCTCTCTATAACTAAGGCTTATATTGAAGAGCTCAATGGTGATATTTGGCTGGAGAGCGAACCTAACAAAGGTTCAACATTCTTCTTTACCTTGCCTTTGAATCTATGATTAATATTGCTGGATTAATCAATTGATATAAATAAGCGCAAAAAAAAATTGAGTAATGAATAATCATTACTCAATTTTTTAATTTAATCGTCCGAATTAAATCGTATGGATATTAACCTTCGTTAGAATCTCTTTGAGGACGAGATCCTCCACGAGAGTTGTTCGAACGGCCTCTTCCTCTTTCGCCACCACGGCCTCTGCGGTCGCCACCACGGCGATCACCTCTGCCACCCTGATGACCTCCTTGAGAAGATGCTGCATTGGCTGACATACCTACGTTAGGAGATAGATCTCTCTTTCCGTAAACTTCACCATTGCAAATCCAAACCTTAACTCCAAGGACACCCACCTTTGTATGAGCCTCAGCGTGAGCATAGTCAATATCAGCACGGAAGGTGTGAAGAGGAGTTCTTCCCTCTTTGTATAGCTCCCTTCTTGCCATCTCAGCACCACCCAAACGGCCGCTAATAAGAACTTTGATGCCCTCTGCACCCATTCTCATTGTTGATGCCATAGCCATTTTAATAGCACGACGATATGATACACGACCCTCAACCTGGCGAGCTATATTGTTAGCCACAATATTTGCGTCGAGTTCTGGCCTTTTTACTTCGTAAATGTTAATCTGCACCTCTTTATTAGAGATTTTCTTAAGCTCCTCCTTAAGTTTATCAACCTCCTGTCCACCTTTGCCGATAATAATACCGGGACGTGCAGTATGGATAGTTACGGTAATAAGTTTAAGGGTTCTCTCAATAACAATTTTTGAGAGTGAAGCTTTTGCAAGACGTGCATTAAGATACTCGCGTATCTTTGCATCTTCAAGGATCTTGCCTGCGTAGTCAGTTCCACCGTACCAGTTAGAGTCCCAGCCACGGATAATACCAAGTCGGTTTGATATAGGATTTGTCTTTTGTCCCATCTTATTGCTCCTCTTTTACGGTTTTACTTTTCTTCTTTCCAAGCACTATGGTAACGTGGTTTGAACGCTTGCGAATTCTTGCTGCACGACCTTGCGGCGCAGTTCTGATACGCTTTAGTGAACGACCTTGCCCAACCATAATTGATTGAACACATATGTTTCCACTTTCCAGATCCTTGCGATCTTCTTCGTTTTTAGCTTCCCAGTTTGCAATTGCAGAACGCAGAAGTTTTTCCAAACGAATAGATGCCTCCTTCTTGGTATACTTCAGTATATCCAAGGCGCGGTTTACCTCTACACCTCTGATGATATCCGCCACAAGGCGCATCTTCCTCGGTGAGGTAGGAACGTCATTCAGCTTGGCAAAAGCTGTCTGCTTCCTTATTTCTTTATGCCTTTCGGCTGCTTCTCTTTTTCTAGCTCCCATTATTGTGGTTTTTTACACATTAATTAATTAGCGATTACCAGAGTGACCTTTAAAGGTT
>Ga0265295_1006526_pt1 | contig 14065 bp, 13 predicted proteins | sample Munlansysbiofilm_FD_192503 | JGI IMG/M metagenome (GOLD analysis project Ga0265295, IMG submission 192503) | Leachate microbial communities from a municipal landfill in Southern Ontario, Canada - Methane capture system biofilm | ecosystem: Engineered > Solid waste > Landfill > Unclassified ... | reverse complement strand
AGCTTTACCGGTTTCCTTTGCCGTTACAGCGGGAGAAGATGAAGATTTTACAAAAATCGTCACGGAGACTAGCTCCGGCTCCACGATTGAATATGAATACTCTTTCGATTTTCAATATGATGATTATCCACAAGAGCTCTTCTTATATATCAATGCCGAATACCAAAGCAAAAACCCCTTTATTTCGGTAACGTTGGTAACACCTGATGGTGATGAAATCAAAATTAGTGATTTTGGAACCTCCGCTCGTCAAACATACCGTTTCTCTCAGGATGAGAGGTTGACGACACGTTTGAGAAGGCTTCATGGTGCTGAACACCAAACTATGCATGCTTTGTTCTCTGTGCCGAAGTCTGATCCTCTGGAGATTAACAAGGGTGTCTACACTTTGAAGATTATCGCTTCAACCTTTGAACCGGGTTCTGATGTCAACATTGAATTTGTAAATCATGGGCTGGTTTTTGGTTTGTTTGGTACTGACCATATGCGGCGTGATTTAACAACTGCTATCCTTTGGGGGGCACCAATTGCGATGTCTTTTGGCTTGCTTGCTGCTGCATCAACTTCTATTTTATCGATGTTGATTGCAGCTGTTGGAGCCTGGAAAGGTGGTTGGTTAGATGAGTTGATTCAGAGAATCACCGAAGTTAATATGGTTCTGCCTTTCCTTCCAATTTTAATTATGGTTGGAACATTTTATTCCCGTAGTATTTGGGTTATTTTAGGTGTAACAATTGCGCTCTCTATTTTTACGGGTGCCATCAAGACGAACCGAGCAATCTTTTTGCAAGTAAAAGAATCAACCTACATTGAAGCTGCAAAAGCTTACGGTGCCAGTGATGGGCGCATTATTGTTAAATACCTGGTTCCTCGAATCATTCCTATGCTGATTCCCGGTTTGGTATCAGCAGTGCCAAGTTATGTCTTTTTAGAAGCATCTTTAGCACTTTTAGGTTTGGGAGACCCTACTTTGCCTACATGGGGTAAAGTTATTAATGATGCATATACCAATGGAGCTCTGTATAAAGGTCAGTTCTACTGGATTTTGGAACCCGCCGTTTTGCTGATGATTACCGGTCTTGGTTTCGCTATGCTCGGCTTTGCCTTGGATCGAATTTTCAACCCAAAACTAAGAGGTATGTAATATGTCTGAAGAAAAAATTATTCGTATTCAAGATCTGAAACTGCATTTTACAACTACAAGGGGTGCTGTTCAGGCAGTGGACGGAGTAAACTTTGATCTCGCGCCAAACAAAGCAGTGGTTGTAGTTGGCGAATCCGGTTGTGGTAAAACTTCGTTAGCAAAAGCCGTTTTACGTCTGCTTCCCAGAAACATCGGTGAATACTCCGGCAAAGTTTATTTGAAGGATTTGGAAACGATGTCACTTAGCGATGAAGAATATCGCAAACAAGTGCGCTGGATAAAAATGTCTATGGTCCCACAGGCTGCCATGAACTCTTTAAACCCCGTAATGCGGGTTGGCGATCAGGTTGCAGAGCCGATGATAGTGCATTACGGTGTCGACAAAGATAAAGCGATGGAACAAGCAGCCAAAATGTTCCAAAATGTCGGTGTTCCTGTTGATTTCTTAAGTCGCTATCCTTTTGAACTATCCGGCGGAATGCGACAGCGGGTTGCCATTGCAATGGCCTTGGTTACCTCTCCGGAATTAGTAATTTTGGATGAACCTACTTCAGCTTTAGATGTTTTAACTCAGGCGAATATTTTCAATCTGCTGAAACGGATAAAGACCGAGTTGGAAACCAGTTTCATTTTAATTACTCACGATATTTCCACATCTTCAGAGTTAGCAGATATTGTGGCAGTAATGTATGCCGGGCAAATTGTTGAAGTCAGTGAATCGCATCGATTCTTCAGCACACCCCGCCATCCCTATTCTGCAAAGTTAATGGCAAGCGTACCAAGATTGAGATCTAAAGAAGAACTTGATTTTATCGTTGGGCGACCGCCCTCACTCATCAACCCGCCAACCGGCTGTCGCTTTGCGGAGCGCTGCCCCAAGCGCTTTGGGAAATGTGCTCAAGAACCCCCGATTTACAACTTCGGTGAAGACTGGGTAAAATGCTGGCTCTATGAAGATCAAGGAGAAAAAGCATGACAGAGGAAATTATGACAAAGAACGCGGAAAATTCCACCGAGCCGATCCTGATTTTGAAAGATTTGCAGGTGTACTTTGAGCTGAAAAAATTTGGTTTCCAGCATGCCGGTTATGTACGGGCTGTTGATGGTGTGGATATGGAGTTACGGCGCGGTGAAACAATCGCTATTGTGGGTGAAAGCGGAAGCGGTAAGACGAGTTTAATGCGTACAATTCTTCGTGTGAATAATCCGACAGGTGGCACCATCAGTTTTGAAGGACAGGTCATTAATAATCTGAAGTCCTCTGAGTTAAAAGCTTTTCGCCAAAAGGTTGGCTATGTTCAACAAGACCCCTATGGAGCTATGGCACCTTTTATGAGTATTCGGAGTATTCTTGAGGAACCGTTGAAAATTGCCGGTATCAAAGACAAAGAAGAGAGAAGTCGTCGTGTTCATCAGGTGATGGAAGAAGTGAAGATGACGCCAGTGGATGATTTTCTGGCTAAGTTTCCCCATCAATTAAGTGGCGGTCAGCAACAACGTGTTGTTATTGCGCGTGCTATGATATTGAACCCGGTTTTGCTTGTTGCTGATGAACCTGTTTCAATGCTGGATGCCTCAGTTCGAGTAGAAATTCTTAAGTTGCTGCGTAATTTGCAAGAAAGCCATAATCTTGCGGTTATTTATATTACGCATGACCTTGCAACGGTTCGGTATTTCTCTGAATACATCTATGTCATGTACGCTGGGGAAATAATTGAAAAAGCTAACGAAAGCGATTTAATTAACGAAACAGCGCATCCTTACACGCATGCCTTGCTTGCTGCTACTTCGGACCCAGACCCCAAAAATGTGGATGAGTTTCAGGATGTTCCACCTGGAGAACCACCTTCCTTGGTGAATCCGCCCGCAGGTTGTCGGTTCCATCCGCGCTGCGCACAAATGATTGAAGGTGTTTGTAATGTAGAAGTTCCGCCTGAATTTGATTTGGGTAAAGAACATCTGGTATCTTGTTGGTTGTTTAAAGATTATGAAGTTGCCAAAAACAGATCCTAAGATTTTGCTCTGGGTTGGTGGGGCTATGCTTGTGCTGGGTTTTGTTTTGCCATTGCTCATGACTTCCCAAGTGATTTCATCAACCTGGTTCCTTAACTTTCTAAGTTTTGGATTCCAGTTAGTTGGCATGGTTTTGACAACGTTTGGTATTTTTAGCATTGCCAAAGTAAGGATGGACAAGGAAAAGGCAAATAACAAAGACAACCTTTTTGAAACGGAAGATCACCCAGACGAAAAAATAGATTAGCAAATGCAAAAAATGAAAAGTTGAAATTCAGTACAAACCGTTTTATTGGACGGGATTTCGCTAAAGATACTGGATTGAGTTCGGTAAACTACAGGACTCAATCCAATTTTTTGTCAATATGAAAAATTTTGATACTATATCACTTTTGAATTGAGTTAGAACCTGAGTTTCTCAATTTAGTGTCCTGAAAACATTTCTTTTCCTCGTTGAAAACAGATTGTTTCAGCAAAATGAGAAACTCAGGTCGTAAGCAAACTTGCGCGTTTCAAGCTGGCAAAAAATTTATCGTAGGCCGGCTTGTGCTTTTCAAGCCGGCAAGATCCTAGCAAATTATTAAGCCGGATTCAAAAACAGAATCCGGCCTACAGTTAAGTCAGGAGTTATCCAAACCTAAATTTTCTTTTCAATCTCGTCCAATTCTAAGGCGATGAAATCTTCAACGCTCATGGCGCCGGGGTTATTTCCCCTGAGTTTCTCAATTTAGTGTCCTGAAAACATTTCTTTTCCTCGTTGAAAACAGATTATTTCAGCAAAATGAGAAACTCAGATGAAGAATTTTGATACTGTATCACTTTTGAATTGAGTTAGAAGAAGGTATTGATTGAGAGGCTGTCATTTGAGAGTTCCTCCGTGTTGTTTTTTTATCAATCTCAATTATGGCAGGAGCTCTCTTTTCACTCTGCTTTTAGTCAACTTTGAAACGGTAACTACTGAATTTACACATGGCAGATATTTTTCTTTTTCAATGTTAAAAAATGCCTATAGCCGGCAAGATAGAAATGACCTAATATGATGATAAAGTATGCAGGATGGGTTTACCGATGAGGTAATATTTGAAAATCAATAATCCGACTTTTGGAATATCTGCTTAATAACTCAAAAAACCCCTTGAAATTCGTACGTTTTACTTGAATTTCAAGGGGTTTTAGTTGTTCTTTTCAATTTATTTCATTGAGTCAGATTATTATCGGAAGCAGACGTTGTCGTGCTTTTTTCCCAATGTTTTTACTCCATGCTTAGAGTCGCTAATGTTTCCTTTTCTCTTCTTTCCTCAACACTCTTGTTAATTGCAGGAATGAGAAGGACGCCAATGAGCATCATCGGAAGCATCGTAAACATCGCTGGTATCATGCCCATGCCTTTCGTTTCTCCAAAGAATGCAATTATTTTAATTGAAACCATTTGAAGTCCGATATTCATTACACTTGTAAAAACAGAGAACATAAACCCTTCAATTGATTCTGATGCCAATCTCATGAGAACACCATAAGTGATAACAGATACCGCACCTCTTGCGATGCCCATAGAAGCTTGAGCAAAAATAACCAGAGCCGTTTTATCCCAGTTCCCATCTACAAGTAGCCAAGGTAACATCAGAACCCAGATACCGATAAAGAGGAACATGATATTTCTGTTCGTCAAGCCACCGATTTTGTTGACAAGCTGACCGACGAAAAAAGCACCAATGGCAACGCCGATATACTGAATCATCGTAGCCGCCCCATAGACAGCTTGATTGGTGTTATTCATCACAACAGGACCGATACTATTGGCCATGCCCATAGAACCCATAAAGCAAAGTGCAAAAATGATGCCCAACCATGCGCCACGATTACCAAATCCAATTTTAATGGCAGTCTTGATGGGAATCAGCTTTTCTTTTAGTTCTGCCCCAGGCAGTTCTTTAAAGAGCAGCGTTGAAAAAGCCTGTCCAGCTGCGGCAATTCCCAGTATAACAGCGACTGCTTTCCATCCGATTACGCCAGGTAGCGCACTTGCAAGTATTACTCCGATGGCCATCCCGGCATATCTTCCACCGTTTGCATATCCCTGCATCTTTTCTGAATGCTCATCGGGGGTGATATCCACGGTCAATGCGTCTGCTGTTCCATCGACGATTACAAAGCAAACATTACAAAGAATAATGGCACCCAGCCAAATAGGAGAAAAAGTCGTAATCGTAGAGAGTGCAATAAATGCCGGAATAAACAAGATGCCCCCCATTATGAGATAGGGTTTTCTTCTGCCAAACTTTCCGACATAGACTCGATCTGATAAAAGTCCGGTAAACATTTTCAGGTATGTAGGAAGTGCAGCAAGTGACGCAACTGTCGCAATGGTTGCATAATCCAATTTAAATACATGTGTCATGTAATAAGTGATATAGACTTGAAGTCCGGCAACATAAATGCCCTGTAGAAAATAAAAAAGCAATTCTACATAAAAGTAATAATTTTTAAAGTTTTTCTGTTTGCGCTGATCTAAAGTTAGCTCAGCGGTCTGGACCATTGTTTCATTCTCATTCATTGCAATCTCCTTAGATAAATTTTAGATGAAAAAAATTGAAAGATTCAATTCTCAAGCACCTCCTTGATAACCCTTTATGGTTCTCTATCACTCGAACAAAAGATGTCTACAACTCACTGATTGCCCTTGGTTTCACATCCGCAGGAATGGGAGAAACATACTGTCTGTCTTTCATTCGATTAGCGAATTCTGCAGCGACTGAGTCCAGCAGCGCCCCATCTTCAATAAGATCAATCGCCGCCCCAGCAAGTACTTGGGATGCATAGATCATTCCTTTATGGGCTATTTCACTTCGACCGATCGAGACCACTTGCCAAGAATGAGCCGGTGTCCTCAGAGTCCAGCAAGTTGCACCAATCTGTGCAGTGGGAACATTCCAACTCACATCTCCAACATCGCTCGAACCGGGTGCAACTTTAATCTCCCTTTCTGGATTAAAAGGAATAATCTCAGTAAAAAGAGCTTTACCTTTCGTTATATTGCGGAACATGGCTGCTTCTGCCTCTCCAAGTCCCATCAGATTAATTTCACCACCCAAACTATCATCGATTGCCTTACCGAGTGCCAACTCTTCTTCTGTATAGGCGATGGAGGGTGCATCCAGCATATTTTTATGGAGCAAGGCATTAAGTGCTCTGTTAGGAATCAAGTTTGCACAAGATTTGATAAATTCAATCTCAACTTCCGTTTCCGTTGCCATTGCCATGCCCTTTGCGATTTTGTTGACCCTCTGATAAATCTCTTCGACCTGCTCCATTTGTGGAGCTCGAATCAGATAAAGAACTTCTGCTCGGGACTGAACGACATTGGGGGAAAAACCGCCCGTATTGGTAATAGCGTAATGAATCCGTGCATCTTGAATAATGTGTTCACGAAGAAACTGGACGCCAACATTCATCAGTTCCATCGCATCTAAGGCACTTCTTCCATTTTGAGGAGATGCTGCTGCGTGTGAAGATTTTCCCTTAAACTTATAAAGTATCTGATAATTTGCGAGGAAACCCACATCCGCAACAGCGTTAAAGCTCGCTGGATGCCAGGTCAATGCCGCATCGATTCCATTAAAAACACCAGCTCTGGCCATAAATGCTTTTCCAGAACCGCCTTCTTCAGCTGGGCAACCAAAATACTTCACCGTTCCTGATTTCCCGCTTTTTTCAAGATACTCCTTCACCCCAATTGCCGCCCCCAGAGAACCCACACCAAGAAGATTATGGCCACAACCATGACCGTTTCCACCTTCGACAATAGGTTCTTCCTCGGCTATGCAAGCTTTTTGACTGAGACCGGAAAGGGCATCGAACTCTCCAAGAAAACCAATTACAGGTGAACCGGAGCCCCACGTACCAATGAAAGCCGTTGGAATATCCGCCACAGCCTTTTCCACAGAAAAGCCATAGAATTCAAGCTCTTTACAAAGGCTCTCCATCGATTTTTCTTCCTGAAAAGCCGTTTCGGCAAAGTCCCACACCTGATCACTGAGATGGCTTAACCTCGCCTTATTATCTTCAATATACTTGTAAACGTCGTGTTTCGTCACGAACAGCCTCCTTATAAGCTTCTGACAATCAGTCATTTAGGTATTTGGCAAAGAATGAATGATGATCGTATATCTTTATTTCTTGCCTTTTTTAATTTATCACTGAAATATATATACTTAAAGATACGAAACCACTTATCCGGGGATATAATTTTTCTTATGGTCTACCAATCCGCAATCATCGCTGTGCTATAATGAACTCATATGAAACGCTCGGCATGAAGTGTTTTGGAGGCTTACAATGACTTTTAATCAGCTACGCTATGTCGTAGAAACCGCCAGAATCGGTTCCATTTCCAAAGCGGCTAAACATCTCTTACTGACCCAACCCAATCTGAGTAGTACCATTCTCGCCCTCGAAAACGAACTGGGAATAAAACTATTCATCCGCAGCCAAGACGGTGTCCGCTTGACGACTGAGGGAGAAATCTTCATGGTTCATGCCCAGGCAATTCTAAAAAGTTATGAGAATTTGATTCAGCTGAAAGAGCCAAAGCAAAAGCAGAGCTTTGATATCGGTCTGCTCACCCCTTCTTCCTTTTGCACAAATGCCTTCGCAAAACTCTGCACCCGTTATCACAATCAAAAAAACCTGCAAATGAGCATGCAAATCTGCGCATTTGAAAAGACCATTGATTTACTTCACTCTGGTCAAATTGACCTGGGTGTGATTCTGTTATCATTTCCGATGAAATATGATCTTCTGAGTCTCCGCGGTCAAAAGAAAATAAAAATGGACACTCTGGGGAGTCTTTCCATCAACATCCTTCTACGCAAAGGACATCCTCTGTTGGAAGACCAAACAGGCAAGGAATTTAATTTTAGTGAATTATCCCGCTATCCTTGTGTGGATAATTTTAAGAACGAGAGTGGGGATAATCTTCTGACCTTAGTCATGAAAGAGCACCATTTATTATTTCCAAATAGCTTCTTCAACACCATTTTTGTGACAGACAGAGCACAGAAGGATAAAATTCTACTCAGCACGGACGCATTCGCTTTAGGTATTTCCAGGGCTCCTTCCCATTATCATTCGGATATCGTGACCATTCCCCTTACCGGTGTTTCAATTGAATTGTGCCTTTGCACCTCTCCCCTCTACTCTGAGAGTCCCTTGATCCCTGAATTCCGGACACTGCTCACAGAAGAATTGATAAAAAGTCCTGACTTCATTTCAGTCGATAAACAAACGATGAACAGCCAATAATTATCCATTGTGGATGCCAAGAAATTAATGTACTAAGAATTACGCCGGAGGGTGACTTTTGGCTTGCCTGCTTCTATCTCGATGCCGTCCACAGATTTTATGAATATACCTGCGTCGCTCGCTATTGTCATCGGATTCGTTTCTGCCATCGTTCCTTCGGAAACATTTGAGTAGAACTAACATGACCATTTTGATGTTAAAGTCAACTACAGTTATAATAGCAAAATTGGCGGTATGATTTAAAGGAATCAAGCTCCCTATATTTTTTATGCTGGAAAAAAATCGACTACGAAAGGACTGGAAATTATGAAAATCGGTTTGTTTTCGGACACATATGATCCGCAGATAAATGGTGTTGCCAGTTCTGTTAAAATTTTAAAAAACAATCTTGAATTATTAGGTCATGAAGTTTCTGTTTTCACCACCACAGACCCAAATGCTCAAAGTGAAGAAAAGAATGTCTACCGTATGCCAAGCGTACAAGTTACCGTCGACAACAGGCTTAGCGTTTTTATCCCTCCAAGTATCACAAAAAAAATCTGGGACCTGGACCTCGACATAGTTCATACGCATACTGAATTTACACTTGGCAGTTTAGGATGGGGAGTGGCAAAGATGTATGGTTTGCCGCACGTTCATACCATGCACACTATTTATGAAGACTACACCCACTTCATTGTTAAGGGCGAAACCCTCAACTATCTTGCGAAACCGGCTGCAAGGCTAATGACACGCTCTTTCTGTAATTCGGCAGACAGAGTGATTGTCCCAACCAGTAAAATAGAAGATTTGCTTAAAAGCTATGGCAGTACTAAACCGATGTCCATAATTCCTACTGGAATTGAACTGGATATGTTCAGTACCAAAGATGATAGTGTGGATAGTCGTTCAAGCTTGCGTGATCAATACGGAATTGCTCCCACCGACAGAGTGCTTTTGTTTATAGGTCGTATATCAGAGGAAAAAAATATTGATGAACTGTTGAATATACTTGCAGATTACCTGCCTAAAAAGCCAAATGTAAAGTTCCTTTTAGTGGGTGGCGGTTCGGAAATGGACGCCCTAAAGCAGCTTAGCCAGGAATTGGGAATTTCCGAGCAAGTTATCTTTGCAGGAAAAAAGCCGTGGAACGAGATTGGTCGCTACTATCATTTGGGCGACATTTTTATCAACGCCTCACAAAGTGAAACACAAGGCTTGACCTATATTGAAGCTCTTGCGTCAGGTATGCCCATCGTCGCCAAAGCTGACCGCGTTTTAGATGATGTGTTAATTGAGGGAGAAAACGGCTTTTCATTTACCGATAAAACCAGCCTGGTCAGCGCATTGGATATGCTGTTGAACGATGATTCGCTACGGCATGAAATGGGGCTTAAGGCTGTAAAATCAGTAGAAAAGTTTACCGGTGCTCAATATGCAAGTGCGGTATCAAACCTTTACAGTGAAATCACCAGCAATTGGAAATATCCTTTCAGGGATGCCAAAAAGGCTTCTGACGAACTATTTTAAGGTTTAATCGCAAATAGGATGAAAGGAAAGCCGAGTGGTTTCCTTTCTTTTTTATCTTGTTGTGATGTTCATATAGTGCTTGTATAAAACTCCGAAAAAGAGATCATCATAGGAAGGGTTCCAAGGTTTGTTTTTTCCACAAAAATGCAAGATGGCTGTATTCTGCATAACCCAATTCATATTATGCTTACCTGTACTCCGAACGAGATAATTGAAATAGTTTCGGGCGTCATAGTTCCATAAAACGTCATCTATTGCAAGCGTATTTTTTCCATATAAGACATTGAAAACATCCTGGTCAGGTAAAATTAGTTCGTCCTTAAATTCTTCCACATGATGGAATACTTCATCTATTTTTACAAGCCGCCTTGCTTTGACCAAATCAATCATTATCACGCCAGAATTAAAATAATCGTGATCGGTGCCTAAGCGAACGCGATTTACAAAGTTGGTTGCTTCTGTAATGCTGGTATGGGCTGCGGCGGCAAAGACATTCCCGCGCAAATTGACTTCCCATAACGGTCTTAGGGGATTGATAATCAGGATATCAGGGTCAAGATAGAGGATTTTGTCCAATTCTTGGGGTAGGACGTGGGGTGCAAGCAGCCGATAGTACATTTCCTGAGGATATCGTTCGCTTGCCGGTGCGTTTTCGAATAGCTCTTTGTTAAACTGAATGGGGATTAATGTTGCGCCAAGCAAGAGACAATATTCTCGCAATTCATCTAAATCCGCTTGAGGGATAGAACTATGGAGCAAGTAGATTGTCAGGCCATCCTCGCCGGGATTGTTGATAAAAAATGAGCGCAGCATAACCTTAAACGGAAAGATATAATTCTTGTCAATCGTAATTAAAATTTTTATATTATCCATAATTCACCTTTTCGTTATATTTTTCATAAAGCCAAATTTATCCTATCCCATAAGAGGGATTTCAAAGCTTACCTGGATGGGAGCTAAAAAACTTCACAATGTACAAAAGGGTAATTGATTGTTTTTAATTATACACAAGCTTCGCCCTGTTGTTTGGACTGTTTCAACAGCGATTGTGGGAAGAAGGCTGGGGGATAGGGGAGGCAAGTATGGCGACAACTCTAAAAACTTATCAAATTAAAGCAATAATCCGAACCCATTTTCAACAGCTACTAACTGTCGGCTTTGGTTCGGACTATCTGTGTTTGGTGCTCCTACCGGGACTCGAACCCGGGTTTTAGCCTTGAAAGGGCCGCGTCCTAACCACTAGACCATAGGAGCAAACTGTAAGAACGCTATTCTACTAGACGTTTTTTATTGAGTCAAGCTTTTAAGGGTACGAGTTTTGAAATTGGTGTTATTCAGTACACAGTTTTCATTAAGCAGTCGGCAGTTGGCAATAGTCGGTTTCCTGTTTCCCTTTTCCCGTTTCCTATCTCATTATCCATCTCTCATTATCCATAAAGATAATCTTTTAATACAACGGCTTGATTGTGCTCTTCATCTTTTGCAGAGTAGAGCAAGGTAACGGTTTCACTTTTAGCTCTTTGGTTCAGTTCTGCAATGATGCTTTTTACGTCCGGGTTGGCATCAAGTTCGCCAAAGTATCGTTGGTGAAATTCCGGATATTTGGTTGGGTCGTGGGCGAACCATTTTCGCAAGTCCGTGCTCGGAGCAAGCTCTTTTATCCAGGCATCCAGATGGGCACGCTCTTTTGAAACGCCACGAGGCCAGACTCGGTCAACTAAGACACGATAGCCGTCGTTATCACTAAGTCCGTCATAAATTCTTTTGATTTGATATGGCATATCAATCACCTCTATGGTTAAGTGTAAGCTAAGGTTGTCCGGAAACAAAATTTTAGTTCCACAAAAGACGATTGTGCGGATGTTGAACCAGGAATGCAGTATAATGATGGCAGCGATATGCAAAGTTCGCATTTACTCGCATTTGAACAAGCGAACGCCTGGTTTTATGAGATTTAAAGAGAGATATTTAGGTGAAATTGAACAAAAAACTTGACACTCTTAGCCTGCTGTTGTAAAATAATCATTCGTTGCCCCGGCAAGTTTTAGTCGGGGTTAATTTTGCAGCCAACTTTCCCGAGAGTGGGCGGTTACACGCGCATGAATTGGTTAAGTGAAGATTGGAGAAAAGATGAAATATGCTGTTGTAGAAGCGGGCGGAAAGCAATTCCGCGCCGAAGAAGGTAAGCTGATTACAGTTGACCTTCTCCCCGTAGATGTCGGTGAAAATATCAATATCGACAAAGTTTTGATGATTGTCGATGGCGATACTGTGACAGTCGGTACCCCTTATATTGTTGGTGCCAGCTTGAAAACCACAGTTAATGACCAGATTAAGGGTAAGAAGATCTTGGTTTTCAAATATAGATCAAGAGTGAATTATCGCAAACGTGCTGGTCATCGTCAGAAGTACACCAGATTACTGGTTGATTCAATTGTGATGGAGTAGTGAAATGGCACACAAAAAAGGTGGCGGGTCATCCCGCAATGGACGAGACAGTCAGGGCCAACGCCTGGGCATCAAAAAATACGGCGGCGAAAAAGTAATAAGTGGCAACATCCTGGTGCGCCAGCATGGCACCAAGGTTCATCCCGGATGGAATGTGGGTATGGGCCGTGATTACACCTTGTTTGCAACCATGGAAGGCTACGTAAAGTATGAGACCATCGCTAACGGTCGTAAACGTGTGCATGTTTACGAAACCCCCGAAGGTCCTGCGAAAGGCAATTAGTCAACATGAAAGAAAAAATTCAACCAAAATATTACCCTGAGGCGAAAGTCTCTTGTGCTTCTTGTGGTTCCGTATGGACGACAGGTTCAACTCAACCCGAGATTCGAACCGAAGTTTGTTCAAACTGCCATCCTTTCTACACCGGACAGCAGGCTCGCTTGCTTGACCGCGAAGGTCAGGTGGATCGTTTCTACAAACGTTTGCAGGTTCGTCAGGATATTGCAGCAGAGAAAAAAGCAGCTTCCGAGGCCAAAACCTCTCCTGATCGCCTTATCTCTGAGTTAAAACTGACCTCCAAAGCCATTTCTGCTTTGGCAGCAGCCGGTGTTGTTACTACCGGTGATGCATTGGCCAAACTCGAAGGTGGCGAAAAAGCCATTCTCGATATTGAAGGTTTTGGACGCAAGTCTTTGATCGACCTGAAGAAACAACTGCGCCAGATGGGCTATCAATTGCCCGCTGCTGCGGAAGAAATCGAAATTTAGTTTTTCGAATTTGAAATTCAAAAAGGCAGGCTTTGGCTTGCCTTTTTTGTGTTAATAATCGGGAATCGGGAAAAAAGGACAGGGGCTAGGGGCCAGGGGTCGGGGACCAGGAAAAAGGAACAGGGCTAGGAGACAGGGGTCAGGGAACAGGAAAAAGGAACAGGGGCTAGGGGACAGGGAACAGGGGGGCTTTGATAAAACTTCGGACAAAATGATAAGAGACAAAAGTCATGGAGAATGAAATGGAAAAACGAAAGCATGCCAGTGAAGACTGCTTACTGTGGGCTGAAAACTTTTCCCAGGCTCTTTGCTCTAATTCCCCTCCCCTAACTTCTGTTTTTGATGACTGTTTTTCCCGCAATATCTCAAATTTGCCTTATACTTTTATTATTCGAATTTATTGGAGGTTTTATGGCTCATTTATATGGTTCGGTTGAAGTGATAACCGGTTCGATGTTTTGTGGCAAGACGGAAGAACTGATTCGCCGCATACGCAGGGCGACCATCGCCAGGCAAAAGGTTCAGGTTTTCAAGCCGATTATTGACGATCGCTACGCTTACGCCAAGGTTACATCCCATTCAGGGCTTGATTTTCAAGCGATTCCGGTGGATTGCTCGCAAGCCATTTTGGAAAAATTAGATGAAGGCGTTACGGTTGTGGGGATTGATGAAGCTCAGTTTTATGATGACGGCATCGTCGATGTAGCTCAAGAATTAGCCGACCGAAATATTCGGGTCATCGTTACCGGTTTGGATACCGATTTTAGAGGTGAGCCTTTTGGTTGTATGCCGGTGATGACCGCCAAGGCTGATAAGGTTGATAAATTGACAGCGATTTGTATGGTTTGTGGTGAACCCGCAACGCGCACTCAGCGGCTGGTT
>Ga0265295_1006525_pt1 | contig 14065 bp, 9 predicted proteins | sample Munlansysbiofilm_FD_192503 | JGI IMG/M metagenome (GOLD analysis project Ga0265295, IMG submission 192503) | Leachate microbial communities from a municipal landfill in Southern Ontario, Canada - Methane capture system biofilm | ecosystem: Engineered > Solid waste > Landfill > Unclassified ... | reverse complement strand
ATCATATATTTTTCATCATTTACCATTAGTAATCACGCTCCCACAAGTAAATTATAGCACATTAAATGTATCGTCTATCGAAATGGTATTCATGACATAACTACGATTTTGGCTCAATCTATGGATGACAAGAATTGCGGATAGGAAACATGTATCCCTTTCAACAAAAAAGACCTGATACTTGAGGCGATTTGTAAATCGCTTATGTAACAGATTAATTCTATTTAGATGTCTTGTCATAACCAAGTTTGTGACACTTTTGGGGGTTATCACAACCAAGTTTGTATAGTTGTTATGCGTGATATCTGCTTAACATACCTTTTAAGGTACAAACATTTTATTAAATATTTTTGCACAACAAACGTTTTTCTTAAGTTATTTGCCGAATTCTAAAATCACCTCATATTATTTACTTAATCGCGTGACTTAATTTTTTTACTTAACCCTTCTTTGATTCTAGTAGCTTCTTCTCTAGTTCCATCTTCTTCAAGATCGTTACTAAGAAAATTTGTGATAATACCTAGTCTTCGTTCAAATTCATGTGTAGATACTTCGCCTAGTATGTATGAATAGGCGTCTTTCTTCGCAAATCCATCGAGGTTAAATTTTAATATTTCCCTGCACAATTCTGTCAAATCGTTAAAATTCTTCTTCATATTGTCCCTCCTCTCTATAATTTATAAGTTTCAATACGTAGTCAATATACTCTCTAAACCTACGATAACGCAATGAACAATGTTAATGCTCTAGATAATTCTCAGCACATTGGTTAATGGTGATTGGATAATATTGATTGAACCTAATTTAGACAATGACATAAACTAATATTGACCGTTATCTTTCGATGAACATTTCTTTAATACTACGGTTTATAAGAGTATTACCAAGGTAAATACTGATAGTCATTTATTGTTTTTCCAAAAGTACACATCAGCTTCTTCAATTTTAGAAGGGGATGTAAAATTCATTATTTCATCCAATATAGTAAGTTCATTCGGCATATTATGAAAATAGTAAATATACTTCTTTTCTTTTGGTGAGTTTACCATGTGAAAAATATGTTCAACTTCATGGTGTTGTCGCAAAAAATCTCTAAATTCTTTTAAATGAAATGGCGTAATGTATTCCATCGAACGATCTGCTTTTTTGTACATATTATAGTCTAGTGAGTCGTCTTGTGTTACAAAACCAAATTCTTTATTTATTTGTATAATGTCTCTATAAGTATCTCCAAAACTGACTCCTTTTTTCTTTTGAACCTCATCTACATAATTATGATATTTCGCAATATGTTTGTTTGAGATGTCTAATAAATTGTTTTTTAAATGTTCAATGGAACTCTCGTGTTTGATTGGAAATATTTTTAATCCTTTTTCGGTATGTGTTTGATCTATTTTTCTTAATTCTTCTTTTAGCAAACTTCCACCGTTTTTATGCTCAGATGAATCGTATCTAAAATGTTCAACCATAATTGTTCGTTGATCAAATAAAATCAATATGTCTGGTCTATCGAAGGGTAGAATTATTGGTGCTCCATACAAGCCACTCATTAATTTAGTTAAATACTTAGCAGATTCATCGGTCATACACTGAATGCTATTCAAATTTTGTGATAAATAATCGTAAAAGACTTTAAATTCATTACGTAGCATACTGTTGTCCTTTCAATACCTAAAGATTAATAATGATGGCTTTTATTTGACTATTAATTCAGATGAGACTTCAGTTGTATTTTTTCCATCTTTTATCATCTGCATAATATACATCTCCCCAAAAAGCTGCAGCTCTATCCATCTTAATGAATCCCTTGATTTTAGGGTATTCAAGAGCATTCATATACACTTTGACATATTGTAATCCAGGACTATAAGGGTTGTTTGTTGTTGCTAAAATGAAATTTTTCTCTTTTTCTTCCAAAAGTAATTCGCGTATGCTTTTTGGTAATGGTTCTGCTATCGATATGCTGTCTTCGACTCTGACTTCTTTAACCACATGTTGTTTAGGCGACTCAAGAACTGTTAGTTCCTTTGAGTATCTCTTCTTAGCTATTTTGTTATTTAAAATCATAATCACAATAAGAGATATCGATCCGACAGAGATCAAAACAATATATATCCACATTGGAAAAGAGAACAACCAAACAATTCCCTTAGCAATCTGTGTAAACACATATAGGAAAAAAGCCAATAAAAATATAAATATAAACAATCTAGCTTTTCCACCATCTGCTCTCGATGAAATAATTCCAGCAGCATATAAAGCCCCAACGATGCTAAATGCGAGTGAAGCGGCTACCCCCATCGATAATTTGATTATTAGGTCATCGACAATAGCGATCCCACTAAATATCATCGTTCCTAATATAATCCCAATTATATACTTCCTAATTGTAAACATAACACATATTCCTCCAGACACCAAAATATAGTTTACTCTCGGCTGTTTTTAATAACTCTAAATCCCAAATCGCCTAAACAATTTAAATCGAAAATTTGCGCTGATTCAAGTCGTCCTATTTCAAGAATATAATGATCAGAACTAGTTACTATGTTATTACCACCAAGTACAACTCTAAATTCATTTTGGTTAATGAATCTTTTGGTTTTGTGAAAAAATGGTTCGAATTTATTGGTAATCATCATTTTTTTGAAATCAGAAAAGGATAATTTTTTATTATCTTGATCATATTCCACTTTATCTATAAGTGGAATTATCCCCATTGAATTGCACTTTTGATATATTTTACAACAAAACTCATCCAATGAGAAAACTAGAACACTACTACCCCAACAACTCATTTCTTGAAGATATTCATATGATAAGTCATATGTATTTTCTCCTGTTGGAACAAGCATATGACTTTCAAGTAATGAGCAACAAAAAATAGGAGTTTTAGCTGAAGAAATATAAGACATATTAAGTTCTTCAGGATTAAGCAAATGTAGAAGATTAAGAACTTCATCATTTAAATCAACAGGATAACTTGTATCAATCGCAACCTTACTCTCTCTTGAATCTTTTGACTTATCAGTCTCGAATTTTCTAAAGTACTCTGCATAGTTAAAATAGATTTTACCATTTTTAATATCCTCGAGGTATTCTCTCTGTGATACTTTAATCAAAATGTCAGGATAATGATTGCCATTGATATAAATAATATAACCTCTTTCATCATTTAATATAAGAACCAGCATTTTGAAATTTCTGCTATTTAAATAATTTTAAAATCAAATCTTGAGGGAGAGAAATTCAATATTAAAAATGATTCACCTAAAAAGTATATGGATAAACATTTCCACCATATATTTGAGAATTAATCTAAATATCATAAATGCTTGGAATTGTAATTGAGTCTAGTAAATTTATAAAAGAAACAGTGTTAAACTTGGATCCTCTTGGATAACCAAAAGTGGTCTCTATGTTTGGAGAGAACATTTTATGATTGAACCTGGATAAAATTGTATTAGTAGATGTGTTTATAGCGTTTGTATTATCTTGATCAAAGAAAAGCTTTACATTAATCGATAAATTTATCAAAATATGTGCAAAAATCATCATGTGATGTTTACCATAAACTGGAAAAATGTAATAGTCTCCAAAATACTTACCATTATCAAGGAGCATTTTTTTGATAAATAGTTCATCATTAACGCCTTCAACCAAATAAACATTTTTTGCAAATAAAGCTTCCATAAAATCCCTATAATGTAATCTCTTGACATTATCTTTCAAATTAGTAAGGTTAAAATAACTATATGATTTCGCTAGATCATGATTGGCACTTAATAACGTGCTATGTGCTGCGAAAGCACTGACAGAACCCGAAAAATCTATATGCTTTTCAGTATAAGTGGTATCATTCAAAATACTAATATTATCCAAATCCAAATCCAACATAGATAGCAACTTTGGCGAATGGGTCGCAATATAGATATCCTTAGTCAATGATAAGCTATTCAACAAACTAGCTGTCTTATTTAACATTGAGGGGTGTGAATACTTTTCTGGTTCATCAATAAAGATGTAGTTTTTTGAAGACCTATTTACAAGTTCTAGTAGCAGATGCATTCTTTGACCACTGCCCATTTTCTTTTTAACATCATTTTGATTGATTTTGACCAGATTTTTATGAGTTTTTGCTGCTGATAAAGAAATAAAATCTCCACTTCTTGACATACCATTCATCAAAAGTATTCCATCAATTATGGTATTTACACTTGCAATATTTGCTGATATTTCAGTATCAACAGCTTGCTCGTAATTTGCTCTTGTTGTCACGACAGGAGTTGTTTCTAAAAGTTCAGCTAAAATATATTCCATAGTTTTAGAGTTGTCTTTTGTATCTTTTACTTCATCCAGTAACAAAATTTCTGACTCCAAAAATAATATTTCACTTTCGCTAATACCAGTTGCTATTAGACTGGATTTGGTATTTTCTAGTTTGGTAGTTTTCCCATATCCATTTGGACCAATAAATACTTTAATCATTAAATTCTCCCCCTTTAGGCTAACAACAAGAGTTTAGTTGACTTATATGAATCAAAATGGCGTTCATTGTTGATTTTTAAAAAATGCAGAATACATTGATTCATAGGAATCCATCTTATACTCAACTACATCGATGTAGTATGCATTTAGAATACTTCTTTTGCTATCATCCATATTAATAGATAATACATGATATAAAATTTTGTTCTTTGGCATTTTTCCTTCAGCAATCTCACGTGCACGATAGTTTAAAACATACCAAACGGTGCTTTCAGAATAATCAAGTTGGTATCCAATAAAATCTACATTTTCATTTAGTAGTAAGTCTATCCATGATTTCTTCGTTTCTTTTTTGTTACTACTATTGATGTGTTCTTGTATTTTGCCTACAACATCCAAATAGTATTCAAAACCAAGTACCATCGTCTTGGGATAATTAATTTCACCATGAATGTGCCAAACATTAGTTCCAAAACACTCATTTTTCGTATACAACCGATATCTTTTCTCTCTATTCTTATTCAGTTTTTTACTTTTTGCATCTAGAGTTTCATCTTGGTCAGCGTATTCTGTCTTATAATATGAAAATCCCTGTCCTCTTTTGCCTAAGCCCGTTTCTATAAGATAATCATAATTGGTTGTAATTATATCTGTACATTCATAATTCTCTAAAAAATCATGTGCGGGATTGGTATTGAGTTTTTTAATCCCAGAAATTACTTCATCAATCAAATACTGCTCATCGTATCTATACTTTTCATTACCAGTAAGATAAAGGTATTCGAAACGCATAGGGAATGGAACATTATCTGAAAAAACATACGGTTCTCCAATCAAACTTTGCAAATTAGAAATCAAATTTTCCCATGAAAAATCGTTTGTCAACCGATTAATCCCATTTCCTAAAAAAAGTACTTTACTCATGTTTCGCCCCTCGAATTATTCGATTTTACTATTTTAAATTTTTCAACTTGCTTACAACTTCAAACTTCACTTTTGTATCAAGCACTTCGAAGTGCTTTCTACCACAAAGAATCTTGTTACTTTCTCTTTCTCTTAATTCTTCATCCTTTTCAGATCCTTTTGTTTCAGCAACAAAATAGAGTTTATCTTCTCCACTTGATTGTATAACAACTATCCAGTCAGGATTATACGTACCAAATGGCGTATCAACAGTAAATCTCTTTGGAAGTTTTGCATAAAGCGTCACATCTTCATCTTCTTCAGCATCAATAGCAAACTGTTTTTCAATAGTTGAATCAAAAATGACATGATCGTATACGTTTTTCTCATCAGAGATATCTATGATATTCTTTTCTTTATATCCATAAAGATCAGTATCATCAAAAACATCTTCTTGTATAAAATACTCATCTGATTGATAGTATTTTAGTCCTTTTGACAAGTTTGACTTTTTTACCTGGTTCAATATTGAAGAAACATTCTTTATGAAGGACTCCGGATTATCGTAAAATTCAGATAGTCTACCTGATTCTTTAATGATTTCTATAATGGTTGAACGTAATAACTGAGTTGCATCTTGAAGTCTTCTGATAAAGTCAGGATAAATAATTGTATCAAACTCATTGATATCACCAACTGAACCATATCTTGTAGATCCTTCTTGAATGACCCCACCACTTGTAATATTTAGCTTGGTTCTTTCACGTTCAATCTTTTCAGCTATGATTTTAGGCATTATCTTTAACTTATCAATGGCATCTTCTTTAAATTTATCGATGTCCATTTCTACTGAATAAATGGTTTTACGCTTGATTCTATTCCACATATCTTTAAATGCATCTGTAAAAAATACCTTTTTATTGATACTGACTTTAATTTTTTCATTTGCATTTTTAATTTCGATTTCACGTGACAACTTCTTAATCATTGTTATCACTTTATCTTGAAATACTATATACTCATCTGGTAGTTTAAATACATTGTTTTGGACATCACTAAAAAACTTATCATCAATCTTGCCATTTGATTTAAGATAGCCTTTTGATTTCAGTTGTGCATAGATTTTAGCTGAATCTTCTTGAGTAAGAGAAATCTCAACGCCATATTCTGTTGTAAGTTCCATTCCAGCAAAACTTACTTTCTCAATAATTCCAAACTTATATCCAGCATCTGATTCAAGTTCTCTTTGTAGTCCACTCGCAAAATCTTTATAGGATTCATTGGCAACTACACTCAATATATTAAATTTAGGCTCATTGACTCTATCACCATCTTGATTGACACATATGCGTAAACCTCGACCTATTTTTTGACGCTTGGTCATGGTATCTTGAGTTTCTACTAAAGTGCACACTTGGAAAACGTTAGGATTATCCCATCCTTCTTTTAGAGCCGAATGAGAGAATATGAAACGTTTAGGTTCTTCAATACTTAATAGGCGTTCTTTGTCACGCATAATGAGTTCATAGGTCGATTCATCAGCAATAGAATCACCTTTTGTATCTTTTGCTCTGCCTTTGTTATCAACAGAGAAATAGCCGTCATGTATCTTTTCTGGGTCATATGATATGGAGTTGCCATAATTATCTTTAAGTCGTTTAAAACGACCGTTGATGAGCTTATTAAACTCTTCCTCAAACCAGATACCATATTGACCTTTGAGCTGTTGTCCGCTAGTATCATAGACTCTATATTTATCAACTTGGTCAATGAAAAACAAACTTAAAACTTTAATGCCATGCTTTAGATAGGTTTCTTCTTTTTTTAAATGAAGCTCAATCGTTTCTCTGATTTGAGCACGTTTTATCGCATCTTGATTGACTTCACCAACAGCTTCACCCTTATTCACTGTAACACCATTGGCAAAATAGATGTATTCAACATCTTCAAATGTTCCGATATCATCAAGGATATAATTCATTTCATTATAGTAGTCCACACCACCAGATTTTTCCCATAAATCCTCACCAATCTTGGCAGTAACTGTTCCTTTAGAAATTGAACCGTCGCTTTTTAAAACGTTAATCTCCAGTCTTGCCGAGAATCCATTCTTATCATTAATTGAAATCAGTTTGACATAAGGTTTAGCAGTAGTTTCATCACTTTGTAAAGATGAAACTTCAATATGCTTAACTAGATTTTCCTGGTATGCATCAACTGGGGTTAATCGATACATCAAGTTATACAATTCACGATGCGTTGCTGAATAACGTAATGTACATAAAGGATTTAGCGATTTAATCGCATCTTTCGCTTTAGGTGTGTTATCTACAGATTGTGGTTCATCGATGATTACAATTGGATTTGTGCTTGAAATTAAGTCAATGGGTTTATTACCACTGAGCTTATCACTTGCGCGGTGGATGATGTTCGCTTTAGTTTCTTTTTCAGGATCATCAAAACTTTTTCTGAAAGCATCGATATTGATAATCATGATTTCAATATTAGAACTGGTAGCGAATGTCTGTATTTGAGTTAGTTTACTTGAATCATAGACGAAGTAATTATAAATTTCGTTATCATATTTTAGTTTAAAATGATCTTCTGTGATTTGAAAACTCTTATAAACCCCTTCTTTAATCGCAATACTTGGAACAACGATAATAAACTTCGTAAAGCCATATCGTTTATGGAGTTCTAGAATAGTCTTGGTGTATACATATGTTTTACCTGTTCCGGTTTCCATTTCAATGGTAAAGTTTCTACCATTAATGTCTGTACTCTTTAGAATTCCGTTTTTTTCTTGTATCTTACGGACATTTGCTAATAATTCTGCATTATCTAAAAGTAGTTTATTGGCATAACCAAGCTCATAGGTTACACCAACACCTTCAGTTCGATACTCAACTAATTCAGTTAATCCTTTACCTTTAGAAATGTCGATGGTAAAAAGCGAGTCTTTTACTTTAGACCCTTCAAATATATTCACAATAGATTCAACAGCATCGGTTTGATATTGCTGATCAATAAATTTTAATTTCATCAATATCCCCCCTAGATGCTTTTAACTTCTTCGACACCAAGTTTTTCTAATGTATATGTTGCATTAATCTTGTCATTATCGTTTCTAAATCCAGATTCTTTGAATATCACATTACGTGGTTTTAATTTGCCAATCTCTTTGACATCTTCTAGTGAGATATTGTTATCAAGACATACGATTAAATAGCCTTTAGCAATGCTATACATTGTTTTTCCATTAACCATAATTTCTTCAACAGGTTTATCAAAAACACCATATTTAAGCATGATTTCGTATAAGACATCAAGACTTGTTCTATCCTCTTTGATGACTTCTGTTTGTGAGAAAATAGTATCTTCATCAAATTTGATAGTTCCATCCCAAGGAATGATGTTGGTAGATTCGAGCTTGAACACTTTAAATCCATTATCAAAAGTTTCTGGATCAACGATGTTATCATCAAGAAGACCAGCTTTGTTTTTCTTATCAATTAAATCTTGTTTGATTTGCTCTCCCGCTCTACGGATACGCTCTTTTCCAATTTCACATATGTTCTTATATCCTGCTTTATAGGCTTCTGAGGTTACATCTGTTAATTCTGGTAATTGGACCATGATAAATTTTCTATTTCCACCGTCTTCAGCATTAAGCTGCATAACAGCGTGGGCTGTTGTTGAAGATCCAGAGAAAAAATCTAGAATAATTGAATCATGTTCTGATCCAGCAATTATTAAATCATATAACAAACCAATTGGTTTAGGAAATGAGAATAGCTTATTCTGAAAAATTTTTTCCACTTCAGCAGTACCACGTCTACTTGAATATTTTGTATCGACTAAAAGACTACGTATTAACTTTTCACTATGTCTCATTTTTTGAACAATTCTATATTCATCATTAACTTTATAACCAATAATTTCAGTATTTAAGTTTTGAGATGCTTTTTCTTTTCCCCATCTCCATACAAACTGAACATTATCTTTTACACTCTTTGGAGGATATACTTCAATACTGTTAGCTTTTTTATCGAGTCCAATTCTATAAAAATCATCTTCTTGTTCATCAATATAAACATAAAAAGGATAATATAAATTGGGTCTATTTTTATTTGTAAATGCGACATTACTGTTATATAGCGGATGAATATTAAAACCACCACGATTGTCGGTGTATTTAAAGTTTCTATCCAAATCTGCAATCATACTTGTTGTTGTGTGCTCAATACTTTTTGAATAAAACAAAACGTATTCATGCATTTTCCCAATATGTCCATAATCTCTAGCATTTGGGGTGGAATTTACAACAAACTTCCCTATAAAATTGTTGTCTCCGAAAATTTCATTACAAATCTTGGATAAGTTCTCATCTTCATTGTCATCAATACTGATAAATATAACTCCATTTTGTGTTAATAGGTTTTTTGCTAGCATGAGTCTTGAGTACATCATATTAAGCCAATCTGTATGGTATCTCCCATTTGTCTCTGGATTTGCTCGATTATTTTGCTTAGTTTGATCTTTATAGTTCTTGATATTATCTTTAAAATCATCCTTATATACAAAATCTCCACCCGTATTATAAGGAGGATCAATATAGATCATTTTAATTTTTCCATAGTACGTCTTTTGAAGTTGTTTCAATACTTCGAGGTTATCGCCTTCAATATAAAGGTTTTCTGTTGTATTCCAGTTCTTGCTATCATCTTTCGAAGGAATCAATGTTCCGGTTGATGGAGATTGTGCTAACTTAATTGTGTTACTTTTACCATTCCAGGTGAATTGATATTTTTCTACACGATCATCTAATTGATCACCTAAAATGATTTTCAATTTATCAAAATCAATCTTGCCTTCTGTAACGACATTGGGAAACAATTCCTTGATTTTTTCTACATTGAGTTTTTCTAAATCTAGACTTGTACTTTCTATTTTATTCATTAATCAGTTCCTCCTTCAAATCCGAAATGAATCTGTCAATTTCGTGCTTTTTATTCATTATCTTCATGTGGTAATCCATCTTCTCAGACATCATTGTTGCCTGTTTATAGTTATTATTCAATTCATTCATAATACTTGTTTCATCCTCAATCTTCTTAATGCTTTGCTTCAAATTCATTGTATTTGGTATTTGTCTTGGAAATAACCCAATCAATTCGATTAACCTTTCTGAATAAACAGTGTCTGTCAGTTTGTCATAAAATTCCTTTAGATTTAACGCCTTGACATTAGATACATTAAGCAAATCTAAGAAATCAAGATGCTTTTCATCTATCACAAAAGCACTTGTAGAATAGACTGATTCAATAACCGACTTATCCTTTGTCAATTTATTAATTCGTTTTGGTGCAAGCGACACTCTTACTTTATCAGCTATTAAATAAACGATTATAAGTGGATTGGGAAATGCTGCATGTAGTTTCTCATTTATTAGTGAAAAATGTTGATCTGTCTTAAGTGAGACCTGAAGAACATATATAGCTTCGTATAAATGCTCATCACTTAAGTAAGATGGTATTCTTATCGTTTGTGCATCTAATACCCCTTCAAGATAAATCGAATTCACTTCTGAATTTAATATTTTTTTATCTTGAGCTGTTGGATTAAGTTGATCAATAATCTCTTTTAATGATATCCGTTGTCTTGTTTTTCCTGATTTTGGAATGTGAAAATACTCTAGAATATCGTTCATTTGACCACCAAGAATGTTACAAGTTCAAAATCATTTAACCCCGTTACCTTGTTATCGAGGATAGTTGACTTACCAAGTCTGAAGAGTGACTTGACACCTTTTTCTTCAATATATCCTTTAATATCAAAAATTGCTTTTTCCAGTAATGATGTGTATTTCTCCATCTTATTACCATTTCTTGTTTCACTGTTAAAATCATTCACGAGTACTTTAATAATCTCATCTTTCCCAGTACAAATCGCTTTATAGATATCGAGGATTTTCTTTGGGTTTGTATTTTTAACTAAAATGCTACCGTCGTTTTTTACATAAACTAGATGGTACGGATATAGTGAGTTTTGTCCTTTGTCTGCATCATTAAAATGCTTTTGCTTTAGACAAAAAACAACTCCTGGATGTGCATCATCTTTAAGTTTATCATTAATGTTTGTTACACCATATATACCTGTAGGATATGACTCTAACAATCCAGGATGTGCTTTAAGATACTTATCTAAGGACATCATGAAATCATCTAAAGTCAAATCAGTAATTGAGATACCGCCTGATAAGTCCTCAAGATCAACGACTTCATCCTGAAGTTGTTTTAGTTGGTCTTTACGATACTTCAAGTTCTTACTTTCAGGATTTAGTAAATCATCTTCGCCGGTTGCTGACAAATCTACCATCATCATGCGATTTCTTACTCGTGATTCAAGATTGATATATTCATCGAGTTCAAGATTTGGCCAGAAATTAACAAGTTGTATATCTTTATTTTCAGACCCAATTCGATCAATACGTCCAAAACGCTGAATGATTCTCACTGGATTCCAATGGATGTCATAGTTAACCAAGTAATCACAATCTTGAAGGTTTTGTCCTTCGGAAATACAATCGGTAGCAATCAAGATGTCTATCTCTTGTTTTACTGCAGTTTTATTTGATTTTGGTGAAAAATGTGCAAGAATTTCTTCAAAATCATTTCTTGCTTTTGGAACATTTGTCTTCGTAGCTTGTGAGCCTGTGACAATACCTGAATAGATACCAAACTCATTTAATAACCAGTTTGATAAATTATCATATAAGTATACGGCTGTATCAGCAAATGCAGTAAACACAATGACTTTCTTATTACCAGAGTTCAAAGGGTGCTTGATTTTATCAGTGATTTGCTCTTTAAGTTTTAGAAGCTTTGCATCATCATCTACTTTTACCTTTGATGAAACCTGAAGTAAGTATTCCAAGGCAACTTTATCTTCTTCTAAATCAGCTTTCAATCTAATAATATCTAAGTCTTTAAGTTTAACTTTAACTTTAGTTCCTAATTCGAGATCATCAACTTCTTCATCATCGATTTCATCATCAATATCAACTTGATAATCTAAACCAACTTCGATTTTTGATAACATTGCATCCATCTTGTCTTTGATGCGCTCAATCGTCAGTTTAAAAGAATGTACGCTGCTTTCAAGACGTTTCAAGATATTAACGCGCATCAGATTAACTAGGTTTCGTTCGCGGTCTGATTGTTTAAAACTACCTTGTCCACCTTTAACAACTTGTTCATAGAGTTTTTCATATTCATCCATCTTAGATGGCATAACATATAATAGTGGTGAGTAAATTGGCAGGTTTAACTTGGAAATCAATCCATTGACTTCATTTAACTCTGGGAACTTATGTTTCTGATCAATCTCTGTCTTTATTGATAATGGCTTTAATCTATTTGGGAAATCGCCAATATCCTTTGTATCATAATACTTTTGGATATGCTTTCTACTTCTTGCGATTGTGACTGTATTGAGTAAATTAAAGAAGTTATAGTCCAGCATTGGTAACAATGTTTCTGTTGTTTGATCTTCTTTTGGAAGCTTCGACCATTCACTAAATCGATATTGGGCAACTCTAAGTGTGTTTTCAATACTGTCTATATTTAAATTATCTTTAAATGCATCATCTCTGTCTTCTGTGATAAACATGATTTGGTTCTTTAAATCTGCAAGTCGATTATTGACAGGTGTTGCTGAAAGCATTAATACTTTTGTTTTAACACCACTTTTGATAATCTCCTCCATTAATTTTTGATATCTCGTTTTTTTGCCCTTAAGCGCTGGATTATTTCGAAAATTGTGAGATTCATCAATGACTACCAAGTCATAATTACCCCAATTCACTTTGTTTAAGTCAATGTCTCCAGAATATCCGTTTTCTCTGGATAAATCCGTATGATTCAAAACATCATAGTTAAATCGATCATCCACTAGTGGATTTAATTTTGTGTTTTGTTTAAAACCGATCCAATTTCCACGCAGTTTTTTTGGTGCTAACACTAATACTCTTGCATTTCTAAGCTCGTAGTATTTCATGACGGCTAAGGCTTCAAATGTTTTTCCTAACCCTACTGAATCAGCAATGATGCATCCATTATACAGTTCCAACTTCTTGATTGCACCGACTGCAGCATCTTGTTGAAAGTTATAGAGCATTTTCCATACTTTGGTATTATGAATGCCTGTTCTTTCCTTGATTTTGGCCATATCATCCATGTTGACCAGTTTCTCATTGAACAGATGATAAAGCGTTACAAAATACACCAATTCTGGTGAATTTTCTTTATATAGATTTGAAATATGTTCAAGAAGCTTATCTTTAACATCAACGACAAGACTTGGGTTATTCCATATAGAGTTATAAAACGTATCATAGTCCTCTATGATATTCTTCTCAGTTAAAACGGTATTAAAATCCCATCTTTTTCTGTCGGAGTAACCTAGTCCATCGAGAGAAAAGTTAATGCCATTACCTGAGATTAAATATTCTTTGCCTTGTGGGTTTTTAACGCTAATATTACTTGAAGCAATAATGCCAGAACTGATAACTGATTTAACTTCAGCTTTACTATGAATGAATTGATAACACTTGCTTGCAACTTGATTTTGGTCTAAATTGTTCTTCAGTCCGATTTCAAGCGGAAATTCAGAG
>Ga0265295_1006524_pt1 | contig 14065 bp, 9 predicted proteins | sample Munlansysbiofilm_FD_192503 | JGI IMG/M metagenome (GOLD analysis project Ga0265295, IMG submission 192503) | Leachate microbial communities from a municipal landfill in Southern Ontario, Canada - Methane capture system biofilm | ecosystem: Engineered > Solid waste > Landfill > Unclassified ... | reverse complement strand
AGAGACTAAAAGTCAAAAAATGTATCTCTTCCAAAAGAACATGCGGCGTTTTTTTCTCTAGGATGTCGTAAAGACCTCTCATAAAGCCGTGGTATTTGGGTATGAGGTCTTCTCTGCCCCCTTTGGTGTCGAGTTGGGTAAATTGGCGCAGCGTCATTTGGGAGTTCTCAAAAAGTTGCGTATAAAACAGAACATATTTGCTTTTGTTTGTTTGCTTTAAGTACACGTGTTTTTACCAAATTCCATCTCCTCATCGCAGTTGCTTTTTTGTACCTCGGCGTCGAGAAGAGCTTTTATTTTACAATTCAAAACCGATGCTCACTTCAAGATTATCTCTATCTACAGTTGGGTTTTGCATATTCTTGGTGTTTTTACTCACCTCTTTAGAAACAAATTCACGTAATTCACTTGTTGTAACTATTTTATCTTTATTACCATCTGCGGCGTTTGAACTTAACGCTTGTTTAAGAGCATCTGTAAAATACCCATTTTTTATAGTAGATGATTCATAAGAAAATTCACTTCCTAGTGAAGAGCTAAATACGATTGCTCCTGTTTTTCTTACTAAATCAGCAAATAAAAAACGATCTCTTTGAAGTAACCATTCCCTTGATTTCTCATCTTTTTTTGAAGATGTTTGTGTCTGTTTTTTTATCTTTAGTGCTCTTGTTGTTCTAGGCTTATAGCCATTTAACTCAGCCATAGCATAAAACTGTTCCTCTATATTTTCCTCTTGTTCTCCCGATTGGCATGTATCCATTAAAAAAAGTTTTTTTCTTGCATCTGCTTGGTACAAAAGCTCCTCTATCGCTTCAAAGCTTAGAGCACTTGTAGAGAGATTAGCCACATCTGCATCATGCGTTAAATAGTAATAACTCCCATCTGCATCATAAACTCCGTGCCCTGCAATAAACATCACCAAAGTATCTTGTGCTCTTAGTGATCCAATTTTAGTTTTTAATTTTTCTAAAACATTTGAATTTGCTTCACTGTTTATGAAAGTGAAAGTTTTTACGTTCTCGTACAAAGCTGAATTTTCTTGCTTTTTAAAAAGAGTTTCTAAATCAATTACATCTTTGTGTGCGTATTGTAAATTTAAACTTTTATCTTGGTACTCTGAAACACCGAGTGCTATAAAATAAAGATCCCCTTTTATAGCTTTATCAAGATAGATCATTCTCATATCCCGAAAAGACTCAACCCCATTTGTATCAAAAACACCCACTTCAATTTTATTTTTAAGATCATAAAGCTTTAGTTGTGTAGTGATTTGATAAGAGTTGCTATTTATAGCAAACTCTTTACTCTCAATCGGAGTATCATTTACAAAAACAGTATAGCTTTTTAAACTGCTCGTCGTAGGTATTGCTTCAAAACTGAGTGTAAGTTCATTATTGTTTTGCAGAGTTGATATAATTTTCACTTCAGCAGGTAAGCTACTTTGCTTACTTGCTGTCATATTTGCTTTTTGTAATCTTAATAGATACCTTTTTTTATAATACTCTATCCTTGCTTCACTCTTACTAGCTACCCGTTCTAGCAAGATATCTGGACGATTTTTCACCAAAGCAAGCTGATCTATACCCAAACCTTGAAGCCCTTTTTTAAGTGCTACTAACTGTGTTCCATTCAGTGAAGCAGTAAAATATCCATCATCGCTATAAAAAAGCCATCTATTTTTATCTCCTAAAAAAGAACCTACTTTTTCATTCTCTTTATAGATAGCTTTTTTATCTACTATAAGGTTAAAATCATCTAAAAAAGCGACACGGCTACAATAAGGGCATAGGTGCATATAGCTTTGTGTATCGGTTTCGATTTGCGTTTGTTTTGTATCAATCTTCTTTACAAGCTCTCCCGTGGTACTTTTTCGTAATTCAAAAGTGCCATTGAGCTGTGTATAAAAATGTTCTTTATCTGGGGAGAAAAAAAGTTTATCCAAAAACAGTGTTTTATAGATACTTTTTATATATTGATAAGTATCTGCACTGTATTGTTCAATATGTAATAGATTTTTGCTATCCCAACTGCAGATCCAAAAAGTATCGTTTTGTGTGACAAACTGAAGATCTTTTTGGATCCACCTATCCGGTTTAAGAGCGATAGCTTGAGCTATTTCTCCACTGTTCATATCAAAAAAGTGCAAAGATGTATCGTATTTTCCTTGTTTATTTTTTACTAAAAGCCTCTCTCTTTTAGGATCAAAACCGGCAAATTCATAATTTTTTGCAAGGGTATAAAACTTTTTTGTTTTGAAATTTATCACTATATCTTGTTCATTATTTCTTTTTATATAAGCAAAATCTTGACTTATTCTATGATGATGAAAAGAGTATGGAGTTATTTTTGTATTATTTTTTAAAGATCCCACTTCAAAAGAGTTAAGTAGCTTTTGTTTTTTACTATCGAATAAAAAAACTTTTCCATCTTTAGAGTCGTAACCGAGAATAAAACCGTTATCACTATCTACGGCTAATGGTTCAAATGTAAACTTATGGATATTTTTTTGTAGTCTTAGATCATAGAGATATTTATCTTTATCAAAACGTTTCGTTTCACTTTGTTTTTGATACAAAATATATTTGCCATACTCTACGACAAGAGGCTTCTCCCCTTCAAAACTATCGCTAACCCTTAGCCCATCAATATCCCATATACTCAAAGAGTATCTATTATTTTCATGGAGTATCTCTACTGCTAAATCAGTTTTTCCTACACCCAAAATATTTTGTGTTTCCCCTAAAGTCTGAGATAAAGAGTGCAAAAGGATTCCATCATGCAATGAACGGATCTCAAGATCTCCGTTTTTACACCTAAGAAATACCCTCATTGTTTTTAAATCTACAATAGCATCTCCCACTTCAGATGTAGTTTGAACACCCCATATTTTTTCTTTATTTAGAGTATAAAAAAGTTTTTTTTGATCTGCATAGATCCCATTGCCAAAATCTAAAACAAAAGAATCATCTACTCCAAAAAGTTTATGGTAATTTGCTTTTTTTGGAAGGGATTGCAACTCATTTCCGGTTTTTAAATCGATAACTTTTGTCTCTTCGTAAGCGGGCTGTTTTAATGGGTAATGTCTACTATGAACAAGCAACTTTGATCTATCCTGCGATATCTTTACATACGTATCTGTAGTAATAAAATATCCCATTCCTAAAGAACGTTTCCAAAGAGTTTTTTGTGCTTTTAAATCATACACTGCCGAGAGATCTTTATGATTACCACTCACCACTGCTAAATAGTTATCATCGTTTGAAAGTTTTAACAAAGGTCTTTTTATAAAAGAGAGAGCTTGTATCTCTAGTGCTTGATCAAATAGTGGCATCAAACTTGAAAGAGACTTGCGGTAGATCTTAGTTTGTCCATTTTTAGTAATACTAAAAATAGCAAACTCTTTATTTTTAGAAAGACAAAAATTTGTAAGTTCCCCATCAATAATTTCACTATAAATAAGCTTTGCCGAACGAACATCCCAAAGGTTATAAGAACGATAATCAATCACCAATAAAAGCTGCTCATTATGCACTAACTCAAAAGTATGAATAGAGGTTTTATGCCCTTTTTGAGGAACAATTTCTACGCTCTTCATAAAAGAGCTATCTTGCATGGCAACTAAGTTAGCAAACGAAAAAACAAGTACCAAAAATAATCTTAAAACCATTTTCATCCCTTTTTACTTGTTCACTGTAGTAAAGTGGAGTGTCGTTTCTGCCTTTAACTCTTTTGCTTTTTTCGCTTTTAAAGCTCTTGTTTTTACTACTACATCTTGAGGATTGCCATCTAAAACACAATACCCATCCTTCATCCTACACCGTGGTAAATCGTTTGGAATAGTAGTACTTGCAAATAACTGTAAACTCTCATATCCAAAAGGCTCACTTACACTAAATTCTAGTGGCAATAGTAGAGGTTTATTCACATCTGCAGCACCTATTGTATAGATAAATCTCTCATCCCCTACCCCATCTTGTATCTCCACCAAATAGGAAAATTTTTCATCTTCATGGAGTGTGTGCCCTACGATGTAAAAATAAGCTTGACGGTTAGCTTTTACAACAAGCTCCACATCCTGCCCCTCTCGTAAAAGAACGTTTTTGCTGCCGAAATTTTTAATGCTTAAATCAACCCGTAAATCACTTGTAAGTTTGTTTTTGCCAAGCTCCACTTCCTCATCGAAAGAGAGGTTTTTGGGTTCTATCTCAAGCCCGCTATAAGCGCTTTTTTCAAGCAAAAGCGATGCGGACGCCAAGGTGGTATTTTGAACATCTAAAAGAGTATAAGTAAGAAAAATGCCGTTTTTTGCAGGCTCGTAGGTTCCAAGAAGCTTATGCTTACTTTGTGCAGGAGTATGCACGGCGGCAACTTTGGCATGTAAGGCATCTCGAAACACCCGCGCAAAGGGGGTCGTCTCGCTTGAAGTGCGAATGCTCGGCGGATACACATAGATATCTTGTTGTGGAAATTTTTTGGCTAAAAGTTTTGCCGCGAGATCGATAGAGGTGATGTTTTTGGAAAGTTCCATCATCTTTGCCTGCACCTGCGTTTGCGCTATTTGCGGTGTCTCTTTACGTTCGTATCCAAGGATTAAAGCAACCACTTCGTGTTTTTCGTACGCCTGCAAAAGCAAAAGCAGCAACTCATAAAACCCATAAAGCGTATCGCTGTCATTCGTCGTGTCGATTTTTGCTTGCAATGCCCCTATCTCTTCGCGAAAATCGGCTAGTTTTTGTTCGTAGAGCTTTAAGGCATGTGTGCTTGAAAGGTTTGCTACCATCGACTTCGTATCTTCGTCATACGAAAAATTTGCCCCGATAATGGGAAGCTCCGATTTAATACTCACTAAAGAAGCAATCTTTTTTTGCACCTCTTTCTCATCAGCGCTTACAAAAGAATTGTAATCGCTTTTGACGTGTACGCTAATGTTGCTAGAGAGATCATCAAGGGAGAGTTTTTTAGACTCCTCCTGCGTATCGCCATAGCCGTACCCCTCAATCGTAACGCCAAAGAGCGTTGCAAACCCCAAACATGCCAAGATTATAAACTTTCTCATATTTCTTTGCTTTGTGTTCCGATAACCCTTTTTGCATCTATGCGCTCTTGTATAAAGCCGTTTTTATCAAGTGCCTCGCGCGTTGCAAAGGCGGTAAAACTTGAGATAACCTCTCTAAAAAGGTTGATTTCAAATTTTTCGTTTGCGCAGTGTTTGAGCATATCGTTAAGGCTTCTTCTGTCAAAAACTTTTGTAGCATCTATCGCTTCTTTGGGTGCAAGAAGTTGATCGAGAAGGGGTGTTTTCTCGTAAGAGTCTGCTTCTAAAGTTTCCTCTTTTTGTGCTATCTCCACAAGCCCCATCGGTGCCAAAAAGTTTCTAACGACGCGGTGGTCTAAAAGGGTAAAAAAATGATCGACGCGATCTTTTTCGCTCCACGGTCTTAGTTCTATCTCTTTTTCTACCGTGTCGTAGAGTTGCGGGTAGGTATCGAGCAAGATTGAGCCGAATACTTCGGTTGTTCTAAAAAGTCGTTCCTTGTCGCGTACCGCTTGGACAAAAATCGGCGTTACGGCTTGGATGATCGGAGCCTTTTCGCGTCGGTCAAAGTAGCCGAGATTGAGTTGAAAAAACGAAATAAAAAGGGTAACAAACTGTTCTGCTTGCGAGTGTCGTAAAAACGTCTGCCCTTTTTTTGTAAGCAGCAGTTTGTTTTTTTCGATTTTGACGAGTTTGGCTACATGAGAGAGCACGTGCGCTCTTTGGGGGATAATCTGTTCATCTTCGATATATCTTTTTGAATATTGTACACATTTCATATCCGAAAAAGTGCTTGGCATGTGTGCAAGAGTCTCCACGACTTTGGAAGGAAGATTCCCCTTTGCCGTGAGTTTTAGCCCCTCTTGCGGAATACTTTCCAAAAGCACGCGTACATGTTCGAGCATATACGACGCGACGGAGGGCAGTTCTAAAAACTGCGGGTTTATCGTGAGTCCAAATTTTTCGCTAAAAGCGTTGCATTCTTTTTCAAAATTCATTTGTTTTCTTTAGTATGTCATTGATAAGTGTAGATAATTGCGGGCTGTTGAGCTTGGTTTCGTATCTCACGTTAAACCCTTTGTGGCGTAAGGCTTCAAAAAATGCCCGTGCGCTTTTGATTTTGAGTTTTTCACTCTCACTGATGGCTTCAAAGGTGTCGTAGCCTTTAGCTTCTACGACAAAATAGAGCTCTTTTTTCTCATCGGTTTCTATGACGTACCCAAAGTCGGGATTATAGTTTTTGCCGTGTGCGGTGGGGATATTCACGCGCGGCAGTTTCCCGAATACGATGATTTTTTTATCGTCCGATTCATCGATGAGGGTTTTTTCAAGTTCACTATCAACCTCCATAAAATCCTCGTCGTAAATCGATTTTTCTCGTATGCTTTTTTTTATAATTTTATAGGTCTCTCTTCCCAAACTTCCCACATTGAGCGACTCTTTGATGTTAGTGGCGCGTACCTCTTTGATGTCGTAGGAGATTTTGTTGATGATCGTCTCGTAAATGGCACCGATAAACTGCTCTTCGAGTTTTTTAAGTGCGACGTTTTCGTTTTTGGGAATGAGAGCGAACTTCTCTTTGTCTATCGCGCCTAGAACTTTTGCCACCGTTTGCATACTTAGTTTCGTATTATTTGAAAGCGCTTTTACAAACTCATACAGCGTAAAAATGGAGTGCGTTTGCACGTTGACGCTTTGGGTTTGGCTGTCGTGTTTGGCATGGTCTTCGATATGCGTATCGCGCTTGATGATGATATCCTGCCCCTCGATCATGAAGTTTTGATTGATTCTCTCTTTGGCTTTTTGCACCAAAAGTTCACTGTCGATATCGTATTTGACGACGGCATCGTGGTTTAAAATATCCCAAAGTGCTTTGAACTTCGCGAAGTTTTCTTGATGAATTTTAATGGTGCCTTTGGCTTGCGTGCTTGTGCGTTCTTTGGCTTTGATGCGGCTTGTGGTTTGGAAAAAGCTATCAAAATACGCTTTGAGTTTTTGGGTGTCGCACCCTTTGATATCGAGTGTTTCAAGCTCTTTGGCTCTTGAGACGTACGCCTCTTTGGTGAGTACGATTTCGCTTAGATCATTTTCATCGATAGATATAAAGCCCATCTCAGCCAAAGCGTCGAGCAGTTTGACCGCATTTCGCGCCGTCGTTGCGATGGCGTTATCGACCATCACCTCTTCATTAAATACTCTCGAAACCCGCTTGATGCTGTTTTGGCTTATCTCGTTTTGGATGGAGCTTACGAAGTCGCTCTCCGTCGAGGGCACCACCACGAAAAGCTCATTGACAAACGTGAAATCTTCATCCTCTTTGGTGATACGTTTACCCTCTTGATCGACCGCCAGACGTAGTCCCCGTCCGATTTGCTGAAGTTTGGAGATTTTCGAGTTTGAGGGAGCTAATTTACAAAGCGTCATGACATTGGGGTTGTCCCACCCCTCTTGCAGTGCCCATTGCGAAAAGATAAAGCGCAAATCACTTTCAAAGCTCAAAAGCTCCTCTTTTTTGTTAAGGATCAGTTCTATCGCTTCGGCTTCGTCTCCCTCTTTTTTGGACTTGGCGAAGTAGCCACTATGCACCTCTTTGACGCTCTCTTTTGTTTTTAGAAGATAGGCTTTATACCCCTCATCAAGCGTCTCTCTAGCCAAAACCTCTTCCAAATTGGCACGATAAAGTTTTTCAAAAAGTTGCGCCAGTGCGCCGTTGATCCCCTCATCGGTGAGATACTTATCGACCCTGTCGATAAAGAAAAGGCAAAGAGATTTTATCCCCAGTTTAAAAAGCGCCTCTTCTCGATCAAAGTGGTTTTTGATCGCCGTATCGACGATGACGCGCTGCATCTCATCGAGTAACATGCCATAACTTTCACTCTCTCCCAGTGAGAGCGAAATATCGTTGGTAAAGAGCACTTCGGTTTTGGTAATTTTTTCTACCACGTAACTGCCTAGATGCGATATGCCCGTTTTTTCGCCCAGATTTTCCCCCGCTTCGAGTTCAATCGTGTGCGATTTTTCGTTGATATCTTTGTAGGCGATTTTGGCGACGTAGTTTTTTTGGCTACTCCCTTTGACCTCGCGCAACTCTATCGTATGGGCTTCGACGTTTTCGCTGCCTACCGTATCGACCGTGATCGCTTTGACCAGCCCTTGACTAAACGCATCGACGCTATCGAGGGTATAGATGAGATTTTGGTAGGTATCGCCTTTGTAGGTCGCGCCGAAACGCAGCGTAAAAAGCGCCTTGAACTCGCCCAGATATTTCGCCGTCTGTTTACCCTCAAACCGATGCGGTTCGTCGATGATAATCACGGGTCGAAGCGCCGCGATGGCTTGCATGTAACTCTTGGCATGTCCGATGAGGCTTTGCTCTATTTTGCTTTTGTTGATGGAGTTTGAGGCTTTGTTAAACGACTGGTAGGTCGAAACAAGCACCGAGATGTTTTGATCGCTTGCGTTGATGAAGCCAAGCACCGTTTTTTCGCTGTAGTTATAGACCGAAATGTGTTTGGAGTACTCTTTGAGAAAAAACTCTTTGGTAATCGTGATGTTTTTAATCGTCCCTTGACGTATGGCGTTTGATGGCACGAGGATGATAAATTTGCACATGCCATAGTCGCGATTAAGCCTGTAAATCGACTCCAAAAAGGTAAAAGTCTTCCCCGTTCCCGTCTCCATGAGCGTATCGATAACCAGTTCGTTTTTGATGTCGATGTCACCCGTTTGGACTTTATTGGACGCGCGTATATCGGTGATGTTTTTGACCAAAACCGTTTTACTCGTTTGCAGATCAAACGAAGGGTTGCTTTTACGGTTGTCGTTTGGAGTAAAAGCGATGTTTTTAAAGACGTCGCTGATGCTCTTTACGGCTTGTTCTTGGTAGTCAAGTCTGTCAAATTTAATCTTCAACATGGTATCTCTCTCTTGCTAGTTGCACAGCTTCATGAAGTTTTGCTTCAAGCTGTTTTTTAGGTGGTAAAACTGTTAAATACTCCGCTACGTGTATGCCGCTTTTTTCAAGCTCCAGCAGCTCTATTTGCTCCTCTTGCTTACCCGTACAGAGTATGATACCCAGCGGAGACTCTTCTCCCTCCTGCTTTTCATAGGTGTCAAGCCATCTAAGATAAAGTTCCATTTGCCCTTTGTAAGAGGCTTTGAACTTTCCTATTTTTAGCTCAATGGCTATAAGTCTTTTGAGTTTTCTATTGTAAAAAAGTAAATCTATTTTAAAATCTTCATTATCTATTTGAATCACTTTTTGTCTAGCTACAAAGCTAAATCCACTTCCAAGCTCTAAAATAAAATGCTCAATATCTCGTAAAATCGCATCTTCTAAATCTTTTTCAAGGTATCTATCTTTGAGATCTAAAAAGTCTAATATATAAGGAGATTTGAGTAGAACATCTTTTGACGGTTTGCCGGCTTTAAGGTTCTCTAGTTCTAGTTGTATAAGTTCGTCAGGCTTTTTTGAAAGTGCCGTGCGTTCATAAAGGAGAGAGTTGATTCTATCTCTTAGCGTTCTCACGCTCCAGTTGTCAGCCAGTGCCATTTGAATATAAAAATCTCTTTTGAGGTTATCATCAAAATAAATAAGCTCTTTGAAATGAGACCATGTCAATTGTCTCGACAGTGTAGAGACTTTTTCAACATTACTCAAAACCTCATTAAATTTCATCATATGTCTTAAGTTTTTGAGCGAGTACCCATCCCCATACTGCTCTTGTAATTGTCTCGACACCGTAGAGACAATCTCTTTACCGTAATCTGCTCTTTTATTTTGCAAAATCTCATCATTGATTTTTTTGCCGATACTCCAGTACATCATAGTCAATGTACTGTTTATTGTAATGGCTACATGTTGTTTCGTTTGTTCTATAAGCTCTTTTATAGACTCGATAAGATGTTCGTTTTTGATTACACCACCCATTTTTTAGCCTCTAAATCTTAACTTGTCAGGCTTAATTCCAAGTTTGGAGATATTGCCTTCTATTTCTAGCGTCAACTTGTCGTTGCTGATATTTGGACTATACACGGTGATGTACTCGCACGCTTTTTTATCCCGTAGTGCTTCTACTAACTCGTCTGATGTGATGTCGCCTAGCACAAAAGCCACGTTACATGCCAAGAAAAGTTTCTCTTCTATGAGCGTTTCGTACTTCGTAGAAAGCGGCAAGTTTTCCGCCACAAAAAGGTTGTAAAGTATCTCTTCGTTGTTTTCGATGCTAGGCTTGTTCGTAAACGAAAGCAAATCTTCTTGCGTCATCTCTTCGAGGGATTTTTGATAGATTTTTTGTTTGACATCTTCTACCACTTCAAAGGTACAAAAACCTACATCTATCGGAAGTGGGACTTTAGTCCCGCCAAAAAGTGACGACTCTTTCGGCGAGGCTAAAGCCTCACTTCCAATAATCTTCTCCCCCGCTCTTTTGATACGCTCACAAGTAATATCAAAAATAGTCTCATACCCCGCCTTGCGTGCTTCACTTTTTTCAGGCGTCGCCTCTGCCCACTGCACACAGATATACTTGCGGTTGCCGCCGTCTTTGGCGTTTAAGTCCATCACCGCATGCGCCGTTGTACCGCTTCCTGCGAAGAAGTCTAGGATTAGGTCGTTGTCTTTGGTTGCGATTTTTAAAATTTGAGATATTAGTTTCGTTGGTTTTGGCGTATCAAAATAAGACTCTCCATCAAATAAACTTTTCAATTCTTGTAACGCTTCTTGGTTATGTCCTACATCTGAATATTTCCATATTGTAAGAGGAACAATACCCTCATTAACTTCTGATAAAAAAGTTTTATATCTTGGGACATTTTCGCCTTTTTTTCCAAACCAAATTCTATTATCTTTTATAAGTTCATGAAACTTCTCTTTTGAAATAGACCAACATCTTCCTTTTGTAGGATAAATTTCTTTTCCGCTAGGTGTAGTAATGGGATAATCATATTTTTCGCTATATGTTTTAACTGTCATATCTGATGATGCCCAATCTCCACGAGGATCATTATCTGGATTTGTAAAACGGCTATTTGTTTCTTCGCTTCGAGATAATTTTTTTGGTCTCCATATTTCTTTATTTTTTGCATAAACTAAAATATGGTCATGATTGTCACTAAACCACTTTGCATCGTTCTGAGGCGAGAACTTCTTTTCCCAAATCAGGTTAGCTACAAAATTCTCCTCCCCAAACACTTCATCACAAAGCAGTCGAAGCTGTGCCACTTCGTTATCGTCGATAGAGATAAATATTACCCCGTCATCTTTGAGCAGATCACGGGCAAGCAAAAGCCGCGGGTACATAAACGAAAGCCACCCGCTGTGCGTCTTAGCCCCTTGGATATTCTCTATGTAGTCGATGTACTCTCGATCATACCCCAACTCTTCAAGCGTCTGCTCAGTCGAAGAGGTAAAGTTATCGTTATACACAAACCCATCGTTTTTGGTGTTGTAAGGCGGGTCGATGTAGATCATCTTGATAGATTCAAAATAGTTATGACGAAGTATCTTCAAGGCATCAAGATTATCCCCCTTAATGAGGATATTTTCCGTCTCATCCCAGTTTTTACTATCCTCTTTAAGCGGTTTTAATACCTTATAGTTCTTAGAAAAAGCAGTATGATACGCCTCTTTCTTCCCCACCCAGTTAAGCCCATACCCATCTTCTCTGATGTTCGCTTTTGAAGGGTCTAAACTCATCTGCAACTTCTGAGGATCGATCACATACTTACCGTTTTCATCTACACTTATGGCATGTGGAAATAGTTTTTTAAGCTGTTCGTAGTTTGTGTCGTTTATGCTCTGTTCTTCAATTATGTTTTTTTTCATTTTTAGATTGCCTTTTTGATACTATGATTTTATTTTATAGATGCTTCAATTTCCCCAAAAATCTATCATGTTCTTTTTTGAACTCATGCAGTTGTATTTTTTTTATCGGGTATTGTACTTGTGAAAGTCCAAGTGCAGTTGTTTAGAAATATCAGAGTTTGCAATATGCATTTTTTGCATATTGCTTTTTTCGTCTACGTCGTTGTCTTTAAAAATAGTATACATGCCATAAGTACACCTTTTTGTTTATAGTGTAGAGATGATATGCAAAAATATGTGTAGTCTTTAAAAAAATGGCAATTTGCCATATTTATGCCAAATCGCTACACCCTTTTCTTGGCATGTTCTTTAAATTTCCAGAGTTTTTTGGCATGTTGCACTTCGGCGTGGGAGAGGTCGGCTATCATCAGCTCCTCTTTGTTGCCCAAATGTTCGAGGAGTTCGCCGTTTGGGGAGGCTAAAAAGGAGTCGCCGTAGAATTTCCAGCTTGCGTCTTGCTCTTTGTACTCGCCTATACGGTTGGCGCGCAGGACGTAGCAGTTGTGGGTAAAGGCTCGGGTGAGTAGGAGTGCTTTCCAACGCTCGTAGGAGTCAAACGTCGAGACGCTCGGTACTAGAACACAGTCGATGTTTTTGCTCTCTAACTCGCTCCAAAGCGCATCAAAATGGGTTTCAAACCCTGCCATCACGGCAAATTTGAACCCGTCTACCTTAAAGGTGAGGGGGGCTTTGAGCGGGGCGATTTTGTTGGCAAAAAACTTCTCTTCGTTCCAGTGGGGGTAGTTGATAAGTATCTGCTGCTCATACGTGGCATGGGAAGCAGGCGCAAACTTCATGATGCTTTTGTAGATTTTCCCCTTTTTTACCGTGACGAGGGGGGCGACGATCACCATGGCGTAGGTAGAGGCTAGTTCGCCTAACACCTTGATCTGGTGCTGTGCTTGTTCTTGGATCATCGAGAGCGACATCCCCTCAAGCTCTTTAAAAAACGGGTTAAGGGTGTATTCGCCCAAAAGGAGGAGTTTGACGTTGTTTTTGCTTGCGATGCGGATGTAGTTGTAGAGCTTGGTGCTGCTCATCCCTTGGGCATTGAGTTGTAAAACCGCCGCTCTCATCTAGTTGCTTTTGATCTCTTGGATTTTAAGCTGTGCCTCTTCGAGCATCTTTTGGGCTGCGGCGAGTTCGCTCATCCCTTTTTCGTACGCTTTGACGCTTGCATCGAGGGTGATCTCGGGGTTCATAAGCGTTTCTAAAATCTTTTTCGCGTTTTCAAGTTTGGTTTCGAAATCTTCCTCTTTATTATTTGCCATCGAGCACCTCTTTTACGTAATTTTCTATCTTCTCTATCTCTACCAAAAACGCATCGTGCCCGTAGTCGCTCGGCACGTCCCAATAGTTATGGTTGGTGTTGCCGATTTTTTTGAGCACGTCGCCGATCTCTTGCATCTCGAAATTGCGAAAGAGGAGGTCGTTTTCAAAACTGATGAGGTGTAACTCTGCCTCCACTTTCGCCATCGCTTCCTCAAGCGAATCAAACCCGCGCGAAATATCGAAAATATTGATCGCTTTGGTGATGTAGAGATAGGAGAGGGGATCAAACCATTTGGTAAAGTTATAGCCGTTGTACTCTAAGTACGACTCGATCTGAAACTTTCCAAAAAGCTCGTAAAGCCCGTCGTTTCTTTTATATTCGCGTCCGAATTTCGCGTTCATGGACTCGTGCGATAAAAAGCTGATATGCCCCGCCATGCGCCCGATTGCCATCCCGCTTAGGCCGTTTTCTTTTACGAGTGCAGGGTCGTAGTAGCCTTGTTTGAAATCGGGGTCTTTAAGGATCGCTTCTTGGGCGACCTTGTTAAAAGCGATCGCCCACGGAGCCGTGGCATGCGTGGTTGCCATAGCGATGATTTTATCGGCAAAGTTGGGGTAGTGTACCGCAAACGCCAATGCCTGCATGCCGCCCATGGAACCGCCCACTATGGCATGTACGTGGTGGATGTCGAGGCGGTCAAACAAGATGCGCTGCGCTTTGACCATATCTTTGATGGTGATGACGGGAAATTTGTAGCGGTACGGTTCAAGACTCGGCAGGCGCGGGCTCATAGGACCCGTCGAGCCAAAACAGCTTCCGATGACGTTGGAGCAGATGACGAAATATTTGTCGGTGTCGATTGCTTTGCCCTTACCGATTAAGCCGTCCCACC
>Ga0265295_1006523_pt1 | contig 14066 bp, 15 predicted proteins | sample Munlansysbiofilm_FD_192503 | JGI IMG/M metagenome (GOLD analysis project Ga0265295, IMG submission 192503) | Leachate microbial communities from a municipal landfill in Southern Ontario, Canada - Methane capture system biofilm | ecosystem: Engineered > Solid waste > Landfill > Unclassified ... | reverse complement strand
TGTAAGAGTTTTAGAATGTTACAACGAAGAAATTGTTCCTGTTTTAAAACAAAATAAAAATGTGCTAATTACAGCACATGGAAATAGTTTAAGGGCATTAGTTAAAATTTTAGAAAATGTTAAAGATGACGATATTATGAAAATAGAAATACCCACAGGAAAACTAATTGTTTATACTTTAAACAAAAATTTAGAAATCACAAAAAAAGAAATTATATAAAGGATAACTATAATGAAAGATTATTCTATACAAACAATAATAAATAATTATTTTAATATTTATCATAAAAATTTAACTGTATTAGATATTGGTGTTAAAAGAGTAGAAGAAGATTATAAAATGGAGCATCCAAATGCTAAAATTCAAATAGAAGTTTCAACTGCATATTCTACTAGTGAAATTTTATTGAAATTAGGCTATACAAAAGAAGAAATTTTAAAAAATAACAGTAATGATGTTTGGTTAGAAAGCGTTGAGCGAAAACATAATTTAAAAGAGCAAAGTTTAGTAAGCCCTATTGAATATTATTTATTTATAGAAGATAGCGAAAAATATCATAATGATTTAAATTGGAAAAATTATTATAACACTATTAAAGAAAGGTTTAAAAACGAAAAACTCTCAAATGATATGCAACTTTAAGTTTAAATTTGAAAAAAACAGGTAGTTAAACCTGTTTTTTATTTACTGTTTTCTTCTTCGTCTTCTTTTTCATATTCTACATATTCATATTCTCTTTCGTCTACTTCTTCTACTCTAACATAGTCTTCATATTCTAAATTATCCTCTTCATCTTTTTCAAAATTTACTTCTTCAAATTCCATATTTTGACCTAGTTTTGCAATCGTGCTATCGCTTCCTTCATAGTCGTCATCGTATTCTATATTATCTTCGCCTTCATTAGGAATAAGCCTTGATAGTGCGTGGGTACTTCCCTCATACTCTTCATATTCTTCTTCGTCTTCTTCATCTAAAGTTTTTTCTTCTTCAAACTCATTAAAATTCTCTAACTGTTCATACTCTAAATTGTCCTCTTCTACCACTTCTTCTTTTGGCTCGTTAAAATCTTCTATATAATAAATTTCCATCCCATCTTCATCAACTTCCACGGGTTTAGAGTTATCATCAATTAAAGAATCTGACTTTTGTTCTTCATTTTTAGAGTGTTCAAAAAATTCTTTTATTTTACTGTTTTTAATTTCATCTTTTTTACTCATAAGCCACCTAACTAATTTTTATTAAATTATATAATAAATAAGCCTTATTGTAAATAGTAAATTTGTAAAAAAATAATAATTAAAAAAATTATTGATAACTAATGTTTTAATAATAGTATTGTATTTTTTAAAGTTATATGTTATCATAAATCATATATAACAATTTTGGAGGGATTATGGATAATTTTTCTAGAGGAAAAAGTAAAAAATTGATTTTACTTATAATGAAAGCGGACAAAGTAAAAGATAAGGATGCTTTTATTGAAAAAAATTTTAATAAAATAGAAAATATGTTAAAAAAAGGTGCTTACCCTTTAATGCAAGTTTGCTCTGATTTAGAAAAATATTATTATAATATAGGCGACCCTGAAATGTCAGGCGCAAAATTAGACTTTTCAAAAGAATATAGTGCATTAACTTGGGCTATTGAAGAAAAACAAACAAAGTTATTAAATTTACTTCTTAATTATGTTTCTCCAAGAGAAGTTGAATATCATGGTAAATTAGATTATACTAATGTATCTCCATATGAACTTGCTATTAAAAGTAACAATGTTGATACAATAAAGTTATTAGAAAAATATGGACATAATTTAAGTTCAATTGACTTTAACCTTGGTGGAGCAAAAAAAAGTGCTAGCGGAGAATACTATGTAGATACAAATAGTAGAAATATTGTAAGTGCAAGCGTTCCTGCTATATTTGTTGCTGCAGTATATGAAGCAAAAGAAGTTGCAAAACATATATATCAAAATTTAGAAAAATATAATTTCAATACAATTGAAGAAGAGTTAGGTCAAGAAATAATTAAATATAATGAAAAATTAAATTTAGAAGAAATAAAAGATAGAATGCAAGAATATGAAACTGAATTTAAAAAAGTGCATGTTAAAACAAAATCTTTAAAAAGTGAACCTAAAACAGTAAATTTAAATAATGATTCAGAGTTAGTAGTAAATTAAGAAAAATGTTAATAAGTTAAAATTTAAAAAACATCCCATAAAATAAAAGGGATGTTTTTTTATTTGTTTTTATATTAGTCAACATTTCTTTTTAATGTTTGTAAAAGCAGTTTGTGTAATAAAATAGTTTTTTCATGGTCTTTAGTTTTTAAATTATATAAATTAAATAAATTTGTGTAATGCGTGTTTAATCTATGTTCGGTATAAAAAGTTTCTACTCTTTTTGCATTATACCATATTTCTTGACCAGTATGATGTAAAAATAATGTACCATTTTCAAAATAAAAATTAGTGAATTTGTGGTTTCTGTTATAGCGCCAATCTACATTTATCACTACATCTACACCATTATAATCATATTCTTTTTTAGCATAAATTGGTAGGTTATGTTTTGAATCGTATTCAATTCGTTCATTTTCTAGTTTAAATTGTTTTACATCTACAAAGCAAGATAGCATAGATAAAATGTTTATACCACTATCATTCCAAGCACCACTTAAATCTACTCTTTCTTTTTTAATATTTATGCCATCGTATGTATATGGGTCGTTAGAGTTACATTCTATTCTTAATAATTTTCCATACTCATTAAAGTGTTTTTCTAAATATAAAACCTCGCTTCCGTAGCACCAGTGAAAAATAACATCAACTGTAACACCATTTTCTTTAGCAATTTTAATTAAGTCATATAAATGGTTAATGTCCGTTACTCCTGGTTTTTCAATTAAAACATGTTTTTTGTTATTTAACATTTCCTTTGCTATTTCGTAGTGTGTTGCTGGTGGTGTTAAAATTAAAACAACATCTACATTAGGATCTTTTGCTAACTTTTTATAATCGTTAAAAAATAAACAATTTAGTTCTTTTGCAACTGTTTCTTGCTCGGGTCTATTATCGCAAGTTGCATAAATATTATACTTTCCTCCACTTTTTAGCCCTGCAATATGTGCGGTAGATATATCACCTAAACCAACAATTGCAATATCAATTTTTTCGTTAATCATTAAATTTTCTCCTATTTATGTACTTCAAATATATTAACAGTTTTTTATAAAAGAGTAAAACAAAAAATACATAATAGTGTAAAATTCGTCACAATTCAAAAAAAATAAGTTGTGTTTTTTTATTTTTTTGTTATAATGTTTTTACTGTCTGGAAAAGTGTCCGAGTGGTTTAAGGAGCACGCTTGGAAAGCGTGTGTAGGTAACACTACCGCAGGTTCAAATCCTGTCTTTTCCGCCAGATAAGGAGTGATTGAAAACAGTTAAACTATTTATTTAAACATTCCAATTAAAGTCGTGTTTATTACACGGCTTTTTTATATTAATTTAGACTAAAGTATATTATAAATAGTTATTTTTATTTTACTTTGTTTTTTACTCTATAAAAAAGCACGGCTTAACTTATCGTGCTTTTTTTGTTGTAATATTTTTATTTTATATCTAAAAAGTTGAAGAATTATATTAACTTGAAAAGTAATGGTATGAAAACCTAATTAAGGCGGTTAAAGTATTGCAATTTTATTACAAATCTTGTTCTTTTTCTTTGTGTTTATGATATTGCGATTTTAACTCATTGTAATAATTTTGCCACATTTTAGAACCAGGATTGCCCCAATTTATTTCTCGATCTCCTATAAAACAATATGCCTTATAGGGTGATGTAAGGTAACATTGATGTAAAGAGTGTTTATACTCAATATCACTTAACCATTCGTCATCTTCATAATTTTTGGTGATTTCTTCTTTAGAATAACCAAGCCCTAATAAAATATTTGTAATAGAATATGCAGTTTCAACCTCAATTTTAAATTTGTTACCTGGAAAATTGCTTTTTTCAGATGCAGTTAAAGGAAAAACATCAATTTTATATACAGTTTCGTTAGGATAAAACTGTTCAAAATATTTTTCAATTACTGTTTTAATTAAAAAATCTTTATTTTCTTTATCAGTTATATTTTTTTTCATAAATACCATTCTCCAAGATTCTCTTAATAAGATATAACATAAAAACCATTTTTAGTCAATATTAAGTTAAGCATACTGCTTTTTTATGGAACATACTATTAAATAATTTAACGATAAATCTTTTTATTGATTTTTGCTTTTATTTTATATAAGAATCCTAATAATAACATTTTGTACTATTTAATAAATTAAAATTGCAATAAAAAACTAGTAATAAAATTACTAGTTAAACTAAAGCATTATTTTATTTCTACGCTACCAAAAGCACTAAAGCCTGTAATATAAATTGTTGGAGTATTAAAATCTTCTTCTTTATTTTTTCTTTTGTCTTCAATTCCACTAATGGTAATATTAAATTTTGTCTTAATATTTTTAGGAATAATAAGTTCAACTCCACCAAAAATTGCCTTTGCGTCAATAATAACATCTTTTTCTATTATTGCATTTGTAAGGTCAAGTTTTAATAAATAAGATTCAAATATTTCCATAATTTTTTATCCTTTTTTATTTTTTTAAAGTGAATGAGTGTGTAAATAATTCACTTAATAAATGTGTTTCATATTGGTTTTCATTATTTACTACAACAATATTCATATTAGGCGAAAACTCGCTTAAACTTTGCCTGCATATGCCACAAGGGTAAGGTAGGTTTTGTTCGTCTTTTGCAAATATTACAATTGTTTCAAACTCACTCTCGCCTTCGCTTACTGCTTTTGATAATGCTACTCGCTCGGCGCAAATACCTGCTGGGTAACTTGCGTTTTCAATGTTAGTGCCTGTAAAAATTTTACCACTTTTAGTTAAAAGTGCTGCACCAACTTTATAATTAGAATATGGGCTATAACTAAACTCACTTGCACTATTTGCTTTTTTAATTAGTTCTTTAATTTGTTGATTTTCCATTTTAAAACCTCTCCTTTAATAAATGAAATCTTTATCTTTTTCTAAAAATGCGGGAATGTAATCACAAGTTGCGCTTTCCTTCTCTTGAGAAAAACCATTTGTAAAACCTAAATTTAAAAAATGTTGTATCACGCGTTTATATTCTAGTGGTTTTAATTTATTTTTTAAAATAGGGTGTTCTAGTGCTTTATAATAAGGCGTGTATTGGCTCATTAAACTAATTATAGTATCTTTTCCTAAATGTTCTTTTATCCAGTTTAAAATTTTAATGCTATCGGAAGAATGAGACGGTAAAATTAAATGCCTTACAATAAGTCCTTTTTTCATTATGCCATTTTCTATTATATCTTGCGGTTGATTTTTTCTCATTTCAATAAGTGCATTTGTTACCGCTTCAAAGTAATTTGATGCATGCGAGTATTCTTTTCCTAATTCGTTATCAAAATATTTAAAATCGCATAAATAAATATCTACATCATTTTTTATTTTTTTTATTGTTTCTACTTTTTCATAGCCACTAGTATTATATACAACAGGAATATTTGGTTTATATAATTTAAGAGCCTTTTGTATTTCTTTAACATAATGAGTAGGTGTAACAAGATTTATATTATGCACTCCACCTTTTTCTAGTTGTTTAAATACATTGGAAAGTTGTTCTACTGTAACTTCTTTACCTGCTCCTTCGTGAGAGATAACTGAATTTTGACAATAAATGCACTTTAAATTGCAATGAGAAAAAAATATTGCTCCGCTACCACTGTTTCCACTAATTATAGGTTCTTCCCAAAAGTGTTTCATTACTTTTGCTATTTTTAAAGTTTGCGCTTTGCAATAGCCTTTAGTGTTTAATCTATCAACATTACAATTTCTTGGGCAAACATTACAAGTTTTAGTTTGCATAAATAATATCCTTACTTAATAAGTATATCATAAACTAATTTTATTGCACCTAATGAAGAGTTAGTTTTTGCATTTTTTTATTGTTTTTTAACAAAAAAAAAATAATGGTTGACTTAACGCACAAAAAATATTAAACTAAAAAAAATGAAATGAGGCGTGTTTATGGCAAATAATAAATTAAATAGCGTTATGGACAAACAACTAATGCACTTAATAGATACTTATTCTATTTCAGAACAACGAATAACTGTTAAAGGAATAAATTCGTATAATCAAGTTTTTGATGTTACAGGAAAAGTTTACACCTATGAAGAAGAGGGCGAAAAAAAACCCTTTTTCACTGATAATGGTTTTGTAATGCAATTAGGCAAAGGTTTAAAATCAGATTTACTTATTTCGGTTAAATTTGAATTTTGTACTAATCCTAAATTTATTGCTTTAAAAATACTTGATGCAAATACAGGTCGCGAACTTTACATAAACAAAAATATGCCTGATTATGTTAAAGCGGCAAACAGTAATAAAGAATCAAAGTTTAAGTTAGAAAAAATTATAGAAGAGGAGCACTGGCAAGAAAAAGCAAATTTACCTGAATTTTTAGGAAAACCTGTTTTAATAAACGATAAACACGAAGGTGTTTTAGTTGGTTTTAATAGCAAACAATACTTTTTAGATTATGGACCAAGCGTTGTATGTAAAGAATGGGAAAAGGAAAATAATCGTATTTCAGTTTTGTCGGAACATTTAGTTAAAACAATTTTAAGAGAAAAAGAAGAACTACAAAATCAAAAAATTGCTGATTTAAATAAATCCTTAAAACAAGCAATTGAAAGTAAAAAGGAAGAAAATATTTTATAATTAAAATAAAAAACACGAAATTACTTCGTGTTTTTTTTTGTTAGTCTAATATATTTTTCTTATTTAAATTTTTTTGAAATGAATATAGTTTAGCGGGTTTTTTACCTGTTACTTCTTCTTGCTTATTTAAATCTTTTAATAAATTTAAACTTAATATTTTTTTACTAAAATTACGCCTATCAAAATTTTTGTTTAATACTGCTTCATAAATATTTTGTAGCATAGGCATAGTAAACTCATGAGGAAGTAGTGCTTTTACAATATCGGTTTTATAAATTTGCTCTTTTAAATATTCTAGTGCATCTAAAAAAATTTCGTTATGGTCAAAGCCAAGTTCGGGTAATTTTTTTACATCGTACCAACTAGCATCATAAGTTTTTTTGGTTTCTTTAGTAATTTCTACTCCATCTGCGTTAATAACGCAAATATTTGCAATTCCTATCATTCGCATTTTTGGAGAGCGGTCTAATTTAGAGTAAACATTAAACTTTTTAGTTATAATATTTTTTAGCCCTGTTTTTTCATAAATTTCTCTTGCTGTACCATCTTCAAAAGTTTCATTATTATAAATAGCACCACTTACAAGAGCCCACATATCTTTAAATGGAGCATTGCTTCGTTTAATTAGTAATATTTTTAATGTGTTTTTTTCCACTGTAAAAATGGCATTAACAGTATGTATGCCTTGATTTTGATAAAGTGGGTTATTTAATTCCATAATAATTTTCCTTTAGTTTTTTGTTATAATTTTAGTGTTTTTATTACACATTGTCAATTGTTTTTATGCTATAATTATAAATAATAAAAAAACACCTATTGTGGTGTTTTTTATTAAACTATATTTTGTAGTCGTTTTACTACTTCTTGTTTACCTAATACTTTACATATTTCATATAAATCTGGGCTATTTACTCTACCCGTAATAGCAATGCGAATAAGTGTTGCCACATCGCCACAATGCCCTAAATAACTTTCTGGGTTTTGTTTATATTCTTTTACTTCTTTAGCAAAGTTAAAATGAGTTCCTAATTCTTTTATTTTATCAAACCAAACTTGTTTTTCATCTTCACTTTCGTAGTAACTTACATATTTAGATAATATGTTTTTAATTATTGTTTCATTAAACGAAGGAGTAAGTTCTTTATAATTTATTTTTTGTGGTGCAAAAAACATATAAGAATAATAATCTTTCACCATAGAAAAATTGTAAATATCTTTTCGTTTTTTGTTATTATCTCGTTCCATATTAAATACATTTTTAGCAAATTCGCTATCTTTTTTTAATATTTCATAAAACTCTTTATCGTATTCTTTTGCCCAATTTAACTCATATTCAAAAAACTCGTCTAATGTTAAATTTGCTATTTGATTTTTACCAATATTGTTTAGTTTATCGTTATCAAATAGTGGGCTTGAAGTTCCTACATTTTGAATTTTAAATGGGAATTTAGAATAATGTTCGTTAGGATTTTTTGTGCGCCAATCTTCAAAATTACTGTTTGCTAGCGTTAATAAATATTCTATAATAGTTTCTTTTGTATAGCCGTTTTCCATATAATAGCGCATATCGGCTTCTGGGTCTTTTCGCTTACTAATTTTTCGTTTTTTACCATTATCTAATTTTTGAATTAATGGGTTGTGTGCGTATTTAACAAAAGGAAATTCTAATGCTTCAAATAACTCTAAATGTTCTGCTAGCGATGGAAACCACTCCTCCCCACGAATAACAAGTGTTGTGCCCATAAGGTGATCGTCCACAGCGTGCGCAAAATTATATGGTGGAATACCGTTACTTTTTAAAATAATGGCATCGCGATAGTTTTTAGGAAATATTTTTTTACCTTTAATTTGGTCTACAAATAACTGTTTTTGTAAATTTGAAAAAGTGCCTTGCGATTTTAAACGAATAACAAATGGCATTTTTTTATTTAATCTTTCTTTTACTTCTTCTAGCGATAAGTTTCGGCAAATTGCATGGTCGCCATAATAGCCTGTTGGTATTTTTTCTAGTTTTTGTTTTTGTTTATGTTCTTCTAAATCTTCATCACTACAAAAACAAGGGTATGCTCTTCCCTTTTCTACTAACCATTTAGCATAAGCATTATATATTTCTTTTCGCTCGCTTTGTACATATGGCGCATACTCGCCTATTGTTTCGCCGTTTTTACCTATTTTGCCTTCATCTATGTTTATTCCAAACTTACTTAAAACTTCTAAAACAACTTCTACCGCGCCTTTAATTTCTCGTTTTTGGTCGGTATCTTCAATTCGTAAAAAAAACACGCCTTCGGTTTGGTTTGCTACGCTTCTATCTAATAATGCACTAAAAAAATTGCCAATGTGCAAATATCCTGTTGGGCTTGGTGCAAAACGAGTTACTTCAGCACCCGCTTTTAAATTTCGTTTTTTATAATAGTTTTCGTAATAATCTCTATCTTTTGTAATATGCGGAAAAAGTAGTTCCGCAAGTTCTTTATTTTTGTCTAACATAAATTGTATCTCCAAAAAAGAGTATAATAAAAAATAGCATTAAATGTCAATATAATTATGATTATATCAAAATTAAGTTAATTTATAATACTTAAAAATTCATTTTAAAAATTATAAAACTGTTGCGAAATAATGGTTGTTATGCTACAATAAAACTCATAACAAAAAGGAGAATTTTTTTATGCATTGGGCAACCGAAATGGCGGAGCGCATTATTAAAGAGCGCCCAAATAAAGAAGTGTATACCCTAGCAAGCGGAATTAGCCCTAGCGGGAATGTGCACATAGGAAATTTTAGAGAATTTATTACAAGTTATTTTATAGCAGAGGAGTTAAAACGCCTTGGTAAAAAAGTTCGTTTTATTTTTAGTTGGGACGATTATGACAGGCTTAGAAAAGTTCCACTAAACATTAACCAGAACTTAAAAGAATATATAGGCAGGGCTTATACTGATGTTCCAAGCCCAAATGAAAGTGAAACTATTAGTTACGGAAGGCATTTTCAAAACAAGTTTGAAGGCGAATTAAATGCAATGGATGTTAGTTGCGAGTATATTTATCAAACTAAACAATATACTAGTGGTCGCTACAATAAAAATATGATTGAAGCAATAGAAAAAAGGCTACAAATTTTTGATATTTTAGCAGAGTTTAAAACACAAACTTTTACAGAAGAAGAGCGTCAAAAATATTATCCTGTAGGCATTTATTGTGAAAACTGTAAAAAAGATACTACTACTGTAACAAGTTACAATAATGAAACTAATGAAATAAGTTATACTTGCGAATGTGGGCATAGCGCAAGTTTTGATGTTAAAAAAGCAAGCAATATGAAATTAGATTGGAAAATAGATTGGCCAATGCGTTGGAGAGAAGAACAAGTAGACTTTGAGCCCGGTGGAAGAGACCACGCAAGCGAAACTGGTAGTTACAGCGTAAGCAGTGTTATTTCCCACAAAATTTTTAATTATGAGCCACCTATATTTTTAGGCTATGATTTTATTGGAGTAAAAGGTAGCAACAAAAAAGTAAGTAGTTCGTTAGGTAATACATTAGTTTTAACCGATTTATTAAAAGTATATGACCGACATATTATTAAATGGTTTTATGCAAAATATAAACCGGGTGCAGCATTTGACATTTCGTTAGATAACGATGTAATAAGATATTATGGCGAGTTTGACCGTTCTGTTAAAGCATATTTTGATGGAAAGTTTGACGGAACAACTAACGCTGATATTATGCGCTTAACTGGTGTTACAAAAGATTATTTAGATACTACCCCATTTAACTACATTGCAACTTTTATGCCAATGGTAAATTATAATGAAGAACTATTAAAAGACTTAATGGTAAAAGAAGGAATTGATGTAAATACAGCAAACTTTGAAAGCCGAAAAGAAAAAGCAATGTACTGGTTAGAAACCTATGCCGATAATTATCGCATTAACATTTTAGATGAGTTTAATGAAGATTATTACAATACTTTATCAGAAACACAAAAACAAAATATTCAAAAAGTAATTACTTTATTAAATAATAATTGGACTAGCGCTACCGATTTACAAAATGCTCTTTATGCTATTCCTATTACTGAAGTAGATGATGATAAAACAAAAAAAGAAAAACAAAAAATGTTTTTCCAAGATTTATATGAGTTATTAACTGGCGACAGTCAAGGCCCTAAATTAGGTTTATTCCTACTTGCCCTTGAAAAAAATGTTGTAATAAAACTGTTAAATAAATAAATTAAAAACTACAGGAAATTCTGTAGTTTTTTTTGTTTATTATTTTTATTTAATAGCATTATTTTTTTGTTTTTCTTGTTGAATTAGCATTTCAAGTTTTAAAAGTGATTTGTATTGATTTTTTAATATTTCTTTTAACTCATTTTCTTGCATAAATAGTATAGTTTCACTTGGGGAATATTTTATCTCTAAAGTTAGAGCAATATCTTTTATAAACGAAACACCTTTTGCAATATACGCCCAATCAATATTTCCTGAAAAAATAGTTTTATGCTCATCTGTTTTTCCATTATTATCGTGCAAATGAAGTGCAACAATTTTATTATTAAATTTATTTAAAAATTCAGCATTAGGTGTTAAAAAATTTTCGTGTCCACTATCAAAACATATTTTTAAATTGGGATGTTCTATATGCGAAAAAATATAGGTTAATTCATCATAAGAATATAGGTTTTCTACTGCTATAGTTACATTTTTTTCTTTTGCGTAATTCGCTAGGCGAAGAAGCCTATTAAGCCCTATTTCACTTAATTTATAATTAGTTCCATAATGCAAGTGGCAAACTATAATTTTAATATCATTTTTATTTGCAATATCAATACTATTATAATAATTTTTTTCTATTTCGTTGCCTTTTTCATTATCATACCAAAATTGAGTAATATCGGGTTCTTTATATGGTGCATGTGCAACATCAAGTGTTAAATTTATAAATTTTGCGTATTTAACTACTTCTTCTATTGGGTACGGTATTACTTCATGATTTGAATCTAGGCTAACCATACAAATATCAAATCCCGCTTCTTTTATAAATAATAATCTTTTTTTTATGTCTATATCTTTAAATAAATGTGGTAAATTTATACCTTTTTTCATTAGTAATTTCCTTTTATTTTAATACTGTTTTTTATTATAACACTAATAATAATTGTTGTAAAACATAAATTATTATACTAAAAAAGCATTAAGTAACATATACTTAATGCTTTTTTGTTTATTTTTTAGTTTCAGATATTGTTTCTTTTACACTTGCAAGTAAGCCCGCAACATTTTGAATTTCGCTTGGTACGATAATTTTTGTTGCTGAACCTTGTGCTAATTCTTTTAAGGCTTCATAGCCTTGTAGTGTTACATATGCTGCATCAGGTTTTGCTTTAACAATTTTTTCAATTGCTAGTGCTTTACCTTCTGCTTCTGTTATAAGCGATATTTTTTTAGCCTCGGCACGAAGTACTGCCGATTCTTTTTCACCTTCTGCTCTTAAAATAGCCGCGCGTTTTTCACCTTCTGCTCTTAAAATAGATTCACGGCGTTCACGCTCTGCACGCATTTGTTTTTCCATTGCATCTTGAATATCTCTTGGAGGTAAAATATTTTTTAACTCTACACGATTTATTTTAATACCCCATGGGTCAGTTGCTTCGTCTAAAATAAGACGCATTTTAGTGTTTACTGTATCTCTACTTGTTAAAGTTTCATCTAATTCTAAATCACCCACAATGTTACGAAGTGTGGTAGCGGTTAAATTTTCAATGGCATTTAATGGTCTATCTACACCATAACTAAATAATTTAGGGTCAGTAATTTGATAGTATACTACTGTATCAATTTGCATTGTTACATTATCTTTTGTAATTACTGGTTGTGGTTGAAAGTCTGCCACTCTTTCTTTTAAACTAATTGGCATACTTGTTTTATCAAAAAATGGAATAACTAAATGTAAACCAGTTTCTAGTGTTTTATTGTATTTACCTAATCTTTCTACAACTACTGCAGTAGATTGACGAACTAGTTTTACCGAGTTTACTAAAATAATAAACGCTACAACCGCTAAAACTATAATAACTGTTAAAAATGGGCTCATAATTTTATTCTCCTTCCTTTTTTACTAATAATGTATTACCCTTAACTTTTATTACTGAAACATAAGCATCTTTTTCAACAGGAGTATTATCTTCTGTTATTACATTCCATATTACTCCATTAAATTTTACTGTGCCTTTTTCAGTTGTTGTTATAGGTGTTATTAGTCTTAATTTTTCTTCTTTTACTAATTCTAAATTTGTTGTTTCTTTTGATGAATTTAGCATTTTGTTTTTTGCCCAGCGTCTTAATGTTAAAAGTAATGCTGCAGAAACTACAATAAATATAATAACTTGTAACTCTATTCCTACATTAAGTGCTGCAAAAATTAAAGCAATAAGCCCACCAAACGAAAACCAGATTGATGTAATATCTAAAGTTATAAATTCTACAATTAAACTAACTGCGACTACAGCAACCCAAATCCAAATATCATATGTTGGCATATATATACTCCTTTTTATATTATTTACTTATTTATTATAGTATACATTATTTTAATTAGCAAATATTATAACCTATTTACATAAAAAAACCACGCTGTAGTGGTTTTTTTTATGTAAAAATTTTTAACCTTCGTAAATATTCTCAAAATATTTACTTAACTTTTTCTTTGCGTGTTCGGTATTTACAAAACTTAACCATCTAATTTTTGCAACATAAACACACGCTCCCGTTAGTTCATCACGCTCTACAATTAAATTAACGCGGTCGCCATTATTTAAAACTGTATTGATAGGAACTTTATTTGGTGAATGGTTTAAATATGCACCCAAACAACTAAACCCTAAATCGTTATGAATTTTAAAAGCAAAATCTAAAACTGTTGAATGTTCTGGCATTAAAATTTCTTCGCCGGTGTTAGTTTTTACTTTAATATAATTTTCAGAAATTTCAAATTGTTTAAGTTCTTCATCATAAGGAATTTCAATACCATCTACAAGCCCATTATCATATTGAAAATGTTCTTTTTCATTGTGTAAAAATATAGCAAATCTATGCCCTAGTTGGTCCATAATTATAATAGGATTTTCGTTCATTTTTTCTTCTTTTAAAAAGCCCATCATTTTAAAAGCAGAAAACCAATTTGCCGAAGAAAATAATTTAAATAATAATTCATGCTTATTTTCAATTGGTGTATTGTTTTTTGTAATA
>Ga0265295_1006522_pt1 | contig 14068 bp, 13 predicted proteins | sample Munlansysbiofilm_FD_192503 | JGI IMG/M metagenome (GOLD analysis project Ga0265295, IMG submission 192503) | Leachate microbial communities from a municipal landfill in Southern Ontario, Canada - Methane capture system biofilm | ecosystem: Engineered > Solid waste > Landfill > Unclassified ... | reverse complement strand
GATCAAGGTCTCTGCTCCCACAACCCTGAGCCTGGAAGGTGATCTCTGCCCCAATGCAGCTATCAATCTGAAAAGTGGCTGGAACTTCGTAGCTTATCTGCCCGGGCAAAGCCTGCCGGTAAACACCGCTCTGGCCAGCATTTCTGCCTTTTTGCAGGAAGTGCGCTGTAATGATCAGCTCTACACCCGCGATCAACTAAGCACAATGGAACCCGGCAAGGCATATTGGATCAATGTGAACCACGATTGCCTCCTGGTATATCCATAACACCCCGAAGTGGTGACATTTATAACCCGGGGTTTCGCTTCACGAAACCCCGGGTTATGGTATAAAGCCCCTAGCGGAGCTTTGGCATAGATTTAGAATAAGGTGTAGCTAAGGCCCAGGCCCAGCATTTCCTTCCATTGCAGATCCGCCACCTGTTCCTTGTCATAACGTAGTTCAAAGATCAGGTTTGCGCTGACCATGCCGAAGAGTTTGGTTGTAAGCACGTTTTCCCAAACCATATCGGTGGATTTCCAATCTTCATTGAGTTCATCAGATTTGGAATTAAACAGAGCTTGATAGAGTTGCAGGCGGCTACGCAGGTCCATTTCCAGGGGTAACTGAATCTTTTGCTTGTATTCGGATACCATTTCCAGACCGCCATCAACAGTAGTTATGGTTTCTTTGGCGCCGGAGCTGGCATCGATCACATCGCGATCAATCTTTTCGCGGAAGGCGGCACCCAGACGGGTTGTGAACAAGCGGTTTTCTTCATCGATGAAGCTGCGGATCACACCAGCGGTTTCCGTAAACAGCATGGGATTGATCAGGCGTGTTTCCTCCTGGGACAGATCCAGAAATTGGGATTCAAAGCGGCCTGCTACAAAGGGATCCACCCAACCCTGCGTGGTGAAACGCAGCATGGATTCCAGATCGATCTTATCGGTGGATTTCTCGGGATGTTCCCAATACTTTTCTGTTTCCGTATTCTGATCAATCCGAGTTTTTTGAGTATGGGTTTGTCCAAACGCCAGTTTCAGAGTATTCTTGTTCTGCAGCCAGCTCTTGAGCTGCTTCTCAGCAGTTGTAGTGGAGTTTGCCACCCAGGTGATATTGCTAAGCTCTGTACCTACCCAAGTATCACTGAAGGCACTTTGCGTAAGGGTAAAGGATATGTTTGAATCCAGTTTCCAGTTTTCTGCACACAATCCCGCAAAAGCTGCCAGGAGAAGGATGATTGTTATTGTCCGTTTCATCATTTATCCCCCTTTATACCCAAATTCCTTTGGAGTTCAACGCCAGTTTTACCTTTTCCATCAAGCTGGCATGGACCTTGCCATAATCCGCATTCTTGACGTGAAGATTTAGTCCAAATATGATTGCACCGGCATTGGCATCAGTGATTACAATCGATGGTGCCGGATCCTTCAAACCATCAGATTCACTCTCGAGAACTGCCCATAAGAGATCGCGTACTGCCGCAATATCAGAATTACCGGGGACATTGACACTGATCTCAACTTTGCGAGTGGGCAAAGAACTGAAGTTCGTAATGGTATCATTGGAAAGCTTGCCATTGGGCACCATTACCTTTCTGCCATCACTGGGAATAATGATAGTCTGGAAGATGCCAATATCGTGGACAACGCCAGTAATCCCCCCTGCGATCACACTATCGCCCACCTTGAAGGGCTTGAAGATCATCAGCATCACACCAGAGCTGAAATTCCCCAATGTTCCCTGTAACGCCATCCCAATTGCCAAAGTAGCAGCACCAAGGATCGCGATAAATGATGTAGTTTGCACTCCCAAACGCGCAATTGCAGCCAAAATGACAAAAATTAACAGAACTCCATACACCAGATTCGTTAGAAACTGCACTACGTTGGCATCCATCTTACCCTTGGATAGCAGTTTCTTGATCACATTGGAAAGAGCTCTCGCTACCCATTTACCTACAATGTAAATAATAATCGCAACTAACAATTTCCCGCCAAAACTGATAATCAGCCCGGGTAAATTGGCGATCATAGTACTTACTTGATCAAACATCATTTCTCCTTTTGCGGAATCTCCGCATTCTCGTTTTCACCTTAACTCCCTAATTTTTCAAATGCCTTTAAGATTAGTATAGCCCATTTATCAAACCGTGCAAAGTATTTCTTTGTGAATAGATTTGCGAGATATTCTGCTTGCAAGGGTTTTTTAATGGCACAAAGCAGATGCCACCACTAACCAGCTCGCCAGTTCAGAAGTCCAACCTGCGTGTGACTGATTGACATATATGATGATAATGGAGCAACTAACCTGGTAGCCAGCATGATCACAGGATAGCGGTTGGACTCCATATCCCCCACACCCGATACTTCAGCCCTAGTTCAGCACTATATCACCCCATAGTCTCCGCATGGCATGCGTGTATTATGGGCTGATATAGTGCTGAAGCCGGGGTGAACCCGGGAGCAGGACATAGGGTTCAAGAAACAAGCTTCAGCCTGGCAGAAGCGGCAAAGCAGCTTATCTGTAAAGGCCTCTGGCTTTTTTTGGCTAGCGGGAGCTTGCCAACTCAGGGCTTGTGCAGACGAGGACATCTGCAATTCTCTCCAGCAAGCTTAAAGATGAAGCTTACACCTCATGTAGCATCGGAATGCTCCATTAGGGCTGAGAAACCCCAGGAAAAAACTGAATTGACAAAAAAAGCTCCTTCTTTCATCATGTACTCAAATACAATCCCAGAGAGGAGTCTCATGCAAAATGACGTTATTAGCTATTTCCTGAGTCTGGTTGCCATTGATAGCGAATCCCGCGATGAACGCAGAATGATCGACACTTTGAAAGCGGATTTGGAAGCTCTTGACTGCACAGTTGAAGAGGATGATTGTCACCACAAGACCGGAGGTAATGCCGGAAACCTTCACGCCATCTTTCCGGGCAGCATACAGAAGCCGCCCATCCTGTTTTGTTCCCATGTAGATACCGTTACCCCCGGAAAAGGAATCAAGGCACAAATTGTGGGCGATAAAATCGTCAGTGATGGCACTACAGTTTTGGGTTCGGATGACAAATCCGGGATTGCTGAAATTATGGTTGCCCTCCATCGGGTGAAACAAAGCGGGAAAGCTCATGCTCCGGTGGAGATCCTCTTTACCATCAGTGAGGAGATTGGCCTCTTGGGAGCCAAGGGTTTTGACAAAAGCAAACTCAAATCCGCACTTGGTTATGCTCTGGATACTCATCGGGTTGGAGAATTGGTACTGGGTGCCCCCTCCCAAAACTCCTTCAAGGCCACATTCCATGGCAAAGAAGCTCACGCTGGAGTGGAACCCGAAAAAGGGCTTAATGCAATCCGCATCGCCTCCGAAGCAATCGCCGCCATGCCTCTGGGACGCATCGATTTTGAAACCACCTGCAATGTCGGAATCATCCAGGGTGGAGAAGCTACAAACATAGTGCCCAATAAAGTCACCATCAAGGGCGAAGCACGTAGCCATAATCCCCAGAAGCTGGAACGGATATGCAATGACATCAGAACTGCCATCCAGAGCACCGTAGCCCGTTATGAAGCACAAGGAGCCCGGGTGGATTTTAACTGCGTGCAAGAATATAAATCCTTCAGTGTCGCCGAAGATGCACCAGTGGTTCAGCTTGCCGTAGCAGCTCTGCGCAAACTGGATATTCCCTTTACCACCGGTAAGGGCGGAGGGGGCAGCGATGCAAATATTCTTACTGCAAACGGAATCCCGATCATCATTACCGGTACAGGCATGGACAAAGTGCACACGGTTAATGAGTGCATCGAACTGGATCAATTGCGCTTGGGTACAGACTTTGTGGAAGAACTAATCTACGGCTACTCCGAGCTTTGATATGACCACAATCTCCCTCATCGGCTATGGTAAGATGGGCAAAATGCTGCAGCAGCTTAGCAGTCAAAGGGATTGCGAGGTTGTCAGCATCATCGATCCCGCTTTACCCAGCACAGAGATCACCCGCGAAAGCCTGAATCAGGCTCAGGTTGCCATTGATTTCAGCCATCCCAGCGTTGTTGTGCAAAACATCGAACACTTGATTGAATTATCCCAAACCTGTGTAATCGGCACCACTGGCTGGAATAGCGAACTGCCCCGGCTCAGGGATCTTGCCCTGAAACACGATATGGGCCTGGTTTATGGTGCCAATTTCTCCCTGGGTCTTAGCCTGTTTTCAAGAGTGCTCAAGAGTGCTGTGCAAATCTTTGACCGCTTTGAGGATTATGACCTGCTGGCCTGGGAAAAACATCACAATCAAAAAGCCGACAGCCCCTCTGGTACTGCCATAGAATTGGCACGCCTTATCCTGGCCAATAGCAGCCGGAAAAGCGAGGTGGTGTATGATAAACTCGATCGCAAGGTGCAGGCGCATGAATTGCATTTTGCCAGCATGAGGGGAGGATACATCCCGGGAACTCATGTATTGAGTTTTGATAGTGAAGCAGACACCATCGAGCTTAGCCACACTGTCCGTTCACGTAGCACCTTTGCCCTGGGAGCTCTGGCTGCTGCCCGCTGGATCGCGGGGAAAAAAGGTGTATTCAGTTTTGAAGATGTGATTGGAGATCTGTTGTGCTGATCCCCTTTGTCAAGATGCAGGCTCAAGGCAATGACTTTGTGATTCTCAACGCATTTGAGCATGCTTTGCCGGAGCTGGATTATGCGGAACTTGCAGCACAGATGTGTCAGCGGAGATTTGCCATCGGTGCAGATGGCCTGGTATTGCTGATGCCAGCAGAGGATGCCGACGCTCAAATGATTATCTACAATTCTGATGGTTCTCGCGCTGAGATGTGTGGCAGCGCCTTAAGATGCGTCTCCCGGCTGAGCGCAGATCACTACCACAAAACCTCGCTAACCATCGCTACCGATAGCGGCATCAAGAGTGCCCGAGTCCTGCCTGGTAGTGAAGGCATCGAAGTGAATCTGGGAAGGGCAAAGCTTATTCACAGTGAGTTTCAGGTAGGTGATTTTGTTGGCGATCTTTTGGATATTGGGAACCCTCATTACGTGCTTTGGCGAGAGGATCTGAGTGATAATCCCCACCTTGCTCATGGAGCATATCTGGAACATCATTCTGCCTTCAGTGTTCCGGTGAATGTCCATTTTGCCCAAGTGCTTTCCCCTGATGAGATCGCAATGAAGATCTGGGAACATGCCTGTGGCGCTACCCTTGCTTGTGGCACAGGAGCTGCCAGCACCGTGTACTCCGGAATTAAACGTGGTCTTTTACAATCCGAGGTAAAGGTCAGAGTACCCGGCGGAATACTGGGAATCCGCCACCAGAAGGATAGTGATGAACTGCTGCTTTGGGGAACTGTAATCCGGGCCTTTGAGGGAACATGGAAAGCTTAGGAAAACACCTGCGTGACTTAAGACAGCAGCGCAATCTATCCTATGAGCAAATCTGGCAGGACATCAGGCTCTCGGAAGCCCATGTGCGGGCGCTGGAGGAAAACCGTCTCTTTGATATCGGTCATTACGGCTATGTGAAAGTCATGGTCTTCAACTATGCCCGCTACCTGGAAGCAAATGTGGATCAGGTGATGGCAGAGTTCCGCATCATGATGCCAGAAACCACCAAAAAGGAGTTTACCCCCCGCCGTACCCTGAAAGAAAAGAAAATCATGCTCTCCACAAACTTCTTGTGGACTGTGGGTATCGTGATCTTTGTAGGTATCCTGGGATCAATCCTGTTAAACGCCTACAGGCAAGGCTGGTTGCAAACCCCAGAACTCTTTGAACGCAAAGAATCCGTTTCTGCAGCCGAAGCTAAACCCAGCGACGAAACCGATAAGCCAGACAGCCTGCGCCTCCGTATGCGCGCACTAAGCGAGTCCATTCCCAGAAATAATACTCTCCAAGATCTGGATGACTCCATACCCCGGGATACTACAGACTACATCGGCAATATTCTGGGTTCCAGCCCCCTTAATGTTCAGATAAACTAAGCTTCTTCTGTCCTGAATTGCCATTTTGATCGATGGCTCCGCTTATACCCAGTTGAATAGACTATCCGTAAATAGCTCCCGCAGTAAATCCCTGCTATAATTCAGGTTCCTGATCACGGGATTCTGTTTCGGTCAATGGATCTGTATCTTCCGCCAAATCCAGATCCGGCAATTTCAGCATTCTCTGACGGCGTTTACGGGCTACCAACAGCATGATGAAAGGCAGAACGAGGAAGATCAACGAGTTCAAGCCCACAATCAGGTATAAATATCCCTGTCGGCGACTGTATTTTTCATAGTTCTGGTTAAAATCATAGAGACTTTGTCCATAGCTGCTGATGAAGGCTTGATTGAAGCTGATTTTGATTTCGTGACGATGACTTGCCGCCACTTGATTCCAAAATGTCTGCCAGGCCTGGGGATGCTTTTCTTCCATAAAGCGCAATGCCATTGCCGAACTGAGATAGAAATGCGGCCAATCATCCTGATTGACAGGATACTGATAACTGGTGCGAAACAGATTTGCAGATTTACCCAGAAAACTCTGTTGAATATACAACAGATATCGCTCATAACCCAATTGCCCGCTGTGATATGTGGCCATCCCCTCATGAAACCAAAGCGGAGTGTTTCGGAAGAGTTGCTCCAGATACCAGTGGATATATTCATGCATCAGGATTTTCAGGTAGTTCTGCTCCACCTGGTCTCCGCTGCGAATGTAAATCCTGCCATCCTTGGAGCTATAGAAGGCATCGCTGAATTCAACGATATCGGTTTTGCCCAGGCTCAATTTCTGATATTCAGTTTGAGATGTGATGATATGGATGGCTACTTTTGCCGAAGGATAAATGCCCAGCTTCATCTGAAAATCCCCAATCCGATCTTCCAGCATATCCGCTATCCTGAGCATGGATGGAGAGAGCTGTTCCGGGGAGTAAATCTCCAGACAGCCTGTGCTATGCTGAAGCTGGGTTGCCCCAAGAGATACCCACCCCAACAGCAAGAGCAGGATCAAGCCAGGCAATGCCGATTTACTCAGATTCCAGTGCTTCCCGCGAGATAAGCTCATAATAGTCACCAGCATCCTTCTTGGCAACATTGCCGGTGGGGATTGCGGTGATCCGAAACTGCCAGGCAAAACCATAGAGCTTCATATGAATCAGATCTCCGGCTTTGATCTCCTGCGATGCTTTGGCCTGTTTCCCATTCACAAGGAGCAGGCCTTTATCGCTGGCTTTTTTGGCAATACTGCGGGTTTTGGTGAGGCAAAGCTTATTCAGCAGCAGGTCTAATCTCATCGCATTCTTTCCCATCCAGAATCTCCCGGATGCGAATCGCTATATCGCGGATCTTAAAGGGCTTCATTACAAAATCTCTGATCCCTCTGCTGCGGGCATCCTCGACCGAGATCAAGGTTGTGAATCCCGTGCAGATGATCACCGGCAAATCCCTGATCGCCAGCATTTTCTCGGCAAGATCCACTCCGTTCATATAAGGCATAGTGGTGTCTGTAACCACCAGATCAATCTTATCATGATTTCGGACAAAGTGTTCATGGGCCTTGCGAGGATCGGTAAAGCCCTCAACTTTATAACCCAACCGCATCAAGCCCTGACGAAAGACATTGACCAAAGCTGGCTCATCATCCACAAACATAATAGTCTCTCCACCAGTCATATCACATTCTTCATCCACTTCCGAGCTGGCAGGATGCCACACATCCGGAGTATATAAGGGGAGATAGATGGTAAAGATGGTTCCCTTGCCCACATCGCTGACTACCCGAATGGCTCCATGGTGTGCCTGAACGATGCTGTGCACGATGGAAAGTCCCAGGCCGGTACCTTCATTGGAATTCTTGGTAGTGAAGTAGGGATCAAAGATATGGTCAACAATGGCAGGATCAATACCCGTTCCATTATCGGCCACCACAATCTTCAGATACTGGCATTGTTCCAGCTCTGGAAATCCCTGCATATCCCGGGAAGTAAAGCCAACCGTCTCCACTGCCAGTTCCAAAACAGCCCCATCTCTTTGCAGGGCATGCATGGCATTGGTTCCCAGATTGATGATGATCTGATGAATCTGTCCCGGAACCGCAATAACAGTGCAGGCTTCCTGAGTATAACGCTCCACAATCTTGATTGATCGAGGCAGATAACTGCGTAGAAAGCGCACCGATTCCTTCACATGATCAACCAGTTCGATCACTTCCGTTTTAGCTTCTTCCTGCCTGGAGAAGGAGATCAATTGTGAAATCATTTCTTTGGCACGGCCAGCGCTCTTGAGCACTTCCAAAAGGTTCATGGCAGCATCACTGCCAGGTTCCATATCATCTCCAGCCAGTTCGGCATAACCTATTACTGCGGAGAGTATGTTATTAAAATCATGCGCAATCCCACCTGTCAGGCGCCCAATGGCTTCCAGACGTTGAGTTCGTTTCTGCTGTTCTTCGCGCAGGATCTCATAGGTCACATCCTTACAACTGGCAATAATGCTGGATAGCCTGCCACAATTGTCGATAACCGGTTTTACAACCATGTCCAGAGTAATCTTGGGGCCATCCTTGCGGATCATATCTATCTTGCCCCGCCAGGGTTGTGAACTACGCACCCGCAGCCAGGATTGTTGCATCTCCTTGCGGCTGCTGACGTCAAAGGGCAGATACTCAAAAGGTTTATCCAAAAGCTCAATCCGCCGGTAGGAACTGATCCGTTCAAAGATTGTATTTACATATTGAATGGTGCCTTGCGGGCTGAAGATCACGATACCTTCCCCAGCCTGTTCAATTGCCTGAAACAGCACATTGATGTTTTCATCTGCCTGTTTCTTATGCAAGGCATAGGCGACTTGCTCGGAGATTGATTCCAGCAGCAGCTTATCTTCTTCATCAAAGTGATTGCCATCCGTATAGGATTGCACCACGATCGCTCCGATCACTTTACCCCCCAGAATCAAGGGAGCTCCCAGGAAGCTCTTGCACTCAAAGCCCATGAATCCACGATCCTGAGTGCGAGTGATGATGGCTTCTTGATCCAGGAGCAGAGTTCTGGCTTCCGAGATAATCTGTGCGGTCAGAGAGGTGTTGTCATCTGCCTCAATCGGGCTGGCATCCTCATTCATGTCATCCATGAGATAGGGGAAGGTGATCAGATTGCTCTTCGCATCATAAAGCGCAATAAAGAAATTAGTTACGTCGATAACCATGCTCAAAGCTTGATGGATTATTTTAAACAGATCTTCCAGGCTGCATTCGATGTTCACAGAATGCGCTATACGATGCAATATTGAGGTAACCACTTCGCTACGCTTGACCGGAGTCATATCAGTAAGCAATACTGCAAAGATGGTTTCATTATCCGAGATAATTGGCAACAGAGTCTGCTTGTGGGCATGCAATTTGTGCCGGTGATCCAGGAAGCTATACTCAGCAGTAACCTGAGCATTGCCGGGATCCGAGATTACTTCCAGGATCCGCTTCTTGTCCATCCGGCGCTCCTGATTCAGCTTCACGGTTGCAAAGTATCTGTCGTAAAACTCCCATAGGTGCAAGCCCACGATATCACACGCCTGGAAATTGGTGAGCTCGGCCATTGCCTTGTTGACCAGGATTATCTTTCCCGATCCATCCATCAGCAACATCCCTTCTGAAGCTTGTTCAAATATGCAGCGGAACAGGGCTTCCCGTTCTTCCAACTCTTTACGGACTTTATCCAGGCTGGTCATATCCTGCATTGCCACGATCACTTTGCGATAATCCTCAATCGCATCCCCAGTGATTGTCCAGGTTATCCTGAAATGCAATTGATTGCCTTCCAGATCATAATTGATCCCCTGACCATCAAATTGCTTGCGACCATCCGCCATTGCCAATACTGATTCCAAAATGCAGGCCCTGGCATCTTCCTGGAAGATCTTGGACATATTATCCTGCAGATCTTTCAGCCTTTGCGCTTTGTAGAGCTTGAGGGTTGCGTTGTTTACATCCACAATCTTCAATTGCTGCACACATTCATAAAAGTATTCGGGATACGTCTGGAAAAAGGCACGGAAATCAGTGACTCCCTGGGCTCTTTGCTTATCTAAATATGCATTGATGAGCGAAAAATCTTCCACCCACAAGGACACCGGAGACTGGTCAAACAGCATCCGGTACGAGTTGTTGCTGGACTCATTCATAGTTTTTGTGCGGTCTTCCTAAGTTCTTTGCCTTTGATTATGCAATTTCCCAGCCTATTTGGAAACTAGTCTTTGGGTTTCCAGGGCAATCATCAATTCTTCGTTTGTAGGTATCTTCAGCACAGTCACTTTTGAGTTTGGTGTGCTTAGCACCTGAATATCATCCGTAAAACGGGCATTTTCTTCCAGATTCAGCTCAATCCCCATAGCGCTGAGATTCCGGCATACTTGTTCCCGTAAAATCGGCATCCGTTCTCCAACTCCCCCAGTGAAGATCAGCACATCCACCCCATTTAAGGCAGCATAATATGAACCAATATATTTCTTGATGCGATAGCAATAGACATCGTGAGCCTGGATCGCCTTGGGATTCTTGCGGATCAATATCTCTTCCTCAATCTCCCGCATATCATTTGAGATATGGGACAAACCCAGCATTCCGCTCTTCTTGTTTAAAATTGTGTTTACCTCATCAACGCTCATGCCCAGGCTTTGTTGCATATGAATTGGGATTGCGGGATCAATATCCCCGCATCTGGTGCCCATCATCAAGCCTTCCAGAGGAGTCAAACCCATTGAGGTGTCGATGGATTTTCCCGCATCAATCGCCGTGATGGATGCGCCATTGCCCAGATGACAGCTAATGATCTTCAGATCATCCAACTTCCGATCCAGGTATTCTGCGGCTTTCATACTCACATATTTGTGACTGGTGCCGTGAAAACCATAGCGGCGGATTTTGTGAGTTTGATAAAAATCCAGGGGCAGCGGATAGAGATACGCCTCTGCAGGCATGCTCTGATGGTATGCAGTATCAAACACTCCGCATTGTGGACAATCCGGCATAGCGTGCTTCACGGCTTCGATGCCCTTCAGGTTTGCCGGGTTGTGCAAAGGGGCCAGCGAAATGCATTCTCGCATCACATCCACAACGTGGTCGGTTACCACCACAGCATCGGAATAATGCTCTCCGGCGTGCACCAGACGGTGACCAACTGCGTCAATATCCCGCAGATCACTCACGACACCATTGGTTTTATCCACCAAGGCCTCCAGGATCAGTTCCAGACCCTTCTCGTGATCTTCAATCACCATTTCCCGTTTCTTCTTGGTGAACTTAGAGCTCTTATAGGTAAATAAAGCAAGATCTTCTCCGATGCGTTCGGCAATGCCCTCTGCCATTACATCCTGAATATCCATATTAATCAATTGGTATTTGATGGACGAACTGCCACAATTCAGTACTAATATCTTCATGCGATTCCTCATTAGATTTGTGCTTGCGGTGCATACAAAACAATTAGCTAAATACTGTCAAACATTTTGTCACCCTCCTGGCAGAAAAGATCGATTTCGGAGTTACTTCCTTCTGAATAACAGCATATTACAGATTGCTAAATGCCCCAAGAGTGCCAGCGTCATGATATTGATAACTGATACTCCAGTACATCTAGATTGCCAGCCGCACGGCATTTTACATGAAAGCCATAGGATTCGACACGTCTCGTGTCGAAACGGAACGAAGTTCCGTAAGAGTAAGCGACTGCGTCGCTTATGCAGACGAGACGTCTGCAATCCTATACCCAGGCTTTCATTGCACGTAGCTTCGGAAAGCTACGATACGACTTCCCCATTAGTTATCGTCACGATGCCGTTACCTTGTGGTCACAAAAGTAACGGCAAGGTGACCACATCGTGAGGACAAATAATGGGCTTGATGTGGATACGCCATCCTGAAGTGTGGCTGAATCCAGAGCTCATTCCTCCAGCAGATCGTAAATCTTGGAGTTCAGGTACTTTTCGATGCCCCGTTCCCGCGCCTTCTGGTTGTAGTTGTTAGCGGCATTCATGGAACCCCAGATATTGCCCAGGTAGAAGGCAGAACCAGCCAGGCTAAGTGATACTGCGGCAATGGGCAGATCATGATCCGCCAGTTCCCAGGCGCTGGCAAAGATCGCTGCATTCATCAGTAAAGCGGATAGGGCAGTTTGATACATCCCGTTGTAGGCATAACCCAAGCCCGGAATCACAGCCAGTGATCCCGCCAGCCAGGGTTTCTTGGGAGATACTGCCTGGGACAGGAGCTCTTCACTTACGGGAGTATCACTATGAGCAAAGCTTTCACGGGCTGCCTGGGCATCTCCCATCAGGATCTGGCTAAAAGCCTTTGCGGATTGAGCCTCCGGGTAGTTCCCGGCAGAAGATTTGGCGAGCTGATAGTTGCGCTGTTTGATGTGGCTGAATACCACCAGGGCATTTCCTTTTCCAGCTTCCTGTCTGAACTCCGGCATTGTTTGCAGATAGTCTCTTGCCAGATCATACCTGCCATGCGCAAAGCAGATGCGGATTATCTGTTTCGCATATCCAAGTGAATCCGCCAAGCTTTCTGCTCGGTCACTGCGTTGCTGCTGCAAGTCCCAGATCGCCATTTCCGGGATGGGGGTATTTTGCCTGAGGTTTTCATACAGCTCAGGCGTAGCGGAGAGAGAGGCCGTTCCCAGCAGCAGGATCAACAGCAGGCTAAGGGACTGGATCTTCATATAGGTCTTGTTCCCCAATGCTATATGTCCTGTAGAAATCGGTATCCATGCCACAGCGCATAATCCGGTCTGCAGTCATCAGTATTCCCTGGAAAATCCCCTTTTTGGTAATTGCATCTTTACTGTATTGCGAGCAGGAAGGATGCATCCGGCAGCGTTCACCGTCAACCGGAGAGATCAGCTCTTCATAGATTCTGAAGGCAAAATCCATATCTTCTTCAGCCGCTTCAGGCTTGGTCTGGGGGGGCTTTTCTTCTCCCATTTGAGCCCAGCCCGGCCTTGCCAGAGCATAGACCAGCAAGAGGCAAGGAATCAATTTCACTCTATCCGGCATCAGCAAATCCTGGCAAAGCGATCAATGCTTATCAGAATCATCATCATCTTCGATAGCTTGCATCTGAATCATCGCTAAACCTACGATTCCTACAACCACCCAGCCTCCCAATGCGTACATCACGTTTTTTTTTCTGCTGCTTTTACTATAGGCTTCCGCATATCCCAAAGCATACATATCTCCTTTGTTTTGTTCAATCTCGTGCATCACAGACGCTGGTGGTTCGGGCTCCGAGATTGCGGCAAAAACTACACCAAGCACTCCGCAAGCAGCTCCACCCAGCAAGTAGGCGGGGTGTCCTTTGGCATCCAATTTCCCTGCTTCCTTGCCCATACTTAGGGTATATTCGCTTTCAACTTTCTGTTCTGTTTGGAATAGCTCCTCAGCCGGAGTTTGTGAAAACAAGAACGTGAAAGGCACCAGGATGATAAGAATTGTTGCTACCAGCTTTTCCAGAAATGGATTTAACATGGGTTATCCTTTTAGTTTATCTTAGTTTGAATATTGCAGTAAGGGTCACACTGATGCTTTTATTACGTGTGCCAGTGTTGTAAATGCCATAGTCTGATACATCAGTGGAATAGGGCTCGGTGATCTGAAACACGCCGGCTCTGGCTTCCTGCATCTTGCCCAGTTTGGTTTTGGCAGAGCCAGAGATCTCGGTGGCACGTGCCAGGGCATCTTCAGTAGCTTCGGAGAGGAGCTGCTTCTTGAGCTCCGGCAGCTTGGTATAGAGGTATTCCAGTTGAGAATTGCTCAAGACCATCCCCCGCTCGGCAAAGAAATCCGGATTCAGGGAAAGTTCGCCGATTTTGTCCAAATCCTCAGAGATGATGGTGATGTTTTGATTCAGGGTATAGCCAGTCATGGAGCCATAGTTATCGTGGCGGGTATAGCTGGTGACAGGCTGCACGCTTTGATCTTTGTCCGGAATGCCCTGTTCCTCCAAGTAGTTCTGAAAGGCTTTGACGTCACTATTCATAGCTTTGTAGCCGCTGCTGAGCTCGGCAGTGCCAACGTTTTTTTGAAAAGTTACATTCCACTTCACC
>Ga0265295_1006521_pt1 | contig 14069 bp, 12 predicted proteins | sample Munlansysbiofilm_FD_192503 | JGI IMG/M metagenome (GOLD analysis project Ga0265295, IMG submission 192503) | Leachate microbial communities from a municipal landfill in Southern Ontario, Canada - Methane capture system biofilm | ecosystem: Engineered > Solid waste > Landfill > Unclassified ... | reverse complement strand
CCCTCCGCCAAAGAAAGTTTTTTATTGGGGATAACCAACTCGCTTGAAATTTTCATCTTGAGACCCAATCCCGAACATTCATCGCAAGCTCCCTCCGGATTATTAAAAGAAAAATGACGCGGAGTAATCTCTTTTATTTTTATCTGGCATTTCTCGCAAACAAAATCACGATTATAAGAAATTATTTCCTTATTATCCAGCATCAAGCGCAATGATCCGCCTCCGACTTTCATCGCTGTCTCGATTGAGTCCATTATTCTTTCTTCATCTTTATCTTTACTGTCCAAAATCACTCTATCGATAACAATATCCGTCTCTCCTCCCACCTCGTTATTTAAAATAAAATTAGAAGCCTCGGAAATAGTCATTATTTTTTCTCCCACTCTCACCCGCGCATACCCCAGTTGACCGATTTGATTGATAGTTTCGATAATATTTTTATCCTTCTTTCCGTAAGGCGCCATAATCACCAACATTGTTTTGGGGGGCATTTTCTTGATTTCCAGCAAAATATCTTTATTGCTTTTTTTATTCATCAAAGCATTGCACTTCGGACAATGCGATTCTCCGAAGTTGGCAAAAAGAATTCTCAAATAATCGTAAATTTCAGTCAAAGTTCCCACTGTTGAACGCGGACTCCTGATTACGCTTTTTTGATCAATGGAAATCGGCGGACTGAGGTTTTCGATCGAATCCACATCCGGTTTGGCGGCTATATCCAAAAAGCTTCGCGCAAAAGAACTCATTCCCTCGACATATCTCCGATTGCCTTCCACGAAAACCGTATCAAAAGCCAAGGAAGATTTCCCGCTGCCGGAAAGTCCGGTAACCACCACAAATTTGTTTTTGGGAATATCGATATCGATATTCTTGAGATTATTGACTCGCGCGCCCCTGACCAAGATAAAATTCTTTTTGTTTTTGTTTTTTAAAGTTTTGCTTTTCATTTATTTTTACTGAATTGCCTCAAATTGACAATCCGGTTTTTTAGGTGTTATCTAATTAAAAATTTTAGCATGATTTTCCGAGAGTGTCCAATCTTGACTCTTTCCGCTTATTGGGGTTAAAACAAAAAAAGATTCTCGTTTTTAATCCGAGAATCTTTTCGTTAAAAAGCTTCCATATAGATATTAAATCAACATTTTCAGAATATCTTTGAGTTTTATCGTCGCTACTCCCAAGACCTTGTCCGCTCCGCCGTAATAAATATAAACCACTCCTTTTCTCACCACCGTTCCGCAAGGAAAAACCACGTTTTTTACGATACCGTTAATTTCGTAATCGGTCTCCGGCTCCATAATATGATAAGAAGTTCTGGTAATAAGATCCTCGGGATTTTTTTTATCCAATAAGGCCGCCCCCAATTTATAAACTCCGTCATTTACCCCGTGATAAAGCAATAGCCAACCTTTCTTGGTTTCTATCGGAGGAGTCGACAATCCGATTCGAAAGGAATCCCACATTCCGTTGCGAGGAGAAAGTAGTTTTATATATTCCTGAATTCTCTTTTCCGAAAAATCCAGAGAGTCCAAATAATCGACACAAATGCTCGAACCCAAACGATGAATCATATAATATTTACCTTTTATTTTTTTCGGAATGATACAAGCGTCTTTATCCCACTCTTTTTCAGGCGAAACGATAATCGGCTCGCTCCAATTCCAATTTTTTGCCAAGAAATCCTTGACACTAATCGAACTGATTGCCACTTTGGGTGAATCCACTCCGTTATAAGCGGTATAGAACATATATATCTTATCTCCCACCCTTACCACACGAGGATCTTCGCAACCGGTATTCCCCCCGGGAATACCCTTGCCCTCAAAATCTTTTCTCGGCCAATAAATCGGCTCGGGCAAGTTTTCCAAAATAGTAAAACCGTCTTTGGTGGAAGCATAACCCACATAGGAAGTATTATCATCCGACATCGCTCGATAAAGAATATGAATCTTGCCACCCAACTCAATAGCCGCCGGATTAAAAATCGCCAATGATCGCCAACGAGTTTCTTTGTCCGGCTCCAAAATAGGATTACCTTCGTAACGTTTAACGATTTTGTCTCGTCGGTCTTTATCAATCGCCCCCAACAAGAGATCAAGTTTCAAATCGGCACATGCGCAAACCGTATCCGCTCCGCCGTAATAAATTCTCAATTTATCTCCCATAATCATCGCTCCGCTGGGAAAAACAATGTTGTCCACCTGACCGTGTAATTCATAATTAGTTTCCGGAGTCAAAAAAGCTTCCGTGGTTCTTTTGATAATTTTGGTCGGCTCATTTAAGTCGGTCAAAAAAGCCTCCACACCGAAAACTTTTTCCTCACTAAAATAATTGTAAACATGCGAATATACAAATAGCCAACCGTCTTTGGTTTTTACCGGCGGAGCGCCGATTTCGACATGGTCGTCCGTCCCTCTGGTTAGATTAATGGTGTATTTATCAATATTTTGATAAATTTTTCGCCAATATTTTTCCGACCACATATCGGATTCTTTTTCAAACTGAACAATGCAGATTTTGGAAGGCGGATTATCCGTATCAATTGTCAAAACGGCGGTTAGTTTTCCATTTATTTTTTCCGGAAATAAAGACATTGCCTTGGCGTTGAAAGGCGTAATTAAATGTTTCTCATCGATTTTTTTGAGATTTTTGGAAATAGCCAAACCGACTTTAATATTTTCTTTGGAAAAAGGATAGCCCGAAAGAGCGGTATAGAAAATATAATACTTCCCGTCCAATTTGGTAATACGCGGATCCTCGCAACCAAAAATTTCCCAATCCTCCTCCGGCAAAATTAACTCTCGTCTCTTTTTAAATTTTATTCCGTTGGAAGAGGTGGCGTGCCCGATAACGGATAAATTTATCTGGTGACCGCCGACATTCTTTTTTTCGGAGACGGCCCGATAAACAATATCAACCCCCAAGCCTTTTTTGACCGGACACCCGTTAAAAACCGCCGTACTTTCCCAGTGGTTTTCAACATCCGGCGCAAGAATCGGATTATGTGCTGATCTTTTTACATAAAACATATTTTTATTTGTTTAATTTTAATTAGTCTTTAGTTTTATTTTTTTCAAAACAGTTTTTTTGTCCGAAGTCAATCGCTCCAAAAAATCGTCCATTTTGGCCGTTGCCACGCACATCACCATATCCGCTCCGCCGTAATAAATATACAAAATCCCTTTTTTAACCACCGCCCCGCAAACATAGATTACACCCGCCTTGAAACCTTCGTTTTCGTATTTTTCATCCGGCTCCAAAATAGGAAAGCGCGATCGATACAAGACAACCTCGGGCTCTTTATAATCCAAAATCATCGCCCCGATTTTATACCGATTGGGATCTTTTTTATCCATAGCGTGATAAAATAAAAGCCAACCGTATTTGGTCTTAATTGGCGGAGCACCCGCCCCGCGAACAATATTATCCCAACGATTTTCCTGAGTATCGGTTTGACGGAAACTTTTTTCAATATAAATTTTTTCTTCATCCAAGCTGTCAAAATAGTCTATCATTATCTTGGGAGAAATGCTGTGTAAAATTGCAAAACGTCCGGCAATCTTCTCCGGAAAAATCATCCAGTTTTTTTGAATTTGCCCCGGCTTGGATATCAATCTAGCCCTACTCCAACTCCATCGATTATTGACAAAATCATTGTGATTTATTGAAGTAACTGCCACTCCGGGTACTTCATATCCGTTATAAGCCACGTAAGTAACATAAATCCTATCTCCGATTCGAGTCATTCTTGGATCCTCACATCCGCCGTTACATCCCCCACCCGATTCATACACCGCCGGATGAGAGCACGGAAGATATTTTTCGCCCACAACCCCCTCGAATCTCTCTTTGGGAAAATATACCGGATATTCGCCTCTTACATCAAAATTAATTCCGTCGGAACTCGAAGCATAACCCCAAGTGGAAACATCGTCTTCACCCAAGGCTCGATAAATCAAATGAAATCTGTTTTCGGCATAAATAGCCGCCGCGTTAAAAACCGCTTTTGATTCCCATGCATTTTCTTTTTTGGGAGTAAGAATCGGATTGCCTTGATGACGTTTCAGTATACTTATCTTTTTATCCGTTTCAAATTTGGGAATCGCCAATTCTACAACTGTCAAATTTCCGTTTACTTCAAAATAAGCGTTTATTTTATTTTTCAACCAAAAAGCTCCCAAAGGATAAAAAGTTTCCACTTCCGCCCCGGTCAAACTCTGCTCCCAGATCGGTCTTTCCGAGCGCCATTTCAACTCCCGCGGATTATCAGCTGAAAAAAGAGCTCCTCCCAATTGCACTCGAAAATGTTCTCCCTCCCGAAAAGAAGCGTCATACAAAACAAAATTTCCCTCCGGTAAAACAAAAGCATTTATTAATTTCAATTTATCAGCATCAAAAAACTTTTGTCGCGGAGTTAAAACATGCGCCTTGGCAACCGACCAATTATTAAAAGAGGAAGATTGACCGTAATAAATAAAATTATCACCAATATAAGCCGAAAACTCTCCGGCTAAATAATCTTTTTTGACAAAGGCGAGCGGTCCCTCGATCGCTTTAACGGTCGCCACCTCTTTAAAATTCAGTCCGTCGATCGAATTGGCAAAAATGGTTATCTTTTTTTTGTTATATTCTCGACGATAAGTCAAAATTAAATTCAAACCCGATTCAATCAAGTTTAAATCAAAAAGCTCTTTTTTGGTGACATCATAACCAAAATTGTTTTTCAGACTTATTTTTCTGGCTCGTTTATAAAAACCCCTCCCTTTTAGGCTTTTAATATAGAAATGTTTATTTTTTTCAAAAAGAATATGCGGTTGATTGCCTAACAGAAAAACTTTCAAGAATCTTATTCCGGCAATCTTTCTTTTTGAATCGGGAGTGGATTTTTTGGAAGATTTTGAGGATTCTTTTTTTAAAAGAAAAGACTTATTAAAAAAGCCTGTCATTTTTTTAAGCATATTTTATTTTAAGACACTTTTTATTTTTAAAAAGATATTTTAAATTAATTATACCAGACTTTTTATTTTAAAGCAAAAACACCCGCCCTGAGCGGATGTTTTTTTAAAAAGAATATTTTTATTTATTCCATAACAGGGGCAATTGCCTCCGCTTCGGTTTCAGTGTTATCAGTTTCACTTCCTCCGTTTAATTCTTCATCGATAATTTTCTTGAGTTCGGAAGATTGAATAGCTCCATTTTTAAATTTATCATTGACGAAAATAGCCGGTGTTCCGCTAATCCCGAAACTCTCCGCTTCTTGAAGATCGGCTTCAATTTTATCGTTATATCGACCCTCGGTAATACATTGATTAAATTTAGCTGTATCCAATCTCAATTGAGTGGCATAACTCACAAAGTTTTTATTATCACTAGCCTCGCTCCAAACTTTCTGCTCGGCAAAAAGTTTATCGCCGTATTCTCTCCATTTGCCCTGTTCATTGGCACACTCGGCTGCCAAAGCAGCCGCTTTGGCTCGGGGGTGAATTTGTTCCAAAGGAAGATTTTTGAATATGAATTGAACCTTGTCCCCATACTCGGCAATAACTTCGTTCATAGTTTTTTGAAACATTTGACAGTACGGACATTGGAAATCGGAATACTCGACAATTTTAACCTTAGCATCGTCCGGACCGTATTTGATGACATTTCCGTCAATCTTGGGTGTAGCCAAATATTTACCGACCGGGATCCCGGCCTTACCGCTATCCATAAAATATTGTCCGTTTTTTTCAATAAAAATCTCTTGAGCCTGAGTATAGATATCAGTATCTTCGATTTCTTTGGCAAAAACAAAAGCCGGCAAAGATTTAACTCCAAACTCTTCGATTAATTTTTTACCTTCTTCAGAATCAAAAGCCACTTTATTGGTAAGCATGGTCGGCATTATCTTTTTCAAAGAAAGCATAATCTCATCCACATTACATTCCTCACATTCCTCATCATTGATCACTCTCATCTCGATAATCGGATCAGCATAAGACACCCAAGTTTTTCCATCCAATTGAAAAATATCTTTGTCCTTCAAAATCTTTTGAGAAATTCCTCCCCCTTTAATCAATTGAGAAAAATCCACGAACAAACTTCCCAAGAAAAGTCCTCCCAATAAAATAGACAAGGAAATTAAATTTTTTATCTTTTTAGACTCATCCGTGCTAATTTCCTCAATCTCTTTGTTTTCGGCAACAACCTCTTCGAGATCGTTTTCTTTTTCGACAACAACCTCCTCGGCGTTGCTTTCTTTTTTGTTATCTTTAGTCATAAGTTTTGCTTGCATTTAAGTGTTTCTGACACCCAATACGGCAATTATTTTTTAGTTAATTAATTTGGTTGATTATTGTTTTCCTCAGCGGGCATCGCCTGTTCTCCACTTGTCGCTTCTTGAGCTTTTTTGGCATCAGCCTCCGCCTGAGCTTTTTGAGCTTCCTGCTTCTCCTTAATTTCTTTCTCTATTTGCTCAACATCGTAAGCCTGTAAACCACCCTTGACTTTGTAATCGCTAAATCCGATGCTGATATTTTTTAACGCTTCGGCTTTAAGCATAATTCCCAAAAGCAACCCGATAATAAGAATCAAAATCACTTCCGTGCGATAATTCTTTTGAGCATTATCATTCTTTTCCGAATCGCTTTCAATCTCATCAATTTCCGCATCGCGGATTTCGTTTTTTTCTTTTTCTTCCATAATTTTTTATTTAAAATTAATCTTATTTGAGCAAAAAAGTATTCTTAGTATAACAATCCGCCCGAAATATAGCAATATTGACAAGGTTGGATGTTTGTTGCATTTAAGGGAGTCCTCCAATTTTATATCTTTTTGACAATCTCCAGGAATTTTTTAGCCGCCTTGGTCCAAGTAAATTTTTGCGCCTGCCTGATTCCGGCCGGATAAAATTCATTTTTCAGCTCCTTGTCGATTAAAAATTCTTTCATTGCCAAAGCGATTTCATCAGCCGAAAAAGCATCCGTCAAAATTCCCGCCTCTCCCACCGTTTCCACCATAGAAGAGTTATCCGAAACAATAACCGGCACTCCGCATTTTATCGCTTCCAGAGGCGGTAAGCCGAAACCCTCAAAAAAAGAAGGATAAACAAAAAGGGCGGCCAAATTATAGACAAAAACTTTATCCTCTTCATCAATAAATTTGACCTGATAAATATCCTTAGCCAAAGAAGATTTTTTTATTTCTCTTTTTAACTTGGCGGATTTCCAACCCTCGGAACCGGCAATCACCAATTTATATTTCTCCAACTGGCTTCCGCCCTCTTGACGCATCCTTTCATAAGCCCTGACAATCCCGCCGATATTTTTGCGCGGCTCAAAAGTTCCCAAAAAAAGAATGAAATTAAAAGGCAAAGCGTATTTTTCTTTAATCTTCAAGAGTCTGGGATCATTCCTGTCAATTCGACCAAAAACTTCTCCCACTCCGTTATAAACCGTCTCTACCTTGGCCTGATTTATTTTATAAAAACCGATTAAATCATTGCGGGTCGAATCGGAGACAGCCAAAACTTTATCGGCGCGCCGAATTATTTTTTGCGGATTGATAAAAATATGCCAGAGGCGTCTTTTCCAAGAAAAAGTCTCCGGATAATATTCAAAAGACAAATCATGCACGGTCAAAATAAGTTTAACCTTCAGACTTAAAGCGACAAAGTTCAAATTGGGCATAAAAAAAACATCCACCCCGCCAATAAGCTTATCCAACTTGGGCCAATTGAAATACCACAAAAAAAAATTTAGAATCTTATTCGGGAAGCGAGAAATTTTTAGCTCGACATTCTTATGATTTTTAAGAAAATCAATCTCCAACTTCGGTTTTTTCCAAGAGTTCAAAAAAAGGACATATTTATTATCATTGTCCTCCTTTAAAATTTTTTCCAAAAGATTGAGACTGTATTCCTCCACCCCGGTCCGCCTTCCCTCGGATAAACATCTGATATCTATGCCTATTTTCATATTTTTAATCTTCATCTCTGCTTATTTGCTTTCCGTTCATAAATTGTGATTATTTCCAATAATGCCTTATTAATACCGCCCAAAAACCGAAAAATAACCCCAAAACCGAAAGCAGTCCCATCATTTGCCACCACGGCATAGCGTATTTTTCCACCACCGGAGCGCTGACCAAAAGCCTAAACCATTGAGGATTTTTTTGCTCGGAATTAAGCTCTTCGGTTTTATTGTTCAATACTCGAGAAATAATCCGGCTCATTTCTCCGGCTTTTTCCTTATCCTTGATCAAAAAAGATATTTTTATCATTTGAGAGGAAAGTCTTTGACCTCTCAATTTAGAAAAATATACTCCGTCAAAGTCTCGAGCGATATCCGCCTGAGTCCTTTTTGAACCAATCCAGCGCACTACCGTATCGGCAAATCTTTCATCGGCCTGCAAACGATAAAATTCATCGTAACGGTATTCGGAGGTTTCTTTTTGATAACCGGTCCGAGTAATATTCAAATCCGCTTCCGCTTTGTAGATACCGTCTAAAAAAAATCTGACTCCCGAACCGACGACAATTATCGACAGAAAAGCACCCCAAAACCAAAGTTGATTTTTCCTAAAAATTCCGATAAAATCCTTCAATTCCATAAATATTGAAAAAATTATTTTCCCTTGGGCGTCACCCAAAATTCGGTAAAATATTTTTTGATTAAAATCCTGGTTTGCGAATCAATCGCCGGCATCGCCCCCAAAGTCGGAGCGATTACCGGAATCAAAATCCATTGAAAAACCATATTGAGATATTTCCAGCGCGAATATTTTTTCGGTCGCGAAGGCATTAACAAGAAACTTAAAGACATCGAAATAATAAGACCCAACATCGCCAAACTCATCAACCCCCTGGTGATAAAAGGCAAATTATGAGCCAAAACACTCTCATTAAATTCGCTTCCTCCGAATATCAAAGGCAGCCAACCCAAAAAAGCTAAAATGAAAGGGGCGGTAGCCCAAGAATGATGACCCTCCAACATTTCAAAAGCGATCTTGAGTTTCTTTTTTAGCTTAATTTTTTTATTTTTCCAAATCGATCGCATAATAATAGGAAAATTTTCTATTCCGTAAGCCCAACGCCTTTTCTGAAAATATTGATTTTTGATAGTTTGCCAATAAGAGTCGGCCAAAACCGCATCCAACGAAATCGGCAAATAAATCGGGGTTACTTGATAATCCCCGTCGTAATAAGCGAAACATTTCCAATAAATGATTGAATCCTCGCTGATCATATTAACCGGCCAAAAATCAACTTTGGCCAAGGTGTCGAAAGGTTCACTGTGCGAAGAAAAAGTGACCATTTCCTTGCGAGTGCTTTGAAACATATGCCAAAAAGAAGAACTGGTAACAATCACCCGCACGAAAGCGTTGGTATCCCATAAATTATTATGATACATCGGGATCGGTTGATAAGACCGTTGCAATCTTTTGGGATCGATAATATATTGATAAGTCAAAGCGGCAAAGTATTCCTTATGACAAACACTATCGCAATCGAAATTGGAAAAAACCACTTTCTTAAAATCGATATTCCTTTCCTCCAAATATTTCTTGAGTTCTCGAGCGGCAAAAGTAGCATTGGAAGCTTTGCACTTCATTTCTCCCTCCGCCACAATATGAGTGGTCACCAAGAAATCCCGAAAAACTCCTTTAAATTTATCTTGTAAATAATTAACCTTGGCCAATCTTTTTTCTTCCGGCTCCCGCTCCTCGGTCGCCAAAAGAATTATTATTTGCCGATTGGGAAAATTACTGTCTTTGATAGCTTGAATGGTCGGTTCAATCACACTAGCCGGCTCCCCGGCGGTTGGCAACATTACCACATGAACTATCTTGCGCCAATCCCAAATTTGCTCTTTTATATTCTCCAATCGGGAAACCTCTTTTATCTCAGACTTCAAAAGCCCGATTTCTTTTTTTACCTTTCTCTTTTGGAAAAAACTCATACCGTTGGATTCCTTGAGAGTTTTTTTCAGAGACTTAACTCTGCTAGAAAGAGAGTCGGCGTAAACTAACGGCTCGTGTATATTTTGACAAAGCCCCCACCAATCAATGTTTTTACCTCGGGTAAGTTTTTTATAAGCGCTAACCGAATAAGCGGAAATAAAAATTGTCCGATGAATCCAATAAATGTCAAAAAGAATTATAAAAACCGCCACCCAAACCGGGAGAAAAAAAGAAAAAATCGGCATCCCCAATAAGGTCACCCAAGTCAAGATACCCGGAATTATTTCCAGCGTGCGCTGAGTCTTTTTTTCTTCTTCATTGTTAGGATAAGGACTGGGAAATTTAAACATAAAATTTTAATCTTTTATTTTTTAGCCAAATTAATTAAGCAGAATCGAATAAAATCCATCTAAATGCTACAGTATTAAATTTATTTGCCGAAAAAGAATTATTTTTTACAGCTGCCGGATAAAATGAAAGACCGGAAAGAAAAAGCTTTTTTTCGGAAAATAGATACCCCGCTCGCTACCGACTCAATCACTAAAATATTTAAACATATTTAAAAAATTAACACAACTCTTTAACTAATCATTGAAAAAATTTATCTTTATCCAAAAAAACTAATCAAAATAAGCCATTTGATTTAAAAAGCGTAAAAAATAAAGCTAAAAATAATTTATCAAAATCAACGATCCGCTGGCAACACTTACACCCAACTGAATAATCAAAGTGGCCAAAGAAAGAATATGAGATAACATTCGTTCTTTTTTCAAAAAAAAGTAAGCGGCTAAAACAAAATTTGCCAAACCGAAAGATAGGCCCACCAATGGAATCAAATAAATTTGATTTCTATCCCCCATCAAATCAACCCCCAAATAAACATTATAATGAAGAATGACCAAATTATTCAGTTTTCCTACAAAATAAAAAGCGGAAATAAAATTAAAGACGGCCAAAAAAAGAGCTCCTCCAAAAATGGTGACCAGGAAATTATTTTTAAAAAATTGCTTTATTTCATCAGACATAATTTAATTATTTCTTCAAAACGGAAACAATCTGCTTTATCTTGGGAATCTTGCTGAAATATATCTCATGCGGTTCCTTGAAAGTATTTATCAAAAATCGATCCAGCATATTTAAGCGATAATTCAATTCCTCTCCCGTCAAGACCATATATCGGACTTCCTTTCCCACTTCGGCCTCCAGATGATTTATGAGCGTTTTGAGTTTGGTACGACTGACATTGTCCACCACCAAAAGCAAGTCCAATTTTCCCTTGGAATAATTCATAAAAACACCGGTTGTCAAAACCAATTTAACATCCCCGATTTTTTTGACATTTTGCAAACTGGCGCATTGAGGAAAGATATCCGATTTTATCACCAACCTTTCCAATTCCTGGAAAAAGGGAAAGTTTAAATTGGTGTAATAATATTTTTTCCCCTTCCGAGTGCGCTCTTTGATAAAATCAGCCTTCCTGAAAGCCTTTAATTCCTTGCGTGCTTCCGAAGGATTGATTAAATTTTTTGCCACAATTTCGGCCAAAGCGTACTCATTGCCACTGTTTAGAATAAAAAAACGCATCATTCTGGCTCGAGATTTGGATCCGAAAAGGATTTCTAAAACTTGTGCTGAAGACATAACTCATTCAAAATTACTAATTAAAAAAATAAAAAAACGCTTTTTACTCCATCTTAATATCAAAAGCTCAAAAAGTAAACAAGGCTTGTCTAAAAACACTGCCGAAACTGCAAAAAAAATATTTTAAAAAGCGATTTTTTCGCCTCTTAAAAACAAGATTTTTATCTTAAAAACACTAATCAACCTGCTCCAAAAACTTTCTTTGCAAAAAATCGGCAAAATCCAAAAGGGCCTCCTCCTGATCCGGAGGTAAATTTAAATTCTTAATATCTTCCTCCTCCAAATCAACCCATTCTAAATCTATAGAATCTTCTTTTATTTCCGCTTGCCCCTTGATATCTCCGTAAAAATAAACGGTTTTTTTGATAAAATTTTCCGAAATAGGATGAAAATAAAGATTAAAATAGACACAAATCCCCGCTTCACAACCGAGCTTTTTCTTTGTTTCTCGTCGAATAACCACCCGAGGATCCTCGTCATCTCCGGCGTTGTTTACTAATAATGACCATTCCTCTTTCGGTTCGACATTATCTTCTTTTTTTATTATCTGCACAACCGGACCACTATCTTTTTTGGGATTTTCTTCCTGAACCTTCCTCGTCAACAAAACCTGATTTTTCTCATTGATGATCAAAAAAATAACAGTATTTACCAATTTTATCATATTTTGTCTTTTTATTTCGAATTTACAAAAACCGTCCCTCCCTCGACTTCTCAGAAAATTAAACTGTCATAATTTCATCTTCCTTCTTGGCTCTTAACTCATCAATTTTTTTATTATAATCATCAATAGTTTCTTGCAAACGTTCTTTGCCTCTGAATTTATCATCTTCGGCGATTTCTCCCCGTTTTTCCATATCTTGAATTTCTTGCCAAATATCCTCCCGGGTGTTGCGTACGGCAATTCTCGCTTCCTCGGCTTTTTTGTTTAACATTTTAACCAACTCCGCCCGCCTCTCCTGATTAAGCGGCGGGATATTTATGCGAATTATTTCCCCATCGTTATTGGGGGATAAATTTAAATCGGAATTCTTGATGGCCGCCTCGATATTGGCCAAACTGTCTCTGCTCCAAGGCTGAATCACCAGAGTTCTGGCCTCCGGCACATTGATATTGGCTATTTGTTTAAGCGGAGTTTTGACCCCGTAATAATCAACTGATAAATCTTCCAAAATAGCCGGATTGGCTCGACCGGTCCTGATTTTAGCCATCTCAATTTTAAAATGTTCAATCGCCCCCTCTAATTCTCTTTTTTTATCGTCAATCGCTTTTTTGTACATATTTTTTGAAATTAAATATTAACCAATTAATTAAAATCTCTCAAACCGGCATATACCGTATTTACCTCGTCCGGATCAAATAAAATCTGAGAAATCAAGCTACCGGTATCCAATTGATAAGTTGACCAATTTTTTCCGCCATTAGTTGATTTATAAATAGCTTGAGCAGCGCTATAAATCAACTCTTGGGAATTTCTCGGATTGACAGCGATTGATCTGATTGGAAATTCCTTGGAACTGGCGATTATTTCCACTTCTTCCAAGTTTTCTCCCGCATCAAAACTTCTAAACAATCCGCTGTCTGTTCCAATATACAAACTGCCCAAATCATTTTCACTGACAGCGATAGAATAAATATCCCCCATTTTTGAATTCTCATCGGATAATTTGGCGCCAATCAATCGAAAATTACTCCCGTCAATGTCCGATACAGCTACGCTTTTTTTGTTGATCATAAAATAAATATGATTATCGGTGCCTCCGCCAAACAATATTTTCGTCACCGCATCGGCAGCAGTATATAAATTCCTCCAGCTCACTCCTCCATCCACCGTCTTAATTACCACTCCGCCGGAAGTACCAAGATAGACCGTCCCGGCATTACTCTTATCCAACGCCAGTGATGTTACCACGGTTCCGCTTGCCGGCTCGGTATAAATTTCTCGCCAATCCTCTCCGTAATTATCAGTCCGATAAACTTTGCCTCGATTGTTTTTCACTCCGGTGGCGTAGATATTCCCCGGTTTAAAATGATTGATAGCAATTCCATAAACTTTATTACCGGGAAATTTCATTTTTTCCCAACTCTCAGCCTCGTCCTTGGAAAAAACTACTCCTTTATCCCTGGTGCCCAAATAAATCCTAGTTGTATCAACCGGATCAATCACCATACTAAAAACATCAACTTTATCAAGAGTAACTTTTTCGCTAACCTTATTTTTAAGCTCCCAATTTGAACCGGAATCCGTCGATTTTAAAACTCCCCCCACTTTACCGGAGGATTGGCTTCCGCCCAAACTGCAACCCGAGAAAAAAAACGCAAAGAAGAAAATTAAACCGACAGACTTTAAAAAACTTTTCATATTATAATAATCCAAAGATTAATCTTTAAAAAAATATCAAGGTGATATCAAGGGAAGCCCATTCAACGCTATAACATTGAATCTATTTGCCACCAAGTCTCCTCAACTCGAATTATATTACAAAAAA
>Ga0265295_1006520_pt1 | contig 14070 bp, 10 predicted proteins | sample Munlansysbiofilm_FD_192503 | JGI IMG/M metagenome (GOLD analysis project Ga0265295, IMG submission 192503) | Leachate microbial communities from a municipal landfill in Southern Ontario, Canada - Methane capture system biofilm | ecosystem: Engineered > Solid waste > Landfill > Unclassified ... | reverse complement strand
GAGAAAGCATGGTGGTTAGGGAAACCCCTCCACTGGCACCTACCAAAACCGCCATGGTGCTAACAACAGCTTCTTTAGCAGAAAGGCCTGTTATCAAAGCCGTAGCAGCCCGCCATTCCCCAAAGCCTAAAGGGGCAAATATTGGGGCAGCAGCTCTACCCACGAAGGCCAACATGCTGTCCTCACTTGAAGCTACCATATTAAGTCCAAAGTCAAAACTTTGTAAAAACCAGATGACTATTGTTGCCACAAGAATAACTGTAAATGCCTTCTTGATAAATCCTTTAACGTTTTCCCACATTCTAAGCATTACACTCTTGGGAGATGGAACCCTATAAGAAGGAAGGACCATAACAAAAGGCACAGGATCTCCCTTGTAAATAGTTCGCTTAAATATAAATGCAACAGTTATTGCCACAATTACTCCCGTTATATATATTCCTATGAGAACAAGGGCTCTTGAATCAGTAAAGAATGCTGCTGTAAACATGGCATATATAGGAAGTTTAGCACTACAAGACATAAATGGAATTAGAACAATGGTTAAGTGCCTATCTCTCTTGCTGGGAAGAGACCTAGTTGCCATTATGGCTGGCACAGAACACCCAAAGCCTATTAGCATTGGTATAATACTACGGCCTGAAAGCCCTAGTTTTCTCAGGAGTTTATCTAATACAAAGGCAACCCGAGGCATGTATCCTGAGTCTTCTAATATAGAAAGAAAGAAAAATAGCACAGCTATAATAGGGAGAAAGGAAAGAACACTTCCCACACCAGCTGAAATCCCTCCAATAATTAAACCATGAAGAGCAGGGCTAGCATTGCCAGCTATCAAGGCCTGATCAAGATTATCAATAAGTATCCCAATTCCAACCCCCAGCCAGTCTGCTAGAAAGCTTCCTATGGAATTAAATGTGGCATAAAAAACCAAGGCCATAATGACCAAAAAAATAGGGATAGCAAAATATTTATGGGTCAAGATTTTATCTATCTTATATGTACGCTCTTGCTCCACAGTTGATAGTAATGGCTTTTCTATAACATGGGCCGATAAGTTCTCTATAAACTCATATCTCATGTCCGCAACAGCTGCTTCCCTATCAGTATTTGTATGATCTTCCATATCTTCTACGATATGTTTGATAATATCTAGGTCAGCATCGCTAAGTTTCAGCTCTTTCTCCAAGATCTCGTCACCTTCTACAAGACGGGTTGCAGAAAAGCGAAGGGGTAATCCTGCGGCACATGCATGGTCAGATATAATATGAAGTACTGCATGAATGGCATTGTGTACGTGGCCTGAACAGAAATCCAGCTTCTTGGGCACTTGCTGGTTCTTAACAGCCTCTAAAGCATAGTGAACCAAATCATGGGTTCCTTGATTTTTACTTGCAGAAATAGGTATAACGGGAATGGTCAACTCTTCTGAAAGCATTTGAAGGTCTATTTCGATTTGATTCTTGGCTATTTCATCCATCATATTAAGGGCCAACACCATGGGTATCTCTAACTCCATAAGTTGAAGCGTAAGATAGAGACTTCTTTCTATACTGGTGGCATCCACGATATTAACTATTACATCAGGCCATCCTGATAGGAGAATTTCTCTGTTTGATAGATCGTCCGCTGAATAGGTGGATAAAGAATAAAGGCCAGGAAATTCCATAACATTTACAAAATCGTGTCGCTTGACATAACCTTCTTTACCATTCCACGAGCTTTTATGAAGTATGCCCCCAGTCAAATGGTTGAATAGGGTAGTCAGCCCCACGTTAGGGTTCCCCACCAAAGCAATATTTATTGACTTTTGTCTCTTTCTACTTATCTCCATCCGTCTCCTCTCCAGTGGGCATGCATTGACCTTCTCCTTCTTGATTGCACTGTGGTCCCTTTTTCATTGCATTTTGTTTCCAGGGTTTTCCTTCTTGCCCCTCCTTACTTCTGCCAGGCCCTCGCCTATTACGATGACAATCTTCAATCTTGCAAGCCTTGTCAGTTCCTGGGCATTTATTCTTAGTACCAAAATAACACTTACCACAGTGACTACATTCAAAGTAAAAAACCTCGATGGCCTTTGCTTCACTTTTTCTAAGTGTTAATTCATAGCCTCTTATATAAAGCTCAATGGGGTCTCCCATCGGGGCTATTCTTCTAACCATTACTGGGGTATAAGGAGTTAGTCCCAAGTCTAATAGGCGACGGCGCAAGGCCCCCTCACCACCAACTGTTTTGATTACCGCCCTTTTCCCTACCGCTAATTGGTCTAGGGTTAATATCTTTTGTCCACCTGCCATATAAACCTTCCTCTTCATTATTTGATCAATTTGCCTTCTTCATCAACGAATTCACCCTATCCTAGGCTCTCACTTTGTAAGCAAGGAATGCTAAGGGGAGGAGAATTCTCAGTTATTAGGGTGAATATCACCCAAATTATACTAATTGTTGATGTTGATGATATCTATGTAATCTATTAATATATAAAAACCCTGTTTTCACGTGCTGAATTTTATGCTGAATTAAAGGCTGAACTAAATGCCATCTCAAAACCTATCCTCTATTTTTATATTTTTTGGTCTAATTTTTTCTTTTATTATACCCTAACTTGGGATAGTAAACCACCACCAAATACTAGAATCCTCTACTCAAAAAAGAAGCTACATAAAGACTTCACCCTAGATAAAGTGAATCTAGTAATAAGGGGGAGTTATGCTAAGGTGAAGCTAGTATTAAGTGGGCTTTAGGCTAGAATGAGGCTAGTAGTAAGTGGGCTTTAGTCTAGGGCGAGGATAGGTAGAAGCTGTTTTTTACCCCTTTATCTTGGGGTTTTCAAATCTAAAATTATAATAAATAACAATAAGGGGTCGATCATTATCTAGGGAAGGTTATTAAGAGTTGAGTTCCAATATAAGAGTTCCTAAGTAGTAGGGTTCGGAAGTTGACCGAAAAGTTTAACCCTCCACTTTCTTGAAATCACTAAATACACATGGTACTATTAACGAAAATAAAGGACGATTTGGTTAATTGGAATCTACCCAATTCTCAGAAATTATATTTATGGATTAGCTTAATTTTTAGGAGACTTTTGCCATGAAAATACTGACAGCTGAAAAAATACAAAAAACCTTCCAAATGGGCGAGGTCCAGGTTAATGCCCTTATTGACACATCTTTTTCTGTTGAAGAAGGAGAGTTTGTTGTGATACTAGGCCCTAGTGGGTCGGGTAAAAGCACCCTACTAAATATACTTGGTGGAATGGACACTCCAACTTCGGGAAAGGTCTTCCTAAGAGATGTAGAAATAACCTCTTACGATGAAAAGGAACTCACCCTCTATCGCAGAAATAATATAGGTTTTGTTTTTCAATTTTATAATATTATGGCTAACCTTACAGCAAGGGAGAATGTTGAGCTAGCCACAGAAATTTCTCGAGATCCATTGCCAATAGACGATATGCTCCATGCCGTTGACCTATGGGATAGGCAAGACCATTTTCCATCCCAAATGAGTGGTGGTGAACAACAAAGGGTTTCTATTGCAAGAGCCGTTGCCAAGAACCCTGAGATACTTTTGTGCGATGAGCCTACAGGAGCCTTAGACTATGAAACAGGGATTTCGATATTAGCCCTTTTGAAAAAAGTAAATCTGGAAATGAAAAAAACAGTAATTCTCATTACCCATAATGCAGATATAGCCCTTATGGCAGACAGGGTCCTAAAGATGAGGAGCGGAGAAATTATAGAAGATTTTACCAACCCAAACCCCTTGTCAGTTGAAGAGATTAAGTGGTAAATATGAAAAAGATCAACACCATGCTTCTTCGCATGATACTTCAATCAAAAAGCCAATTTATTGCTATCTTAGTAATAATAATAACGGGTATTTCAGTATTCACCGCCATGAATATGGTTGCTATTAATATGCAAAGCAGTCTTGATTTGTATTATGCTCAAAATAGCTTCCCCCACTTTTTCATAGAAAGCACCGGTTTTCCAGAAAATGAAACCAAAAAAATCAAATCCATTCCTGGAGTGGAAAATGTTACTGGGAGAATTACATTAGAGGGCAGAATGCTCACAGAAGATCCCAACGAGCGTGTCAATCTTAGAATTAAGTCAACATCTTCCAATGAAGATTCCTTGTGCACCAATACCTTGATGGAAGGGACCATGAACTTAAAAGATATAAAGGACGTCCTTGTAATAGATCAGTTCGCAAAAGCTCGGGGGATCAAACCAAAGGATAAAATAACAATTCAAGTTGGAGGTCTTCAGTATACCTTGAATGTGGTAGGTACTGTGGCCAACCCAGAAAATGTATATATGATGGAGAATGCCCAATCCCTCCTTCCTGACAGCAAAAGTTTTGGAGCTTTATATGTAACTGAAACATTTGCTCAATGGGCAGGAAACCTTCCCGGCAGCTATAATGAACTCCTAGTAAAAATGGCCCCTGATACCGATGCAGACATACTTAAAGATAAACTTGAAGATCGAATGGAAGTCTACGGTCTCAAACAGACAATTGACAGAGAAAACCATCTTAGTAATAGTGTTCTCATTGCAGAGTTTACCAATTTAGATACCATGGCTGATTCCCTCCCTTTGCTATTCTTAATAGTAGCAGGACTTATCTTAATGATGATGCTGGGCAGAATGGTAAAACGAGATCGAATGAAAATAGGGGTTCTCAAAGCTATTGGATATTCCAGCAAGAGCGTTCTACTTCATTATGTGGGGTATGCCTTAACTGCTGGAGTCCTCGGAGGATTAACTGGATCTCTTGCAGGAATGGCTTTAGCGGGTTGGATGACCAGATTTTACTTAGAATTTTTTCATATACCCGTATTCAATATTGAAGTATACTTTTATTACATCTTCCTGGGTATAACACTCTCAACACTTATCTGTATTGTATCGGGAATTATTGGAGCTCGAGGTGTTCTTCGAATAGCACCAGCAGATGCCATGAGATCAGATGCTCCTAAAGCAGGGAAGCGAATACTAATTCAAGATTTCACGAAGTTTTGGACCAAGCTAGCTTTTAGCAATAAGATGGTGGCAAAAAATATTTTCAGAAACAAAAAACGCAGCGGATTTGTTCTAGCAGGGGTGGCCTTAACCTTTGGTATGATGCTTTTCACAAACAGTATGTCTGGTGTTATTGACCAATTAATGAACAAGCATTTCACTGAATTCCAGAAGATGGAGTATAATATAACATTCCAAAAACCTGTAGATAGTTCTACGGTATATGATATGACCTATCTGGTTGATGTGGATGCTATCGAGGGGAAAATTGAATATCCTTTCACCATTTCCCATGGTAACAAAGAAAAAACCGCCCTTATCCTTGGGCTAAAAAGAGATACTCAGTTTTACGAATTACAAGATTCTGACGGAAACCCCGTCTCTATCCCTAATAAGGGCATTCTTTTATCAAAAAATTTGGCTTCTGCCCTAGGCATTGAGAAAGGCGACTCTGTAAGACTTAAAAGTTTCATTCCTGGGCGGGAGGATGTTTACACCCAAGTAAGAGGAATCATAAAGCAATCTTTGGGGATGAGTGGATATATGAATATAGACTATATGGGAGATTTGCTTCTTGAACAGAACCTTATCACTGGAGTGTTTCTTGATTCTCAGGATGATAAGCTAAACGAAAAACTTATAAAGGCTCCAAACATTTCATCTGTTATGTCAAGTGAAGCATCAAGGGCAGTCTACGATGAATATATGACTATGATGATCCTGTCTATAGGCTTTATGGTTGTCTTTTCTGGAATCCTGGGCTTTGCAATAGTATATAATGCAACTATAGTAAACTTAAACTCCAGAGAAATGGAGTTTTCATCCATGCGAGTTCTTGGCTTTACGCGAAATGAAATTTTTAGAATGATTCTCAAGGAAAATAATATACTCCTTATAGGAGGAATCTTATTAGGTATCCCTATAGGAACTATCTTTGCAGGATACAGCGGAGCTGCCCTAAGCACAGATATTTATAACTTTGAAATGACCCCAACTTTTTGGGCATTTATATTATCTACCATATATACAATCATATTTGTTACCATAGCACAGTTTGCAACCTACCGAAAAGTTCAGAGCCTTGACTTCCTTGGTGCCCTGAAAAGTAGAGAATCCTAAGGAGACGAAAAATGAAAAAAATTACATCGATTCCAAAGCTTAAATTTGATGGTAAGCCTGATTTTAAGAAACACAAGAAAATTATTATTGCCCTGGGAATATTGATTATTGTGGGAGCTTCTCTTGCTTCCTATATTTCTTCAGGTGTCCCTGTAGACTCAGCTTTGGTAAGTGAAGGGACTGTTAGCAAAATAGTAAGTGAATCTGGCACCGTTGAATCCCGAAGTGCTGTTCTTCTTACGGCCAAACAAACTGGAGAAATAAGGGGAATACTTGTCGAAGAAGGGGACTCCGTAAAGCAAGGGGACTCTTTGGTTACTGGAGATGGCACCAGCGCCAATCTTGATATAAAAAGCCTGGAAGCAGAGCTTAGAGGGTTAGAAGCCCAGTATAATCAAGCTGCCGATTTGGCTAGAAAAAGCAAAACCCTATATAATCAAGGAGCAATCAGTGGACAAGAATATCAACAGGCCCAAACTGCAGCCAACCAACTATCCGCTCAAGTTGACGCCCTAAGATACTCCATAAGTAGCTACGCCTACTCTTCAGGGGGAGGGGGTCTTATTGCTCCTATTGATGGTGTCATCACTGGGATTTTCGCAAAAGAAGGTGAATCCATAATGATGGGCCAACCTCTTATTGAGATCTCTAACCTAGAAGATATCTATGTGGTGACAGACTTAATTGTAGGGGATGCGGATTTAGTTGAAACAGGAAATGTGGTTCGAGTTTTCGACAAGGATTCAGGAATAGACGACCCCAATAGTAAGGTTAGCAAGGTCCATTTAAAGGCCCAAGACTACCTTTCGGATTTGGGAATTACTCAAAAAAGGGTCAGGGTAGAAATCTCTTTGTCTCAAGAAAATGCTCCCCGATTGGGGAGTCGTGTAGATGTGGAAATCACAGTGGGCCAGAAGATGAATGTACTTAGAGTCCCAGACACAGCCCTTTTTGATGTGAATGACATCCCACATGTATATGTTATTGAGAGCCGGAAAGCAAAGCTTCGTCAAGTGTCCATAGGTCTGGAAGGCGAGGATTACGTGGAAATCCTATCAGGCCTAGAGATGGAAGATGAAGTAATCCTATCCCCAGCAAACGATATCTCTGACAACACTAGAGTTAAGGCTACTAAAGCAAATCCAACTCCTTCATAGCCTAAGATAAGGGCCGGCAGATGAGTGCTATAAAATGAGCTACTGGGGCAATTCCACCTCCTTCATGGCATTGAGGGTTTCGGTAATTAGTTTTTCTAATTCCCAGCCAAGCATTTCTGCACCTTGGTTTATAACATCACGGTCACAACCTGCAGCGAACTTTTTATCTTTAAATTTTTTCTTAACAGAACTGTATTCCATATCCATAACACTTTTAGATGGCCGCATCAAAGCAGCTGCCCCAATTAGCCCAGTTAGTTCATCTGTAGCATATAGGATTTTTTCCATGGTGTGTTCTGGCATTACATCTGAGCAATGGCCATATCCATGACTAACTACTGCACGTATTAATGCTTCATCTGCCCCAGCTTCTCTTAGAAGTTCTGGGGCTTTTTTGCAGTGTTCTTCAGGCCATTTTTCAAAATCTAAATCGTGCAAAAGCCCAACCAACCCCCAAAAATCCTCTTCTTCCCCGTAACCTAATTCCCGGGCAAAATACCTCATAACTCCTTCAACTGTATAGGCATGCTGCATGTGAAATGGTTCTAGGTTATGCTTTTCAACAAGTGCTACTGCTTGTTCTCTTGTAATCATTTTTTTGTCCTTTCTATATTAGAAAATTAATATCGTTAAACACTTTAGGAACATTTTAAAGCTAAAATTTAAAGTCCACTATCCCTACTATACTTGGTTTTCAGTTAAAAATTACTGGCGCAAAATATTTTGGGTTCATAATTATCAGCAAACCTTATGGTGGACTTCCAATTATTTGCAATCCTCTTAGGCTACACTCTTCCTTAAAATCGCAACAAAAAATTACATTCTTAAATGTTGCCCCCAAAGTTGATAAGTACCCTTCCACAAAGTCAATTAATGGGGTACAATTAAATTATTATAACACTGGAGGATAAAATGAACAACTTGGAGTTTTTAGGAAAATACAAGAAACTACAGAATGGAAGCGATATCCGAGGTGTAGCCTTGGAGGGAGTAGAGGGTCAAAATGTAAATCTCTCAGAAAGGGAAGTTTTTAATATAAGCCAGAGTTTTGTTTTGTGGCTATCAAAGCAACTAGACCTAACACCTGGTGATATTAAAGTAGCAGTGGGCAGAGACTCAAGGATTTCAGGCCCAAACCTTATAGCAGCTTCTTTGGAGGGAATTGAGAATCAAAAGGCTAAAGCCATTGATACTGGCTTGTCCTCAACACCAGCTATGTTTATGTCTACGGTTTTTCCTGAGATCAAGGCTAATGGAAGCATAATGCTAACTGCTTCCCACCTCCCATGGAACAGGAATGGAATGAAATTTTTCGCACCTTCTGGGGGTCTTGATAAAAGTGATATCACAGAAATTCTAATTAGGGCTGCTGAATTAGAATTAGAAAACCAACCTTATTCCAATTGCCTAGAGAAGAATTCAAAAAATTCACAAGATCCAAAGTATTACAGGAATCGCAACACCCCAATAGATGGGCTTGGTATGGAGGTCCTAGAGGACAAGAATAATAGGGAGGCTAAGAATTGGGCGTCTAATAAAACTTTTGAAAAATTCCCTTTAATGGCTAGATATTCAGAGCATTTGCGGGATTTAATCCTAAAAGGTGTTAGACAAAACTCTGAGGCTTTGCCCTTAGAAAATCCAGAAGTTCAAAATGTGGAAAACATCCAAGCCCTACCCTTAGAAGACCTGGAGTTTTTACCCTTAAAAGGAATGAGAATTATCGTAGATGCAGGAAATGGGGCAGGTGGTTTTTTCGCCACTGATGTTTTGGCTCCCCTTGGCGCAGATACTTCTGGCTCTATGTACCTAGATCCCGACGGGACATTTCCCAACCATCCACCTAACCCTGAAGACCCTAGTGCTCTAGTGGACTTATGCCAAGAAGTCCTAAATAGACAAGGTGATTTGGGTTTGATTTTTGATACAGACGTTGATAGGGCTGCAGCTGTTGATTCCAAGGGACGAGAAATCGCGCGAAATAGGATTGTGGCTCTAGCTGCCACTTTTGCCAAAGAAAAAAGCCCTGGTACAACAGTGGTTACCGACAGTGTTACCAGCACTCAGCTTCAGGATTTTATTGAAAATCAGTTAGGTTTAGTTCACCACCGCTTTAAAAGAGGATATAGAAATGTAATTAACGAATCCATCAGACTTAATGCATCTGGAATAGATAGCCAGTTGGCCATTGAAACATCTGGCCACGGGGCCTTCAAAGACAACTACTTCCTTGATGATGGAGCCTACCTTGCCACACTGATTACGATAAAAGCCACCATACTAAAAAGAGAAGGCAAGGAAATATCCCATATCCTTGACACATTAGAGGACCCTTTAGAAGCAATGGAAATCAGATTGCCTATTAGCCACGCCGATTTTCAAACCTATGGTGATGAAGTATTAGCCGACCTAAAAAACTGGGTAAGAGACCTTAATGACCAAGATATTCAACTTGAATTACCTAACTACGAAGGGGTTCGTGTTAAATTATCTGGCAAACATGGAGAGGGTTGGTTTCTTCTTAGGAAGTCTCTCCACGATCCCTTGATGCCCCTAAATATAGAATCCAATGAAAGTGGGGGCACCAATAAAATAAGGGCCTTATTAAGACCCTTCTTCTTGAATTTTCAATATCTAGACACAGAAAATCTATAATTATAGGGCCTCTATTGACGTGACATACTCCCACCACTTATAGAAGTGGGGTGGATAGTTATTAATCTTGGGCGATCTCATATATTTTGTCTATATCTAGAATCTCTATGGTCTTCCTAGAGATTTTAATGACCCCGTCTCTTTCAAAATATTTTAAGATTCTAGAAACCACTTCGCGGGCAGTTCCAAGATTGTCTGCTATCTCTTGGTGAGAGAGGAGGATTTCAGATGTACCCCCTATATTAATCATTTCCAGCAAAAATCCTGCTATCCTCTGGTCCATTCTCTTAAACATTACTTGCTCAACAAGCCACATAACCTCAGAAAATCGCATTGCTATAATATCATTACGGAACTTTTCTGCTTCTGCATTCCTTTTAGTCAAGTCTTCAAAATACTCTGGGTTAACAACCAAAATTTCACTATCTTCTTCGGCAGAAACATGAACATCAAAAACAATATTGTTCATCATACAAGATGCAGATAGTATACAGGCATCTTTGGGTAGCAATCGAAAGAGGGCCACTTCCTTACCCTTTGAAGACAGCATAAAGGTCTTAACCCTCCCTTGAATAATGCCTATTACTCCAGTGCAGTCTATCTCTCCTTCGTGGACAATATCACCCTTTTTATATTTTCGGATGCGTGTGTTTTCCATAATAAGTTCTTTCTCTTCACGGTCCAACCTTTTAACAAAAGGGAAGGCCTCTTCTAGCTCTTTCATTCGAATTTCATTAATTATTTGGCTCATTTTGATCCTTCCCTCTATTATATTCTCGGATAAACTCTACTGCAGCCTCCATAGGCATTGGTTTTGCGTAGTAATAACCTTGTATTAAATCAACTGGAAGGTCTTTCAAAAGCTTTACCTGGTCTCGTGTTTCCACCCCTTCAACAATGACAGTTAGGCCCATTCTTTTGAACATCTGTATGTGTTCGGTTAAAACTATATACATCTTTTCGTTTTTCTTGCCTGCCGATATCAAAGCTCCATCTAGTTTAACGGCTTGAAAAGGCAGTCCAATAATGCTATCTAGATTTGCATAGCCAGTCCCAAAATCATCCATGGCAAAAGAAAAACCCTTGTTTACTAGCTCTAACATGTTTTTAGTAAAGAGATCTCCTCCTAGGGAAGCATTTGTTTCGGTAATTTCAAACCCTATAAAACCATAAGGGATATTTCTCCCCTTATGACAATTCTCAATACTAGCGACTAAATCAGATCTGACCGCCTCCAGAATTGAAAGGTTCACACCAATCCTAATAAGGCCTGTATTTTTGTGTACCTGCTTTTCATCTATAAACTGGCAAACCTTTCGCATAACTTGGCGGCCAATTTGAAAAATCATTCCATTTTTTTCTGCCAAGGAAATAAACTCATCTGGGTTTATGGTGCCTATTTTTTCATCGGTGAACCTTACTAATGCTTCCGCAGAAATAAACATATCATTCTTGGGGCAATAAATTGGCTGAAGATATATATCTAGCCTCTCTTCTTCCAAAGCAAGTCCCAAAGCTTCCTCTATGTTGTATATACGCATAATTTCCGCGATTTCTTGCTTATTAATAGGAATAGTAACCCTATTTCCAAGTTCTTTTCCCTTAAAGATCATTTGATCAATTATTAGGGATAAGCGGTCCTCTTTGATAATAGGAGGAATCCCATCAGAATAATACATAGATGCCGAGATTCCAATTTCTAAGTCCCCTAAAATCCAAGGAAACAAAACCCTCCGCTCCATATTATCTACGAATTCCTTTAATTTTTCCTCATGTTGAAAGCATGCAACAAAGACATCGCCACCATATCTAAATATTTGGGCGTTTTCCGAATGTGATTTCATGAAATCCGTAAAGATAGAAAGAAAAATATTTCCCCTTCCTACACCAATGGCTTTTACGATACCAGCAAAATCATCTAGAGAAATCACCGCAAAATGCTCTATACCACGGAGGTTTTCAAGTTCTTGTATATGATAGGATAAGGCAGTTCTATTAAAAACTCCCGTTAAATCATCTAGGGTTTCAACTGGGTTTTGTAGAGTAAGATAAGTCATTGTAAGTGCTAAAGCTGCAGCAAAACCAGTTATTAAAAGATAGGGAATAAGGAACTGGCTTATAACAATTATAATAGAAATCACTATAAATGTGGCCATAGAATATAATTGGGGTTTTTTCAGATAGCTCTTCTTAAGGAACATCAAAATAATAACTAGGGTAAGAAAATAGCCCCCCAATCCATAAAGGGACAACATCAATGGGCCTCTGAAATAATTTAGGCCAGCATCAAAGTAAAAGAAATGCCCAGTCACTGGGTTCCCTATCCATATGGCAAATCCTACAAGAAAAGGCAAGAAGCTTATGATTATCCTCTTCCTATATTTTTTGGTAAGTAGCTTGGTCATGCTAAGTATGAAAAGATAAAGCATAGGAGCCAAAGACATCTGGGCTAAATAGTAGAGCTGATTTAGAGTTATATTAAGTGAAAGAGGGATAGAATTGGGATAGGAAATTGCCACCGCTGCTAATATATCAAAAATAGCATCGGCAATAATAAGCAATATAATAAGCCCAAACACTAAATTGTGTCCATTCTTTAATCGAGGTTTCGAAAAAAAATGAAAGGCAATTAGTATTGCAAAGGCTAGACCACATAAGGCAAAATCGATGTTGTATAACATTTTTTGTCTGTCCTTCCCCCTTGGTTAAGGATTTACCTGGAAACCTTAGTTCATTTTATCATTGAGATGGGTTTTCTACAACCTATTGCTAATACATCCACAAAATTTCTAGAGCTAAACCCAAGGGGTTTATTACAAATATCTAGAGCTAAACCCAAGGGATTAATTACAAATATCTGGAGCTAAACCCAAGGGGTTAATTACAAATTTCTAGAGCTAAACCCAAGCTATTAATTTAAATTATCGAGGACTCCCTCTCTTTTAGCCCATTAAAAAACTGCCCCGAATAAACAAGGCAGCTCCCTAAATCTAAAAATATTAACGCTTTGAGAATTGGCTGGCTTTTCTAGCCTTTTTCAAACCGTATTTCTTTCTTTCTTTCATTCTTGGATCTCTAGTCAGGAAACCTGCAGCTTTAAGCAAGGGTCGGTTAGCATCCTTATCTGCTACACAGAGAGCTCTTGAAATACCTTGACGAAGAGCACCAGCTTGTCCAGTGAATCCTCCACCGTGTACACTAGCAATTACGTCGAACTTACCTTCAGCACCTACAACTTCAAAAGGTCTTCTAACTTCTCTTCTTACTATTTCCATTCCGAAGAACTCTTCTAGAGGTCTTTTGTTAACGATGATTTTCCCTTTGCCCGGGATTAATCTTACTCTAGCAACAGAACTCTTTCTTCTTCCAGTTCCTTGATATTGAATCTTAGCCATTTCTTATTCCTCCCTCCTTAAAATTTTAACTCAACAGGTTTTTGTGCAGTGTGTGGATGCACAGGTCCTGCGAAAACTTTTAACTTCTTATACATTTGACGGCCGAGACGACCATTAGGCATCATGCCTTTAATTGAATGCCTTAGAATTTCTTCTGGCTTTTTAGCAAGTAACTTTTCGAAGGTCACTTCTCTAAGTCCCCCTGGGAAGCCGGTATGATGTTTGTAAATTTTGTCTTTTCTCTTTTTTCCAGTTACTTCGATCTTTTCCGCGTTAATAATAATCACGTAGTCTCCACAATCCATGTGAGGGGTGAATGTTGGTTTTTTCTTTCCTCTCAGAATGGAGGCCACTTCCGTGCTTAGCCTTCCCAAAGTCTGTCCTTCTGCATCAATAACATACCAATCATGTTTGATGTCTGAAGGTTTTGCAACATAGGTTTTCATTCTTTTTCCTTTCTGCCTACTAGGATTTCTCGCAATCTCCTTCGGCAATCCTAAAATGTTTCGGGCCACGGCCGGCTAACCCAGCCTGCACCCTAAAGATAATTTTGCTTGAGTTCCAAAAATGTTTCGATACTTTCGACCACAAGCTTTATTATGATATCTTATTTAACCTCTATTGTCAATTATTTTGTGGTCATAAGAAAAACAGCCCCTCCATTGAGATGGCTATTTATGGCTTTTTCAGCGTCTTGTCATGTTCTCCAATGTTTCT
>Ga0265295_1006519_pt1 | contig 14073 bp, 11 predicted proteins | sample Munlansysbiofilm_FD_192503 | JGI IMG/M metagenome (GOLD analysis project Ga0265295, IMG submission 192503) | Leachate microbial communities from a municipal landfill in Southern Ontario, Canada - Methane capture system biofilm | ecosystem: Engineered > Solid waste > Landfill > Unclassified ... | reverse complement strand
GGGCTTTGAACATGAGCCCGAATCCAACTATAAAACCTGTGAAAGATTGGAAAATGTAGTCCCCACGAAAAATTGAAGTCCTTGCGGGACAGCTATATAACTACTCAAAGTGGTAAAGTTGGGCTAATTTTGTATGATTCTAATAACAGTATAATGTATCTTCGTTTACAGACAAATCTTTCTGTGTGTTTGGGAGTTGTAGCGTTTTTGCGTTTTAAGGTTTTAGCGTAGTGGCGGACTCCTGTTGTGCCGGCATCGCGAATTTATAGAACGCAGATCGGGGGGATCGGGTGGATTTATTGGATTGAAAGAACAACGATTAACTAGTTGTTCCGTAGGAACGGGGTCCTACGCCACTGCACAGCCCGTCAAAAAGGCCTTGCGCCCTCTTTGTTTAGGCTCTCTTTCAAAGCGAGTGGGGAATGCACGTTTCCTCAATATCCGTATTCTTGTAAGAATTCCAGCCCAAAGTAGCCGCAGGATTATAGCAAGAGTAGCTTGGTTGTTTTTCTGCGCAAGACAGCTTTATCAGCTTTGTTGCAGGAGGCATACAGTAGAGATACCGTGGAGATACCAGGAAATAATCCTCTTATCTCCACGTCATCTTGAGCATATATTATGCGCCATGGGCTCTGCAAGAAATGACCTACCCACTCAGTTTGAAAGAGAGCCTTTGTTTACTCAACCTGTCACCCCATCCACAGCCCCTATTTTCATGAAAAACATAGGACTGAGCAATAGATTCCTTTTTGTTCTTGACTTAATCGGCTTATTTTGTTATAAAGGCTTAAAACACAAAATAAAGGTTGACTTACCGTTTGGAGAAAAAAAATGTGTCCTCAGTATTATAAATACTCCGATCCGCGAAAAACGAAAAGGACAGCGCTCCTTTGCCGCTTTAAGGCCAGACAAGTGGTCTTGTTTTCTATTTTTATACTGCTTATTGGCAGCCTCTTTGCTCAGGAAGTGGGAGAGGATTATGCTTCTATGCAGCAGTGGAAATTACCTGAAACCGCCCTGCTCATGAGTGATTTGCATCTGGAAGCTGAGATTTTGCTTTTGGATGGCAAGCCTTTTGAGGGTTGGGCTTATGAGCTCTATCCAGAAGGCACTTTGCTGGCCGCCACACAGTATCGAGAGGGGCGGCTGGATGGTAAGAGCCTGATCTGGTATCCTGATGGCAAGCCACAGATGAGTGCGACCTACAAAAAAGGCGCTTTGAATGGCCGCTTTCTGGGTTGGTATCAGAATGGCGGTGTGATTTACGATAGATTTATAAATTTAGGAAAATATGCCTCGGACAACTTGGTCGATCAGGATCAAGATCGGACCAGGGATGAAACTGAAATTACTGAAAGAGAAGGAAATACTGATGACAGCAGCCATGAATAAGATGCACAGCCCACAAAGTTTTGCGCTTATGAAACAGAAAGGACAAAAAATTACGATGATCACTGCTTATGACTACGCCAGTGGCAGTGTAGTGGCCACCACCGATATTGATCTGATCTTGGTGGGGGATTCACTGGGTATGGTGGTTTTGGGACTTGATAACACCATGAAGGTGAGCATGGAGGATATGATCTCACACGGTGCAGCTACTGTACGTGGAGCTACTGGGAAATTTGTGATCATAGATATGCCCTATATGAGCTATCACCTGTCTGCCCGCGAAACCCGCATCAATGCAGCCCGCCTGGTAAATGAAGGCACCGGACACGCGGTGAAGCTGGAAGGTGGCTCTGCCGGCCGCATCCAGGCTATTCGCGAGATTGTGGACATGGAGATCCCTGTTTGTGCGCATTTGGGCCTCACCCCGCAATCCGTCCTCCGCTATGGCGGCTACAAGGTTCAGGGCAAAACCGATGCTGCTTATGAAGAGATCTTCCAGGCGGCACTGGCCACTGAGGAAGCCGGAGCATTTATGCTGGTTTTAGAAGCAATTCCGGAATCTCTGGGCAAAAAGATCAGCGAAGCCCTCGTGATCCCCACCATCGGCATCGGAGCCGGCAGATACTGTGATGGCCAGGTCCTGGTCTATCACGATCTTTTGGGCTACAGCAATATGAGCCCCAAATTTGTAAAAGCTTATAATGATTTGAACCAAAGCATTTCCCGCAGCATCATGGAGTATAGCAAAGAAGTCCGCGAGGGCAGCTTTCCTGGCCGGGAACACACTTACTACCCAATCGATAAACAAGAAGGATAAAATATGTCTATCAATAAAAATGAAATGATGAGTCCGGACGAAAAATTCAATGCGATCGCAAACTTGAGAGAGAAGCTGGAAGACAATTTCATCGCCCTCGGTGAGCTGCTGAGCGATATCAAACGTAGCAAGCTTTACCGCTTTAAGGGCTATGAAACTTTCAAAGAATTTGTGGAAGCGGAATATCAGCTTTCCGGATCCCTGGCCTCCAAACTCGCTGTGACCTACGATCTTTATATCGAAGAGATGGATGTGGATGAGAGCAGCATGAAAGAGATCGGCTTTGAGCGGCTGCAATTGATCAAACCCATGGTACAAAAAGCAGATTGGGATATTCGCGATGAATGGCTGCAAAAGGCGGCCGATACCCCTACAAACGAACTACGCAGTGAAATCAAGGAGCTGAAAAAACAAGAAAAAGATGAAAATCCAGATTTGAAAAAGGTCTTTGTCGATCAATATTTAGAGAAGATGATTACATGGTTCAATTGCCCCAAAAGTGAGCTGAATTACAAGCTCGCTCTATATTTTCAAGATGCCGATCTGGACGACGTGAAGAAGCTGGTAAAAGAGAAGCAACGCGCCTTTGAACAAGAAACTCAAATGAACAAGGAGTAAACCCCATGAAAGTGATGAAAATCCTGTGGGTCGATGATGAAATCGATCTGCTCAAACCCTTTATCCTCTTCTTAGAAGAAAGAAATTACGATGTAGATACATGCAATAACGGCGAAGACGCCATAGAAAAGGTGGTGGAAACTAAATACGATCTGGTAATCCTGGACGAAATGATGCCCGGCCTGGACGGCCTGAGCACCCTGCAGGAAATCAAACGGATCAACAGCGCCATCCCCATCATCATGGTAACCAAGAGCGAAGAAGAAGGCCTGATGAACAAAGCCATCGCCTCGCAGATCTCGGACTACCTGATCAAGCCCATCAACCCCTCACAGATCATCATGGCCATCAAAAAGATCTTTCAGGCCGATGAAATCCGCGCCAATGAGATCGGTCAGCAATATAGCCAGTATATGGCCAAGCTGAATCAACGCCTCTTTGCGAACCCGGATTGGGATGAATGGGGACAAATCTATTTGGAAATGGCAAAATGGGAATTGCGCATCGATGCCGTAAACGATGAAAACCTGCGGCAGACGCACTTTTTGGAAAAGCGCAATTGCAACACCGAATTTACCAGTTATGTAGAACGCAACTATCGGGATTGGCTGAAATCGGATGAACGTCCCAACCTCAGCTTTGATCTGATTTCGCAGTACGTAGCTCCGCACTTTGAAGAAAAGGTGCCAATCTACTTTATTATTATCGATTGCATGAGGCTGGATCAGTATCTCTCCATCGAGCCCTATATCCAGGAGCTCTTTGATGTGGAGATGGATACCTATTTCTCGATTCTGCCCACGGCGACTCCGTATTCGAGAAATTCCATCTTTAGCGGACTGCTGCCCATCGATATCGCCAAACGTTTCCCGGAATATTGGGTGACCTCAAACGAGATGGATAACAGCCGCAACCGCAATGAACACCAGCTTTTGGATGAACATATCACGGAATTGGGTTACGAACTGGATCCCAGCTCCAAATATGTGAAGATCTTCAATATGGAAGAAGGCAATTTTGTGCTGCGCAAGATCGAGACCTGGACCAAGGATAACCTCATCGTCTTGGTCTATAACTTCCTGGATCTGCTGGCACATCACCGCACTCGGGATCAGATCCTGCAAGAAACCATTCCCCACGAAGAAGGTCTCAGAGCCTTTACGAAGCATTGGTTCTTGCATTCTGCCCTGTATGAGGCGCTGAAACTCATTGCCAAACAGGATGCCATTGTGATCATCTCTACGGACCACGGTTCCATCAAAGTAAACCGTGCCACCCAGGTGATCGGAGACCGCGATACTTCTACGACAGTGCGTTACAAAGAAGGCAAAAACCTCACGGCAAACGACCGCCATGCCCTCTTTGTGAAAAAGCCGTCCGATTTTGGTCTGCCTTCCAAGAGCATCGTGGATAACTTCATCTTTGCCAAAGACGACTACTATTTCGTCTATCCCAATAGCTATCACCAATATCAGAGACAATTCAACGGCACTTTCCAACACGGCGGCGTCTCCATGGAAGAGATGATTCTGCCCATCGCAACCTGCCGCAGCAAAAAGAAACGTTTAAAGTAGGAAAAGATGTATCTTTCGGATCTCCTGAATGCAAAAGCGATTTTGCATATAGCCGAGCCCCTCAGCAAGGAGCAGGTCTATCGGATGCTTGTGGAGAAAATCTGCAGGCATTGCCTCAATGTACCTATCTGCGATGATGCGCTGCTGAACAAGATCCTGGAGCGGGATCAGGTCAGCAGCACGGCTTATCCCACCGGTATCTCCATCCCTCATATTCGGATGGAGAATTTTGACGATACCGTGGTGGGTATGGCTTTTTTGGAGCATCCGCTGGATTACGAAGACACACAGGTTCATTGGGTCTGCCTGGTGATCACAGACAAAAGCTCTTCCAGACTCTACCTGAACCTCGTGGCAGGTTTGCTCAAATTATCTCAGAATACCCCACTGCTGGAAGCGATGATAAAGACCGACGGGCCTGGTGTGGTACATCTGCTCCAGGACCTGAAGATACATGTGACCAAAGATATCACCGTGGCGGATCTGATGGTAAGCAGCCCTACCACCATAAGCCCTGGCACCCATCTGAAAGAGCTCGGTGATATCATCTGCACAAATAGTATTTCCGCTGTGCCGGTAACTGATGAAAACGGAATCTACCTTGGGGAGGTGAATATACTTGGCCTGCTCAAGGTAGGTGTTCCGGACTATCTGATGATGCTGGATGATGTCAGTTTCCTGCGCTCTTACGAGCCTCTGGAAAAACTCTTTGAACAGGAAGACATCCTCACAGTGGGCGATATTATGGATAGCGATACAACATCCCTGAAGCCGGAAACTTCTATCCCGGAAGCTGTATTTGCGATGATTCAGCAGCGCAGGCGTTTTTATTCCGTGGTGGACGAACAAGGTAAATTGGTGGGCGTGGTGACAGCTATGGACATCTATAGAAAGATAATAAAGGCGTAAATTAAATGGCTTTAATGCTACTCGCTCTGTTTATTTTTGGCATTACCTACCTACTTATTATCACAGAATGGATCAATAAAATGATCGCCGCAATGATGGGCGGCTTTGCCATCATTCTCACCGGCATCTTGACCCAGGATATCGCCTTCCGCGCCATAGATTGGAATGTGATCTTCTTCCTGATCGGAATGATGCTGGTAATCTCGGTAATGCGGCAGACCGGTGTCTTTATGTATCTGGCCATCAAGATCGCCAAGATCGCCAAAGGCAGGCCCCTGCCTATCATGGTGTTGATGTATTTGCTCACCACCTTCATCTCGGCTTTTATGGGCTCTGTCACCACCATCATGATCCTGGTGCCCATAGTGCTTCTGGTTGCCAGTGAACTAAAAATCACGCCGGTGCCCTTTATTACCACCATGATCATAGCCTCCAATGCGGGCGGTGCAGCCACCATGATCGGCGATCCCCCCAATATCCTGATCGGCTCTGCTACAGACTATAATTTCCTGGACTTTATCTATAATCTGACTCCGCCGGTTTTGCTGATAACCATCACTTCGGTGGGCCTGATCTGGCTGCTCTATCGCGGTAAAATGCGCGTGAGCAATGAAAACCGGGCCAGACTGATGGGTTACAATGACAAAAACCTGATCAAGAATAAAACCCTGCTCAAAATCAGTCTGGTGGTCCTCGGCCTGATGCTCACCGCCTTTATGCTGCAAGGGGTCATCAAGATCGAAACTGCCACCATCGCCATGACTGCCGGACTATTTCTTTTGATCGTTTCAGATCGTCACAAGGTGGAACAGACTCTGGCCCATGATATCGATTGGGCTACCATATTCTTCTTTATGGGCCTGTTTATGATCGTGGAATCTCTGGTGGAGACCGGATTTATCAATCACATTGCCTCAGGTGTAATGAGCCTCACGCATGGCGAGCCCAAAACCACCTCCATGGCCATCCTCTGGCTGTCTGGAATCTTCAGTGCTGTGATCGATAACGTCCCCTTTGTGGCTGCCATGATCCCTGTTCTGGAGCGCCTCGGCGTGCTGATCAACAATCCCGATGCCATGCATCCCATCTGGTGGTCTATGGCCCTGGGAGCCTGTCTGGGCGGCAATGGCACCATGATCGGCGCTTCTGCAAATATCGTCGCCATCGGCATTGCCAATCGCAATGGTTTTCGCATCAGTTTCAAGGAATATACCAAGATTGGCGCACTCTTTGCCCTGAATGCGATCGTCGTGAGCACCCTTTATATCTTGATCCGGTATTATTGATAGTCTCTCACAGATTACACAGATTTCACAGATTTGCATATAAGAAATCCGCGTAAATCCGTCTGATCCGGCCAATCTCTGTGACCATTAACTTCATATGGTAACGCCTCTTTAATAAATAAAACTTTACAGGATTTGGCCTGTCCCAATTATTGCGAACAAGGGGATAATTATGAAGCAAGAGCAAAAACCCGGCAGTACCTACCGCTATAACCGGATTAGTTTTTACCTGAATGGCAGATTCCAGGAGATCGATATAGCTCCCGGAATCAGCACCATGGATCTTGTCACCAAGCAGCTCCATCTGTATGGTACCAAATGCAGTTGCAACGAAGGAGATTGTGGCGCTTGTACGGTGGTGATCGCAGAATGCCGTGAGGGCAGCATCGTCTATGAAGCCATCACATCCTGTATTTATCCTGCGGCAAAATTGCATGGCAAACACCTGATTACCGTGGAAGGTCTGGGCACTCCAAAAGAGCTTCATCCCATCCAGAAAGCGCTGCTGGATCATCATGGTACCCAGTGCGGATATTGTACCCCGGGTTTTGTGATGAGTCTGTTTGCCTGCTTGGCATCCGTCTCGCATCCTGATCAGGAGAGTATCCTGGCAGCTTTGGAAGGAAATCTCTGTCGCTGTACAGGTTACCAATCCATTCTTGCCGCCGCAGCAGAGCTTTCCCGCGAGCATGACCCCAGCACTATCGTGCCCCCTTGGTGCCGCAAAGTGGAGCCCAAGCTCTTCGCCTTCGCTCAAAAGCCGCTGGAAGTTAAGAAGCCTTCAGCCTCTTTATTCTCGATCGATAATTACCTGCTGCCCGGGGATCTTCAAGAGCTGAAAGACATGCTGGCTCTTTATCCCGAAGCCTCGCTGATCGCAGGAGGAACGGATATCATGGTGCAGGTGAATGTGCAGCGCAAACATTTTGACACTCTGATCGATCTGGGCAATCTGCCCGAGCTCAGGCAAATCAAGCTGAGCAGGGCTGGCATCCATATTGGCGCAGGTGTAAGCTATAGCCAGATCATGGATTCCGGGATTGCCAAGTGCGATCTGCCGGAATTGGTTAAACTCTGCCGTCTGATTGCCTCCAAACAGATCCGCAATTTTGGTACCCTGGCCGGCAATATCGGCAATGCCTCCCCCGTGGGCGACAGCTTGCCTCTGCTCTTGGTCTATGAGACTCGGTTGCTGCTGTCTTCGCAGAGCTATAGCCGGGAATGCGCACTGCGGGATTTCTTTATCGGCTATCGTCTTACAGCGCTGGAACCGGGCGAGTTTATCCAGGAGATCATCATTCCCATTCCACCCAGAACGGCATTTATCAAGAGCCTGAAGAGTTCCAAACGCAAAGCGGAGGACATCTCTGCGGTGGTTTCTGCCATCCGCATCGAAGAGGGTGGCAAGGCGGCACTGGCTTTTGGCGGAGTGGCGGCACAGCCTTTACTCTCAGAGTATTTTGCCTCTGGCTACAGTCCTGAAGTGGATTGGCAAGCTCTGGCAGAGCAGGTGGCTCAGGAATTTACTCCGCTTTCCGACGTACGGGGAAGCGCAGACTATCGCAGACAGATGATCATCAATCACATTCTGCAATATCGGGAGGCTTATCATGGCTAAATTACCCTGGCATTTGAGTGGCCCCTTGCACGTCAGCGGCCGCTCCCGTTTCATCGGTGATGAAGCACCTCTTTCTGGCATGTTATATGCGAAGTTCTTCTTTTCTCCGGTGGCGCATGCGAGGATCATCAGGCTGGATCTCAGCGCTGCCCATGCCTTCCCCGGAGTGCATGCCGTCTATGGCGCCCAGGATATTCCCGGGCAGAATATGATCGGGCACGTGCTGAAGGACGAGCCGCTGTTTCCGGATTCTGAGATCATGTTTTATGGCCAGCCTCTGGCGATGATCCTGGCTGAGGATGAGAGCATTGCCGAAGCTGCAGCGAAACTGATCATTCTGGAAGCGGAAGAGCTGCCTCCCGTCTTTTCTATTGAAGAGGCAGAGCGGCTAAAGCAGTGGTATATCCCAGAGCGTAAGATCGCGCGGGGAGATGTGGACGACGCCTTGAATAAAGCCCGCTATACCATTCATGGCCAAAGCTATACCGGCGGGCAGGAACACTTTTATATGGAGAGTCAGAGGACGCGGGCTATCCTCACAGATCATGATCTGATTCATCTGCTCTGCGCCACCCAGAGTACCATGGAAGTGCAGGAGATAGCAGCCAGGGTTCTGGGTATTCCCGCTCACCGGATCGCCGTGGAAGTGCCGCGTTTGGGTGGGGCCTTTGGAGGTAAGGAACGTAGCGCCACCATCTGGGCCGTGATGGCAGCTTTGGGCGCATTCCTCAGCGGTAGGCCGGTGCAGGTTATGCTCACCCGTGATGAAGATATGCGCGTTACCGGCAAACGGCATCCCTTCCTCAGCAATTGGAAAATCGGCTTTGATGAAGACGGCAAAATCAAGGCTTGGGATATCGAGCTCATGTGCAATGGCGGGGCTTATGTGGATCTTTCCGTGGCCATCCTGGAGCGCGCTATGTTCCATGCGGACAATTGTTACCACATCCCTAATGTGCGGATCAAGGGCAGAGCTTGCCGCACAAATCTGCCCCCCAATACCGCCTTCAGGGGCTTTGGCGGTCCGCAAGGCATCTTCACCATCGAATCTGCCTTGGGGCAAATCGCCAAAAAGCTGAATAAGGACCCTCTGGAGCTCCGCAAACTAAATTGCTATCAGAATGGCGACATCACCCCTTACGGACAAAAGATCAGCGAAACCTCTGCCCTAAAGATGCTGGAACAGGTGGCAGAAGCGGCTGATTATCAGAAGCTTATCCATGAAGTACATGATTTCAACTCAAAACACGAGCATCATAAACAGGGCCTTGGCATCATGCCGGTGAAATTTGGCATCTCCTTCACCACAGCTCTGATGAATCAAGGCTCAGCCCTGATCTGGGTCTATATCGATGGCAGCCTGTCTGTCTCTACCGGAGGCGTGGAAATGGGGCAGGAATTGAATTCCAAGGTCGCCCTGATCGTGCAGCGGGTGCTCGGCCTATCTTATGACAAGATCAGAGTGGAATCCTCCCATACCCAACGCACGGGAAATGCCTCTCCCACAGCTGCTTCCACAGGCAGTGATATCAATGGCAATGCCGCCCGCATCGCCGCCGAAAAGATCCGCAAAAGCCTTTCTGAGATTGCGCGGATCATGCTCCAGGAGCGCTATGAGATCGATAGCGAAGAGCTTGTTTTTGCAGATGATAAGGTCTTTGCCCAGGCCGAGCCGGACAAAAGCATCGCCTTCCCCGAACTGGTCAGAAGAGCGCATCAGGAACGGACCCCGCTGGGAGCTTATGGCTATTACGCTACTCCGGATCTGTATTTTGACCGCGATCTGGGGCAGGGCAATCCTTTTCATTACTTTGTGTATGGGGCCGCCATAGCCAGAGTGCAGCTCGGTCTCCTCAGTGGCGAACATGAGATCCTCAGCACCCATATCGTGCATGAAAATGCTCAGAGTCTGCATCCGGATATAGACATGGGGCAGGTGGTCGGCGCCTTTATCCAATCTGTGGGCTGGTGCACCATGGAAGAGCTGGTGATCGATACCAAAGGCCGCTATCTGAGTGCAAACCCGAGCACCTACAAGATTCCCGGTGTTCGGGACCTGCCGCGGGATTTGCGTGTTACCTTGCAGCCCAGTAAGTCCGCTCAAGCCAGTATATTTGGCTCCAAAGCGGTGGGTGAGCCGCCCTTTATGTATGGCATGGCCGTCTTCTTTGCCCTGCAAAATGCGATTCAGAGCGTAAAGCCAGAGGCAGAGCTCAGCTTTCCGGCTACTCCGGAGGCGATCATCAGGGCCTTGAACTGAGTCTCTCACAGATCACTCCGTTTGCTGGATTGGATGCGTCTCGCATCCAGAAAGGCCGCAGGCCTTTACACAAGAAAGCAGTTCAAACTCACTGGTCACGAGACCTATCCAATCCAGCACCCATCACACAGATTTTGTTTAAAAGACTGTCACACAGGATTCGATGCGCCTCCTGCTGGATTGGATGCGTCTCGCATCCAGAAAGGCCGCAGGCCTTTACACAAGAAAGCAGTTCAAACTCACTGGTCACGAGACCTATCCAATCCAGCACCCATCACACAGATTTTGTTTAAAAGACTGTCACACAGGATTCGATGCGCCTCCTGCTGGATTGGATGCGTCTCGCATCCAGAAAGGCCGCAGGCCTTTACACAAGAAAGCAGTTCAAACTCACTGGTCACGAGACCTATCCAATCCAGCACTGGCAACCGTCAACTCGTAACTCGCAAGTTTCACTGGACACGAGACGTATCCAATCCAGCTCTGGCAAACGTCAACTTGTAACTCGTAACTTGTAGCTCGCAAGATTGCACTTGACACAAAATCATTTAATCAACAAGGTGGCAAAAAGGGATATAGCGATATGAAGATTTGCATTTTATCAAACTCACATTCGACCAATGACGTCCGGTTATACTACAAGCTGGGCAAGAGCCTCACGCAATTGGGAGAGGTGTATATCGTCTCCACAAACGGTTTGGTCAATCGCAGCTCAAATCCTTATCAATCGGTGGTGGATGCCACTTCCCCCCTAAAGGCCTTACCGGAGCTATACTCCCGGGCAAAGTCCAAAAAACCGGATTTGGTAATCTGTGTAGAGCCTATCACTCTGCTGGTAGGCATCTTGCTGAAGAAACGTCTGGGCTGCAAGCTGATCTGGGATGTGCATGAGTTTTTTGCCGATGCTCATGCCGAGCGCTACAGCTTCCTCTTTCGCCCCTTTGTGAAGCACTTTTATCTGATTCTTCAACGCTTTTTGGCCTCCCGGACTCATGCTGTGATAGCGGTCAATCAGGATATCTTAAATCAGCTTTTTCCCCATAAATCCAAGGCCCAGAACCTCTTGGTGATGCCAAATTATCCCGTAAAACACGTCTGGGATTCAGACCCCGTCATCCCTGCGGGCTTAAAGCAATTATGCACGATGCGCTTTGATCTGATCTATACCGGCGGTCTCACACGGGATCGGGGGATATTCAAGATCTTGAAGTGCGCCACCCTGCTCAAAAACGATTTCCCCCACCTTAAAATCCTGATTATTGGTAAGTTCCATGATCCCGCCATCGAAGAGGAATTTAACGACAGCATCAGTACCTTCAATCTCAATGCCGTGATCTATTATCAAGAGTGGATTCCCCCGGAAAAGATTGGCATCCTTTTGAAATGCTCCCGTTTTGGGCTCTGGATCTTCAATCCCAAAAACAAGCGCATGCGCCTGGCCACTCCCCTCAAAGTGTTGGAATATATGGCAGCTGGCTTACCTGTGATCAGCATCAAGACCCCGCTCATGAAGAGCCTCATCGAATATAACGAGCTGGGCAAACTCTGCCCCTACCAATCCCGCAGTATCGCCGCAAATATCGCCAAATTGCTCAAGCTGCCACAGTCTGAATATGATGCCATGAGTCAGCGCTGCCTGGATATCTCTGAGTCTCGCTTCAACTGGGAATCCCTTGAGCCCAAGTTCTTTGAGCTGATCCAGCGTATTACATGAAGATACTTTATATCAGCTATTTTTATCCCCCTTTGGGCGGCCCCGCCGTACTACGTAACCTCAAGACTGTGCGCTATTTAACTGAGGCTGGAGCCCAGATCACCGTACTCACCGTGGATGAGATCGAATACGCTTATTCTGATCCGGATTTGAGCAAGCTCTGTCGGGAAGAACAGCTCATCCGCACCCCTTCCTGGGACCCCATGACACTCTTGCGCAAAGCCTTTGGCAAGCACAAAGCCGCCTCACAAAGCGTCTATAAGAACAGCCCAGAGAGCCTCAAGCTAATCATCCGCAGATTGTATCCCATCGATGAGAAGATCGGCTGGCTGCCGCATCTGCTTTCCCAGGGCAGAAAGGTCTTGCGTGATAGTGAGATAGACCTCATCTTCGTCTCCTGTGGCCCCTTTTCCTCCGCTATCGGCGCTTATAAACTTGCCGAAGAATTCAACAAAGCCCTGGTGGTGGATTATCGGGATTACTGGACCCTACTTTCAGATTATGACCTCATGGGCAATGCACTAAACCGCCAGCTTTCCCGCTCTTGGGAAAAGAAGATCCTGCAGCGGGCAAACCTGATCGTCAGCGCTACACAAGGCATTGCCGATGCTCTCGCCCAGAGCTTTGATGCCACACTTCCCGAGCGTACTTTCCTGCTCTATAACGGTCACGATGAACAGGATTATTCCGATCTTCCCGTGGCCCGCCCCTCCAGCGATTTCTATACCCTGAGCTACTTTGGCAATATCTATGCCCGCCGCAGCCTGAAATACCTCTATCAAGCCATCGCGGAGTTAGACCAACAGATGCTCATCCCCCAAAACCTGCGCGTGCAGCTCTATGGCAATTTTAATCGCGAAGTTTATCAAGAAATAGAAAGCAGCCCCATCAAAAACAAAATCAGCATCATGCCAGGCCTCAGTCACCAGGAAGCCCTCATCAAAATGCAGGAAGCAGACGCCCTCATCCTGATCATCAATAGCAGTTCCCCAAAAGGCACCCTCACCTCCAAAGTCTTTGAATATCTGCGCCTGGCCCGCCCGATCCTGGCCCTGGTCCCCCAACATGGAGAAGCTGCGGCTCTGCTCAGAGAGTGTGGAATAGACAGCATCTGCCCCATGGAATCTGTCTCTGCGATCAAGCTCTGCCTCAGCAGGATGATTGAGGATAGATACCAGGAGCTGACCCTGCCTTCCGCTCTTGACAAATATGAGCGTAAACAGCAGGTGAACGATCTATACCACCGCTTGAAAGCCCTCCAGTTTTAACGTTTTAACGTTTTAAGGTTTTAGCGTAGGGAGGACGCCTGCCAGCCCTTTTGTTTTGACTTAAAAACGATCTTTTTGCTTCGGCCTTCGGGTTATGCCTATCCTTTATCTTGTTTTCAGCCAGAGTGTTTTGAACTTTCCTGGGTCGTTTTTGAGTTTAAACAAAAGCAACGCTGATCGGATCAGACCTCGCAGCGTCGTGATTCCCCTGTTTTAACTCTCATTTTTGGATTGTGAATAACTGGTAGTCTGCTGGGATGATAGAAGGATAACAGGAAAGCTGAAACCTATCCACCAGATCAAAAATGAAAGTCAAAACAGTCCTGCGCATGGTTTTGCTTTCTGCCATCTATCCAAGGTCAAACGATTCCGGAACTTTCGGCCTCAAGCCGCAGAATAATAGTCTTTTAGTCCAGTACTTGCTTCTGCCCAGACTATCCTACCCCATCTATTCAGCAAGGCCTCTGCAAATCACGGGATGAGAAGACTGTGGGTATTCCGGATCAACTGAGCCACCTGTTCCGCTTGATGAGAGCCACTTCTCTGAAAAATAGAGCCACCTGTTCCGATTGCCGGAGCCAGTCTGCTTAATTAACTGTCCAATAAAGAGTAAGATG
>Ga0265295_1006518_pt1 | contig 14075 bp, 8 predicted proteins | sample Munlansysbiofilm_FD_192503 | JGI IMG/M metagenome (GOLD analysis project Ga0265295, IMG submission 192503) | Leachate microbial communities from a municipal landfill in Southern Ontario, Canada - Methane capture system biofilm | ecosystem: Engineered > Solid waste > Landfill > Unclassified ... | reverse complement strand
TGTATCCGCATTTATAAAGCTGCTTTAAATTCCCCCTTAAAACTTGACTTGAGAGTTACCTTGAAAGCTGCTTTAGATTCGCCTTAAAACTTGACTTGAGAGTTACTTTGAAAGCTGGCTTTAGATTCGCCTTGAAAGACTTTAGGCCGCTGCTTTAGCTGCGGTGCTACGAGGCTGCTACCTGCCCAAGACTCTTTCCTGGTCTTTGAAGGCCAGGCACCCGCAGCTCTATGGTCTATCTTCCAGAAATCAAGGAGATGGCTCCCAAAATGAGGGTGGATCCGATGAGCAACGCAAACATAGTGTCAATTGCCGATCCAATCGCCCAAAATCTTAGGATTGATGGTGGCAGTGTCGCTAATGGGGTAATTCTCGATAAATGATTTGGAGAAGAAGGCCTTTTTGGAGGGGTTCCATTTTATCTCATAAGCAGCAAACTTGGCGCTCAGCTCTTCGATGTAATCTATCTCTTGCTTCTGAGTTGTGCGCCAAAAGTAGCTTCTGGCATAGATTTGGTTATTTGCCAGATACTTCTTTCTCTCACTAACTACATAGTTTTCCCATAGTTGCCCTACATCAGTTCTGGAAACAAGAGGGTTAAAATTTCCGATCATGGCATTCAGAATCCCGTTATCCCAGAAATATATCTTCGTCCCATGCTTGATTTCATTGCGCACGTTTCGCTTGAGGGCAGGAAGCCTGTGGATGATGAAAGATTTTTCCATCAGATCGATGTATTTCTCTACAGTTTGCCTATCAGCCGAAACCAATTGAGCAATTTCATTATAGGACACTTCGTTTCCCACTTGCAGAGCCAAAGCCCGAATGATTTTTTCTAATAGTGGCGGTTTTTTAATCTTTTCAAGATTGAACAAATCTTTGAATAAATAGCTGTCAGACAAGAGCTTGAGGAGTTCGATTTCTTCACCGGGAGAGCTTACGATTTCTGGATAACTGCCAAAAACTAAACGGTGTGGAATCATTCTATCTTCCTGCACTCTGCCTGTGTGATTCAGCATTTCTTGATATGCCAGAGGAAAGAGGGAGTATTCATATTTGCGGCCTGTGAGCGGTTCTCTGATGCTATCGCTGAGTTCAAGAGAGGAAGAGCCTGTGGCAATCACTTGTATTTGTGGATAGTTATCCACAAGCAGCTTGATGGACAAGCCAATCTCAGGGATTCTCTGAGCTTCATCAATGAAGACAATACTTTTATTTCCAATGATGGATTTCAATTTGGTGGAAGTAGCATTACTAAACAAGTCCCTGATATCCGGCTCATCTCCATTAAAAGAGTAAGCCTGATCAGGATAATTCTTCAATAAGTCAGTGATCAGTGTCGTCTTTCCACTTTGCCGGGGGCCTAAGACGATGATCGCTTTTCCTTTGAACATTCGTTTTCCGATATGGGTTTTCAAATATCTGGGAATCATCTTATCTCCTAATGCTTTACTTGGTTGCCATAGTCCGTATGGCCAAAATTATGTCAAGCAAAACATCATATTTAGCGATCCAAATCTCAGAATATCATAATATTTATAGATTTGGATCGCTATATATGATATATCCCGCCTTTGTATCCGCATTTATAAAGCTGCTTTAAATTCCCCCTTAAAACTTGACTTGAGAGTTACCTTGAAAGCTGCTTTAGATTCGCCTTAAAACTTGACTTGAGAGTTACTTTGAAAGCTGGCTTTAGATTTGCCTTGAAAGACTTTAGGCCGCTGCTTTAGCTGCGGTGTTACGAGGCTGCTACCTGCCCAAGACTCTTTCCTGGTCTTTCAAGGCCAGGCACCCGCAGCTATATGAACAAACATACCCCAGGCTATATTGGTGTATTTTCTGTTGAAGGATCAGGTGTCGTCCTGCGCTGAGCTCCGGACTCGGGAATCCATCTGCCAGCCACCCCAGCAGTCACCTGCTGGGCTATTGGCATTTGCCTGTCGTCCTACCGGACTCGTTTTGACTTTTGCCTGATGTCTGTTTTGACTTTCATTTTGATCCGGCCGATAAGCTTCAGATTGTCCTATATCTTTCTTTATCCAGGTAAACTACAAGCAATTCTATATCCAAAAATGAGAGTTAAAACAGAGGGATATAGAACTCCGATATGCTTCTGGCCAGACTATCCTTCCCCCTTGCTTGTGCTACATATGTCATACAAATAGCAGGGAAAATTCCTCTTATTCCCATGACATATCTACTACAAGCTATGCAGGGAGGTAAGGGCAATTCAGGGGATGGGAGAGCTAAAAACTGTTTATGAAAAAGGAGACTGTGCAATGAATTTCGATTATGCTCCGATAAATTGGCCATGTTTCGCAAATATGAGACTAACACATTGTTATATATAACAGGCATTTTAGAATTAGCCACTAAACTCTATGTTCAATGATGAGTTAGTTTTTGCGATTTTGTCTGTATTGCCCTCAGTTAGCCCAGTTTTTCGTAGGAGTATCTGGCACACTCTCTCTGGCTGAAAGAAATGATCGCTAAAGACAAGTATATCTTTCGTGATGATTCGCTGAAGGGCCAATCTAAATATTTGCTAAATTTGTAAAGAAAAGCTCGCTTGGGAATATCTCGACCTGCTTTTCTCAAAGACTACAGGGGAAACGGCTTAATATGGTTTCCTGTTTTGAACAGTCTCAAAAAGTTAAAACCAAATAAAGCCATTGACAGGATAAGCCTGGTTTACAGATTGGGAAAAAGAGAAATAAGCGGAGAACTTAATGTCCGAAAGTATAAAATACCCTATTATCCTGCTCTTGGGTCTCGTGCTCATGGTGCCACTTTTTGCACAGGCTCCGGCAGCAAATAATCTGGAAAAATACTCATATCAATATATCGTAAAGCTATATGAGCTTGGTGAAAGCCAGTTCTTGGCGGCCGAAATCCAGAGTTTTATGGCACAGTATCCGCAGAGTGTTTATCGCACTTCACTGCGCTATTTGAGCGCAAATCTGCTCTTGGAGGATGAACGCTATGCCCAGGCTCTGGAGATCTATAACGATATCCTGCGGGAGGATATCGAGCTCTCTGTGCGCCATCAAATCTTTCTGAACAGGGCTTTGAGCGTGATCGGTCTGGGAGAGTATTCTCTGGCCATGAATCAGTTGCAAGTTCTGCAAGGTGAAACCAAAGACCCCCTGCTTTTAGCGCAGGTTAATCTTTACAAAGCCAGGCTCTATAAGGAACTGGGTCAATACTATAGTGCCAAGCTGGCCTATGAATACACTCTGGAGCATAGCCCAGAACCTGGAGTGGAATATGAATACTTTGAGGTCCTCTTAAAGCTGGATAAGGATCTCGAGGCTCAGGCTATTTTGGAAGGCACCTCAGAGGAGAATCCGGCTTATGCTCAAAGAAGTATCTTGTGGGCAAAGCATCTTTTGGATAACAGCCGCTATCAGGACTTTGAGCAGTTTTATCAGGCCACTGCGCCTTTGCATGCTCTTTTGCAAATGGAATTGCTCAGAATCAGAAAAGCAATCAATATAGGAGACTTTACCGAGGCCTCTGAAATCTTGGAGCGCACCGAGCATGAAGGTGATTATTACGAATATTACCGGGCTCTGGTCTTGGCTGATTCGGGAGATAGTGCCGATGCAGATACCCTGTTTTCCAGATTGGTAAAGAGCGCAGAGCCAGAGCTTAGGGTGCTTAGCTTTTTGGAGCGGCTGAAGATCATGTATCGTGCGGAGCCTCTGTCTGCCATTCGCCAGTTGGCAGAATTTATAGACAATCCCCAGAATAAGGTCGCCAGGGCTGAGCAGTTTTATACGATGGGCTATTTTGCTTTTCAGCAGCAGGATTTTGCCCAGGCTCTGAAGTATCTGGCCCAAGGGCGGACAGCGAGTGCAACCCGCTTGCAAATGGCGGAGATGGACATCCTGATAGCCCGCAGTTGGCTGCTGGCAAAGGACTCTCCCCGCGCTCTGGAAAGTTTCAACCGTTACCTCAATCTTTATCCCCAGGCCAAAGACAGGCCTACCGCGCTTTACTATCTGGGATATCTGTATTTTGAGGGCAAGGATTACAGCCTGGCAGCCAAGGCTTTCAATCAATTGATTCAGGAGCATCCCAAGTCCAGCTTTGTCTCTTCCGCAAGATTTCATCTCGTCGAAATGGACTATTTTCTGGCTAATTACCAGCGGGCACTTCAGGGATATCAGAGCATCTTGAAGGATGAGCCGCAGAATTTTAGCGCAGTTTTGAGAGTGGCGCAGATCTATTATTATCAGGGCGATTATGAAGATGCCGAAAATAGCCTGGCCGGTCTGAGCCCCAGTTACGATTCGCTGATTTTACAGGGACATATCAGCTTTAACCGCAAAGAATACGCTGAGGCTTTGCTGCATTTTGCCCAGGCCGAAACAGCGGCTGAGAACGAGCTTCGCATCACCGAGGCCAAGAGCTACCGTGCCCTATGTCTTTATCAGATGAAGCTCTATGAAGAGGCTACCCAAGTTTATCTTCAGCTTTATCAAGGCACCCAAAGTCCAGAGAACTATCTCTATCTGGGGGGTAAATCTGCCTATGCAGCAGGGGATTACCATCTGGCTTTGAAGCTGTTTGAACAATTTGTGGATGCCTTTCCAGATTCTCCCTACTTTCTGCCGGTATTGGCCGATATCGCCAATAGCTATTACAATATGGGCAATTACCCTCAGGCTTTGAGCGATTATCGCAGCATTCTGCTCAGGTTTCGCAATATCAAGCAGATCGAAGTTACAGATCGAGCCCTCCTTAGCGAGGTTTTCACCGGCATTGGGCTTACTCTGCGCCGGCTGGATGATCCCCTCCTGTCTTACGAAGTGGCGCAGTTGGCAGACACCTTCCAGAGTGAATTTATTCGCTTTGAATTGTCTTATCTCATCCTCAAAATCTACGCTGCGGGAGAGCAATGGAATGAAGTGCTGCTCAGCGCGGAAAAGCTGAGAGAGGACTTTCCAGAAAAAAGCCGGATGGATGTGGAACTCTTGATGGGGCAGAGCCTGCGGAATCTGAATTCCTATACCGAAGCGGATTCTGTTTTGAGTGCCCTTTTTGAGGATACCCAGGATTTGCGGGCCTTGATAGGATGGGCAGAGCTGGATCTGGAATTGGGAGACTATAAAACGGCGTTGGCCAAGTATCAAGCTGCGCTGGAGCTGGAGCCAGGGCCGGCACTTTGGTATGAAGCACTAAAAGCTTCTGTAAGCGCAGATTATCTGAAGTTTGAAGATATCTGGCAGCGAGGTGCAGTTTATACAGATCAGGTGCCGCAAGCCAGATTGCTCAGGCTGGCTCAATTGATCTGGGATGGTCTGTTTGAGCAGGCGGAGCCTTGGGCAGACAGCATCATCAAAGACAGCCCCAGCAGCTATGATCATGCTAACGCATTTTATTACAAAGCCTTGATGCTGTTCAAGAATCAACAGTATGAAGCTGCCATCACAGCCTTCAAAAAGACCATGATTCTCTTTTCTGATTATGATGATATCACTGGGCTCTGTGCCTATCATGTGATCCTGGCTTACCAGGCTCTGGATGCGCAGCAAGAGGCCGAGATGCACCTTTTGGATTACCGCGCTCTGCTTTCTGAAGATCAGCTCGAAAAGATCAATGAAAGCAAGGGAGAGAGCCGGTGAAGTCTTGTCTTCTGCTTCTGCTGCTATTCTCGGCATTTCTGCAGGCACAAATTCAGGTTCTGCCGGATATCGAAGTGAGCGGCGATAGCCAGATCAAGATATTTCTCTACAAAAAAGCACTGCCTTACAGCATGCCGGGCATTGCCAGAGATAGCATTATGAGCTTTGTTCCCTCTTCGCTGCCAGAGCTTGCGTCCCAGAACTATCAGCCCACACCTGGCTTTAGACAATATCTGAATCTGCAGGGTGATCCCAGTCCGGGCCTGGCAGCTTACTACAGATATTATCCAGTCTCAGGCCCGCTGAGCGATGCGAAAGCTATGCTGTCTATGAGATTTCCGAAAAAGAATATGCACTCTCATCACCTGCATCTGGGTTTGGATTTTGCCAAAAAGGAAGAAGCTGCGCTGGTGCTCGGCGCCAGGCACTTTGATACAGAAATGCAGGGCCTGGATAGCAAATATACCCTGGTTGATCTGGCGACTTATCAAGATAAACTGGATTTTATGGATCTGAATATCCGGCAGATGTCAAATGAGCTGCGCGGCTATGCGATCAAACAGAATAGGGGCAATGCCACTTTCAAAACTAAGGGCTTGGGCTTTACGCATCAGAGTCTGCTGGATTTTGACGATTTCACTTGGGGTAACAGGCTCTATCTTTACGCCCCCAAAATAGTGTTGCACAGCTTTATCGAATTGCAGCAGGATCAAATAGATAAGTTCGGCATCCACGTGATTCAGGATGGCTACCGCCTTTTTACCGTGCCGGGCTTTCGCTGGCACCACATTATAGATAATGATCAGGAGTTCAGCATCGAAAATCAGCCGGAAACTCTGCGTAATGACTTTTGTGAGCTTCTGGAAACTTACCGGTGGTTGAGCTTTGATGCTTCACGCCGGAATACCACTATTCCCCTCAATCTGAAAATAGCTCTGGAAAATGCCCATGCTACGGATAAAGGCTTATTCCTTCAGAGATTTATTATAGCTAATTCCACAAAATACAAGCTCAATGCCCCGGTTTTGAAAGACAGCCCCAATCCTGAGGTGCCGGAGCTGCAATATTTTGATGTCTTTAGCAATGAGAGCGGGGTTTTTGCGAACTTTAAAAGGGGCCGCGTGGTCTTGAATCAGGCTATCTTGCTTTGCTTGAGCTATATGCCAGAGGAGTCCTGGCTTCGGCAGCCATATTCTGCGCTGTTCAAGGTGGAATCCACCCTCGTGTATCAGAGCCTTCCTTTTGAGGCCAGTTTAGGGCTCAATCAACACTATTTTACTTTGGATCATCATCGGAAATCCTTGCCGGAGCTCATAGATCTCAGCCTCAATGCGGCCTATGATCTTGGTACTCATTCCCAGGTTTATCTGAAAGCAGAGAACCTGCTGAATTTCCCGAAATGGCAGTTCAAAAGTTTACTCAGACAGGACACCAGCCTTTATACTGGCTTTGTGCATAGGTTTTAGGTGAGTTTTGAATAAGGTATCGCAATACTTAAGGTTCGTGCTGAGGGCTATGTGTTCTGAATACAACGGCATCCAGGTCTTTTTGTATCCCACGACTCTGCTTTATTGGATCTCCAGCACCAGCATTCTTTTGCCTTTCACCACGCTTTTGAGCGTGAGGATGCACTATCTGCCGCTTACTTTCTTTGGGGTGCTCTTGATCTATGTTTGCTTCATGGTGCTGAAAATATATACCTGCATCTTCCCGGGGCCTCACAAGCACTATCCCAAATTGATGGATGAATTCTATAATATGGTGATCCAATTGCATCTGGTGCTTTTTGTCACCGTTCTGGTGCTGATGGTTTATTATATCCTGAGCCGTTTCCTGGGCTATTTCTATAGGATTGATCTGCCGCTCAAGAAGGCCGTGATGTTTTTCTTCAGGGCTTATACGGTGCTTTTGATCCTGTATTACTATCTGAAATCAATGTGGCTCCAGCCTCTGCGGGAGCGAAAATACTCGCAGAAAAGATCCACCTTACTCGTGACAGGCTGGATCTCCAAGAACATCTGGGCTGCGGTGAAATACACTGGCATGATGGCTATCGTAGTGTTTGCCGCAGTGAAATTGTATCTGATTGTGATCTCATATTTTATCTCTCCAGTGATGGAAGGCATCAGGCATCTTTTGGGGTTGAAACTCGATATAGAACTGATCCCGATTTCTGGAATCGGCTCGGTTTTGTATAACCTCTTTATGCTTGCCGCCGCTTTCATGCTCTCAAACCTTCTTTTTTATCCTATCGTAATGCTCAGCCATAAGCTGAATAAAAGTATGCATCCCATGAAGATAAAGCAGGTGCCTGATGGCCAGAATTAAAAAGAAAACCAAAGCAAGACCCAAGCCCAAAAGAATTAAACACAAAAACAGCAGGCCCAGACTGGGGTTGTACCTCATCGCAGGTCTGATCAGCATATTGATAATGTGGGCTTTGCTCCACGAGCCTAAGGATGCCCCACAGGATACTCAAGCTCTAGCCTCAAATGAGATCACCAAGGATGCAGATGCTCCCTCCAAGGGGGCTAAACCGAAGGCCGAAAAGACCAAGACCAAGACCAGGGCAAAGAATGAGACCAAAGTAGTGGCAGAAGAGAAAATAGAGCCTGTTGCGGTGGTCAAGCCTGCCGAAAAGCCGAAGCCAAAAGCCGGGGAAACTGAGCTTGATCTGGCTATCCGCACGGCTGCGGACAAGCTTGGTGTGCCTGCAAAGGCTATTAAGCGTAAAAAATCGGGAGAAGCGATCCAGTATTCAGTTCCCATAGATCGTGCTCTGATGGACCTCACTTATGCCAATATGATCTTCAAGGGTGAATTGGAAAGATCTGGAGCTGCCCTGAAAAGCGGCACAGACGACAGCAATAAACAAACCCTGGTCTTCGAGCAAAAAGGCATCCCAAGCCAGTATCATTTAGTGCTTTATTACGATTCCAGCATCTACAAAGGCAAGACAGATCACCAAACCATCACTATCGTGGTGGACGATTTTGGCTCGATCGGCTCTGATTTGTTGGATGGCTTTTTCAGCTTGGATACCCAGGTCTGTTTTGCCATCTTCCCGGGGCAGAAGAATAGCGTTCTTACCATGCAAAAGGCTCAGAACCAGGGCAGGGAAAGCCTGATCCATGTACCTATGGAGCCCATCGGTTATCCCAGAATCGATCCCGGTGACAATGCCATTTTGTTGCAACACACAGAGGCGCAGATCAAGCGTACTCTTACGCAGTTCATCACAGAATTGCCGGCCTGCATCGGAATAAACAATCACATGGGCAGCCTGGCAACCACCGATGCGGATGTGATGCTCTCGGTGATGAAAACCCTCAAAGAACACAATAAAGTCTTTTTGGATAGCCGCACGACCAATGTCTCGGTGGCTTACCAAACCGCGCAGAAAGCCCATATCAAGGCCTTTCGCAATGATATATTTTTGGATAGTCCCAATATTAACCAATCCACCATGGAAGCCAAGCTGAGCCGCATTATAAAGCTCTCAAAATCCCAAAATCACGTAATCGCGATCACACACTGTCACAACCGGGATAAGCTGGAGTATCTGAAGGCCATTATCAGCAGGCTCAAGAAGGCTGGATTTATCCTGATTCCACTCTCTGAAGTGGGAGAATACGAAGTACCGGAGATATTATGAATTATCTACAAGCAATTATTTTAGGCATCATCCAGGGGCTGACCGAGTTTATCCCAGTCAGCTCTTCCGGACATCTGGTCTTAGCACAGTACTTTTTTGGCATTGAGAGCGTAGATAATATTACCTTCGAGGTCTTCATGCATCTCGGCACTCTCTTGGCGGTGCTGATTTTCTTCCGTAAACAGATCTGGGAGCTTATCCTATCGCTTTTTTACTGGAAGCCGAATCTAAAAAACGAAACACATCGCCAAAACCGCGCTATGATAGTGTATCTGATCATAGCCACCCTGGTCACGGGTGTGTTTTACCTGATCTTCAAGGATATACTTGAAGGGGCCTATCAGAATCCGCTGCTGGTCTCCTTTATGCTGCTCATCACAGGGGCGATGATCTTTGCCTCAGACTTTGTGAAAAACACCTCGATTCCGGCCTCGAATACCGGTTTTTTGAAGTCTGCCTTCATCGGTTTGGCGCAAGGGCTGGCCATCATGCCAGGCATCAGCCGCTCTGGAGCCACCATCACAGCCTCGCTTTTCTGCGGGATCAAGCGCAAGGACGCCGCGCATTTCTCCTTTTTGCTGTCCATCCCGGCCATTTTGGCTGCTAATATCTCAGAATTGCCAGCCTTGATGGCTCTTGATACCGGCGTTTTAGGTATCTATCTGGCTGGATTTGCAGCCTCGTTTGTAGCTGGATATCTGGTGATTGCCGCTTTGATTCGTTTGATTCAGGCAGGATCGCTAAAGTATTTTGCCTTTTACGTGTGGCTGGTAGCCCTCGCCTTTATCGGCTATATTCTGATAGTATAATGGCTGAAAGTATTGCTGCCCGGGCCTTTGCTTCGCACCGGCCGGTCCTGGGGCAAAACTATCTCATTCAAGGTAGCGATGCCCATCTGATCGATAAGGTGCTGGATCAGATCAAACGTGCCCTGCGGCGAGAGAGCGAAATCGATATCTCCATCGTCTATGGCGATGAGATCAAGGCCGCTTTCCTGGCTGAGCATCTGGATACATTCACCATCTTTTCCAGCTCCAAACTCGTCATCATCAGAAATACCGAAGCTATGCTCAAGAAAGAGCTGGAAGTGCTGGCGGCGTATTTTGAATCACCGTCTGAGATCCAAACTTTGGCCATTGTGACCGAAAAGGCCAATAAGACCCTGGACACCTGGAAAAAGATCGCTGCAAATAGCTACACAGTGAACTGCGATCCCCCTCGTTTTGCCAGTGAAATGCGTACTTGGCTGATGGAAGAGCTCAGGCGCATGGCTAAGACTATGACGCCTGCTGCCGCCACGGAATTTACCAATCGCATCGAGCTGGATTACTCCACTGCAGCCAATGAGTTGGCCAAGATTGATCTGCTGGTAGGCTCTCGAAAACAAATCACCGAAAAGGACCTGGATAGCCTCGGCGGCTCCAGAGCAGGAACGCAGATCGACTTTTTCCGGGCCCTGGGTGCCAGGCAAATCAAAACGGCCCTTCAGGCGATGGACCTGATGCTGGAATCAGATTGGGAGCCCCTGCAGATTCACTTTTCTGTGTTTCGCTTTTTCGTGAATCTCTGGAAGATCCAATTGCTCAGAGCCAGGCATATCACCGACATCGAAATCAGCAGCAGCCACATCATGGACATCTATTCTACTCAGCGTAAAGAGTACTTAGGTTTTGCCAGGAATTACTCTATTAAAAGCTTGGAGAAGATTATGGAAATCCTCTTATCAACAGATTACAAACTAAAAAGCAGCAACATCGATAAACGATTAGAGCTTGATCTCAGCATTATCGAGATCTTGGGACAAAAATGAAACAGAGTGGAATCTTACTGCATATCAGCAGCTTGTGTACAGATTATGGAATTGGGGATTTGGGGCCTGAGGCCTACCGTTTTGCAGACTATTTGGCCGAGGAAGGCCATCAGTTTTGGCAGATTCTGCCCCTGAATCATTGCGGTTATGGCAATTCCCCTTACAATCCCATCTCAGCCTTTGCCTGGAACCCTTATTTGATCAGCCCGGAGCTTTTGGTGCTTGATAATCTGCTGGATGAAGCTGAGCTCAAAACTCTTCCCCGCAATGATATGGTAGATTTTAACGCGGTGCAGAAGCTGAAGCAAACTCTGCTGACCAGTGCTGCCCTGCGCTATCTGAAAACACATGATATCGACAAATACATCCAGGAAAATGCCTGGCATTTGAAGCCTTACCTCAGTTTCTTGAAACTCAAAGAGCTGAATGGTAATGACAAGTGGTATAGCTGGCCGCAGGCGCAACGCGTCTTTTCTGAGGAATTGTATCAGGAACATGCTCAGGATCCCCTGGTGAGGGAAGCGGCTGCTTTGCAGGCCATTTTCGAAGATCAATTTGCCCGTCTCAAAGAGGTTCTGATCCAGAAGGGCATCCGGCTCATCGGTGATCTGCCGCTATATCTTAGCTACGAAAGTGCCGAGGTCTGGGCGCATCAAAAGCTTTTTGATCTGGATGAGCAGGGGCGCAGGCTCAGTGTGGCGGGGGTTCCGCCAGATGCCTTCTCCGCTTCGGGACAGCTTTGGGGAAATCCCATTTACCGTTGGGACCGTTTGGCGGACAGTGGATTTGAGCTCTTTCGCCGGCGCTTCGGCCATGTTCTGAACTTCATCGATCTCTTGCGCTTGGATCACTTTATAGGCTATGTGAACTACTGGAAAGTGCCCTGCCCTGAGACGAAAGTTCCCGAAACCGCAGAAACCGGAAACTGGGTGCGGGCTCTGCCGGAAGCCTTTTTTGCCAGCATCAAAGAGGAATTTGGCACCGAGCGTTTTATCGCCGAGGATTTGGGTATATTGAATCAAGATGTCTGTCAGGTGCGAGAATCTCTGGGCTTACCAGGTATGATCATCTTGCAATTTTGCTTTGAAGAAAGCGTTCCAGATGTGCAAAACTTCCCTTCAGACCGCTTTATCTATACCGGAACTCACGATAATAACACCACCCTGGGCTGGTGGAATGAATTGCCTTCAAATTCTTCTTCCAGGCTGAATCTCAGCGTGTTTTGCAAACGCTTTTTGTCGCATTATGAGCTGCCTAACGAAGAGAATGTCCATCAAATCCTCATCGATGTCGCGCGTATCTCCGCTTGTGAGAAAATGATCTTCCCCATGCAGGATATCCTGGGTCTGGGCATAGACGCGCGGATGAATATCCCCGGCACTGCGCTGGGCAATTGGCAATGGCGCATGCAGAGGCCGATAGAAGAGTGGTAATCCTGGCTTAATCTGCTGAGACGATATTTACACTGGCTCTCACCACTCCGGCGCGGATTCTGGTATGCGGCTCCAACAGGCATTGCCTGCCATCTTGAGTGCTGAAGAAATCCTTTTGTGAGGCTGTGAGCGGGAGACTGCCAAAGCCTTGAATCAGGATCAGAGTAGCCTTGATAGCCTCAAAGCCGGTATTGATTACTCCCTGTTCCTGGCTGAGATAGTCCACCAGATTCTTCTCATCGATAGAGGGGCAGATGATGCCAATGGCACCGCTATCTGCCAGGTATTTCAGCTCTATGAGATCAGGGCTGTAACCCAAAGCCAAAATGCTGTTCTCGGGAAACTCTACCATGGATGGCTCTGCTCTATATATGAGTCTGCCGTGCACAGTATTTCCCCAACCGATGCTGGCATACAGCCGCTTCCCCTGATAGCTGATAGCCACAGCTTTGTTCGGCTCTATTTTGGTGATCTTCCCCGGCACATGCGCCAGGTAGTTATGCGGTTTGGCTTTGTAGTGGATAGTCATGATGGCATTCTTTGTGTCATAATCAACGACCTCACCGGTGGTGGGAGATATCGCCATGGCCACTCCAGAAGTATGCAATTTTTGTGCGAGCATATCGCCATGATAGACGAAGTCTCCCACTTTCTTTTTCAGATACCACTTGATTTTCTTGGGGGGGATATTCATTTTCTGCGCGAGGTTTACCTTCACAGGTTTTGAACTGTAATCCTGAATCTCCGAGGCCACCACTATACCACTGTGATAATCGATGAATTCCACTTTGCCGCGCACCGGCGATTTGAAGGGCAGTTTATTCCGGCTTTGAGGTAGGGCGGCCATCAGAATCTGGTCAAAATCGATCCTGTCCCCAGTCTGGACTTGAATGTGCTCGCGAATCTGCTGATCACTGGCATCCGGGCAGTAAGAATTAGCGTTGATCACATAGAGGCGCGGTGGATTGTAACGGTTTACGGCCACAATGTCATCGGGGTTCACTATCTCGGATTCGGAGGCCAGTATGTCGCCACTGTAAGGCAGCTCTACCACGCGGGTAAATTCTCCGCTTTGGGCCTGATTATCGTTAGCAAAAATCAGTTCCGGCGCATCCTCGGGATACAGGTTCAAAGCAGATTCTGTCACAGAACTGTAGCTATCCTGGGAGAGCCTGGTATCTATGATGATGCTCAGATCGGTAGTCACAGTGCGGGTAGCTTCCTCGCCGTTGATAAAGCACTTCTTGGCCGCCGTAAATACTATGGTTTGTCCGGCTTTGGCTTCGATCACCTGAAAGGTATCGCTGCGAATGTTTATCTTCTGCCCACCCGGCAGCGCAGCTTCCAGGATGGAAATGCCTTTCTTCTGAGGGAAATGGGGGCGGATATAAATCGCCACATTCAACAGGCAATCTTTGTTCAACAGCTTTGTAGCCAAGCCTTCATTGCTTTCGGAGAGCACTCCCAGATGCGGGCTGATGAAATGGCGGTCTATGGCCAATTCTGTGATTCCACTGGGCTTAAAACCCGAGATCAGGATATCT
>Ga0265295_1006517_pt1 | contig 14077 bp, 11 predicted proteins | sample Munlansysbiofilm_FD_192503 | JGI IMG/M metagenome (GOLD analysis project Ga0265295, IMG submission 192503) | Leachate microbial communities from a municipal landfill in Southern Ontario, Canada - Methane capture system biofilm | ecosystem: Engineered > Solid waste > Landfill > Unclassified ... | reverse complement strand
TTCAATCTTCCGACGAATTCTGATCCTCGTCCGTGTCGACCGCGATCCCGGTGTTTTTCCGGTAGCGCGGACCGATGCGGATGTCCCCGACCTGACCGGAGAACACGTCAAGGGCGGTCTGCACCAGCGGGTCGTTGGCCAGGGCTCGACGCTCCTGTTGCGGGGCCATGCCGTTGGCCGGGTTGATGTCGCAGGTCACAGCCCCGGGAACCTCAAAATGGATCCGCAGATTGTCCTGAAAGAAGTCAAGGACATACTCGGTCAGGGTGAGCAGATGTTCCCGCTGCTGGAGCATGCGGCAGTCGGCCGCATCCTCGAACCGGATCACCAGGGTGTCCCCCTGTTGCCGGGCCGTGGAGGCAAGTTGGAGGGCAGCAGCCATCCAGCGCTGCCGTTCATGCACGTATTTGAGAAAGGCGTCCCAGTGCTGGCGGACCTTGCGCTGATCCCGCCCCCCGGTAGGTGGCGCCACGGCCGGGGTTTCCGGCTCTAACCGGGGGCTGTCCGTTTGCGCCGATGGTTGCGGATCAGGCGCCGGTGCGGGCATTGGCGCCGGTGCCGGTTCGGAAATCGGGACGTTTTTTTCCGGGTGAACCGGCGGTGCCGCTTCGTTCGCCCGGGCAGTCGCTGCCCTCTCGGCCGGAGCAAGGGGCCCGGCGACCGGCGGCCTATCGGCCAGAGCAGGTTCGCTGGCCGGCTCAGGGGAGGGGAGGGATACCCGCGCCTTGTTCGAGGCAGATGCACTGGGCTCCGGCGCGCCTGACAGCATCCGGTCGAACCGGTCGATCAGCTGCGCGACCTCCACGACATCACCGAACCGGGCCGCCTCGATGCAGGCCAGTTCAAAGGCGAGGCGCGGATGTTGGGCCGAGGCCACCTTTTCCACTCCCTCGACCAGCAGGTGCAGCATTGCGGTCAGGGTGTCCATGCTTTGGCCGGCGGCCACATGCTGTAAAACCTGCATTTCCTCGTCCGTTACGGCCAGCAGGTCGGCCGGCTTCAGGCTGACCTTGCAGACGATCAGACCACGGAACCAATTGAGCAGGTCATTCCCGAACCGTCTGATGTCCGTACCGTGGCGATAGAGATCCTCAAGAAGCCGGTAGACGGTGTCCAGGTCACCGTCGAGCAGGGCTGCACCCAGTTCGGCCAGCAGCCGATGACTGACCAGGCCGAGGACATCCACCACCTCGGCCGCGCTCACTTGTCGGCCGCAGTAGGAGAAAATCTGATCGAGCAGACTGAGACCGTCGCGAACGGACCCGGCAGCCTCGCGGACAATCATGTCCATTGCCTCGGGTTCCACTTCCACGCCATCTTCGGCGGCCAACCGGTTGAAATGGGCGACCAGTTCCTGGTGACCGAGCCGTTTCAGTTCGTAGCGCTGGCAGCGGGACAGGATGGTGAGGGGGACCTTGTGCGGTTCGGTGGTGGCAAACATGAAAAACACATGCGCCGGCGGTTCCTCCAGGGTCTTCAACAGGGCGTTGAAGGCCTCGGTGGTGAGCATGTGCACTTCGTCGATAATGATGATCTTGTAGCGGGAACTGGTGGGCAGGAAACGGATTTTTTCCTTGAGTTCGCGGATTTCCTGGATACCGCGGTTCGATGCACCGTCCACTTCCTGGAGATCGACACTGGCCCCCTCGGTAATTTGCCGGCAGGAACGGCACTGGTTGCACGGTTCGCTGGCAGGGCCGTTTTCGCAATTCAAGGCCTTGGCCATGATGCGGGCGAGGGTGGTCTTGCCGGTTCCGCGCACGCCGCTGAACAGGAGGGCGTGCGCGACCCGTTGCTGCGTCAGGGCATTCTGCAGGGTACGGACCACGGCCTGCTGACCGACGACCTGGGCAAAATTTTGCGGCCGGGATTTCCTGGCGAGGACAAGGTAGGACAAAACGGCAACCGGTGGTCAGTGATCGGGGCTGCAGGGGAACCGGTGCCTGGCGGGCAGGGGCGACACCTGTTCAGCACTGCGAAAAAAAGGATAGCCAGGCACCCCTGTACACATAAAGAGCTTCGCTACCGCTGCTTCCTTCCGGACCTGACGGGGTTTGCGATTCTTTATTGCACAGGACCCGGCTATCACACTGGATGATCGATCGGCTGTGACCGTCTGGAAGCTTCAGTGCCTGCTGGCTGTTTGTGTGCCATGGGCTGAGTGCGCTGCAGCAGGGCAAGCGTCCGCGACGTGAGTCAGAATTTATACCTGTCCGGGAAAAAGTCGTCAAGGAAATTTATCTGGAGCGCTCCACGGCCAGCACCATCCGGTCCGTGCCCTGGTGTCCATTCAGCCGGTATTCCTCGGTTCTTTGCGGAACAGCCCCCGAGGGACAAAGCGAGCATCCAAAAAAATATCCACCGCTGCCGAGGCAACGGTGGAAGGGGTGGTCGGACAAGATGCTGGTTGAAAAAATGAAAAGCGGGGAATTCCTTCGTGCAGATCAGAACAGGAGGTCCTTGCCGAGAATGGACACAAGTTCGTCGGCGGCCCGGGTGGGGGCCATCTTGCCGTTCTCCACCGATTCCTTGATGCCGGGCAGAATTTTCTGAATTTCCTGGTGGTTGTAGAACCAGCGTTCGATCCCCTCGTTCACCAGGAACCACATCCATGACATGGCCTGATCCTGGCGTTTTTTGTCCAGTTCTCCGGAGGCGGTCAGGATTTTCTTATGGCTGACAACGGTATTCCAGATGTCCATCAACCCGGTCTCCTCCAGGGCGCTGCAGGTCATGACCGGCGGCGACCAGTTGGGGGAGGAGGGGGTGACCAGGTGCAGGGCGGTTTCATACTGCCGCTTGGCCAGTTTGGCGCGGGTGACGTTATCACCGTCGGCCTTGTTGACAACAATGGCATCGGCAACCTCGAGGACGCCTTTTTTGATGCCCTGCAGTTCATCGCCCGCACCGGAGATTTGCAGCACCAGGAAGAAATCGACCATGGAAGCCACGGTGGTTTCGGACTGGCCGACCCCAACCGTCTCGACAATGATCACATCAAACCCGGCCGCCTCGCAGATAAGCATGGTTTCACGGGTTTTCCTGGCCACACCGCCCAGGCTGCCCCCGGAGGGGGAGGGCCGGATAAATGCCATGTCATTGACTGCGAGTTTTTCCATCCGGGTCTTGTCGCCGAGAATGGAACCGCCGCTGCGAGTACTGCTCGGGTCGATGGCCAGAACGGCCACGCGATGCCCGAGGCCGGTCAGCATGGTGCCGAAGCTTTCGATAAAGGTGCTTTTTCCTGCGCCCGGCACGCCGGTGATTCCCAGTCGTACTGCCTTCCCGGTATGGGGCAGCAGTTCGTTGATCACATGTTTGGCAATTTCCTGATGCGTGGGCAGAATGCTTTCGACCAGGGTGATAGCCCGGGCGAGCATAAGTCGATTCGTATCAAGGACGCCTTGGATGTAATAACTGGGATCTTTCTGCATAGCTGACCTTTTGTGGAGGTTTCGGGAAGCGAACAAGCAAACGGACGGATTGTCGTCCGTCCGTCTGCCGTCCTACCGATTTTTTAACAGATTGAAATTACTTGCAGTACTGAGCCTCGATCATGTCCATGACCTTGCCGGCGGACTCGGTGATCGGGGTGCCCGGGCCGTAGATACCCTTGCAGCCGGCGTCATAGAGGTACTGATAATCGCTCGGCGGGATAACGCCACCGGCAACCACGAGGATCTCGCCGGCGCCCTGCTCCTTCAACTTCTGGATCAGTTCGGGAACCAGGGTCTTGTGACCGGCGGCCAGACTGGAGGCGCCGACAACATGGACGTCGTTCTCGATGGCCATTTTGGCAGCCTCGTCCGGGGTCTGGAACATCGGGCTGATGTCCACGTCGAAACCGAGGTCGGCGTAGGAGGAGGCAACGACCTTGATACCGCGGTCATGGCCGTCCTGACCCATCTTGGTGACCAGGATACGCGGACGACGGCCGGTCTTGGCCAGGAAGTCGCCAGTGCGCTTGCGCAGGGCCTCGATAACCTGGGCGCTGTCACTGCTGGCCTCGCTGTACTCGGAAGAGTAGGCGCCGGATACACACTGGGTGGTGGCCACGTAGCGGCCGAATACTTTTTCCATGGCGTCAGAAATTTCTCCAACAGTTGCCCGAGCCTTGGCGGCGGCGATGGCGACCTCGAGGAGGTTCCCGTTGCCGGCAGCGGCCTTGGTGATGGCCTCGAGACAGGCCTGGCACTTGGCGTTGTCACGGGTCTTCTTGATGTGGTTGATACGATCGATCTGCTCGAGACGGACGCTGTCCGGTACCTCGAGGATGTCGAAGTCGAGTTTCTCGTCTTTCAGCCGGTACTTGTTCACACCGACGATGACGTCCTTGCCCTGGTCAATGCGGGCCTGGCGACGGGCTGCGGACTCCTCGATGCGCATCTTCGGCATACCGGAGGCGATGGCCTTGGCCATGCCGCCCAGCTCTTCGATCTCGTTGATGATCTTTTCGGCTTCCTGCACGATCTGGTTGGTCAGCCACTCGACATAGTAGGAACCGCCCAGCGGATCGGCCACACGGCAGACCTGGGACTCTTCCTGGATGATAATCTGGGTGTTGCGGGCGATGCGGGCCGAGAACTCGGTCGGCAGGCAGACGGCCTCGTCGAAGGAGTTGGTGTGCAGCGACTGGGTGCCGCCCAGAACCGCGGACATGGCCTCGATGGTGGTGCGGATGATGTTGTTGTACGGATCCTGCTCTGTGAGTGACCAGCCGGAGGTCTGGACGTGGGTCCGCAGCATGGACGACTGCGGCTTCTTCGGGTTGAACTGCTGCATGAGCTTGTACCACAGGAAGCGGGCAGCCCGCAGCATAGCGATTTCCATGAAGAAGTTCATGCCCACGCCGAAGAAGAAGGAAAGACGCGGGGCAAAGGTGTCGATGTCCATGCCGGACTTGAGCGCAGCGCGAACATACTCGACGCCGTCAGCCAGGGTAAAGGCGCACTGGAGGACAGAGTCGGCACCGGCTTCCATGATGTGGTAGCCGCTGATGCTGATCGTGTTGTACTTCGGCATGTTCTTCGAGCTGAAGGCCATGATGTCGGACACGATCCGCATGGAGGGCTCGGGCGGATAGATGTAGGTGTTCCGGGTCAGGTACTCTTTGAGGATGTCGTTCTGGATGGTGCCCTGCAGCTGCTCCTGCTTGACGCCCTGCTCCTCGGCGGCCCCGATCCACATGGCCAGAATCGGGATAACGGCGCCGTTCATGGTCATGGAGACGGACATCTCGTCCAGCGGGATGCCGTCGAAGAGGATCTTCATGTCCTCGATGGAGTCGATGGCCACGCCGGCCTTGCCGATGTCACCGGCAACGCGGGGGTTGTCCGAGTCGTAACCGCGGTGGGTGGAAAGGCTGAAGGCGACCGACAGACCCTTCTGGCCGGCGGCCAGGTTCTTGCGGTAGAATTCGTTGGAAGCCTTGGCAGTGGAGAATCCGGCGTACTGACGGATGGTCCAGGGCCGGCCGGCGTACATGGTGGCCATCGGCCCACGGGTGTAGGGAGCCATGCCCGGGAACATGCTGAGGGACTCGAGCCCCTTGAGGTCGCCGTCATAATACATGCACTTGACGGTGATGCCTTCGGGCGACTTCCAGTTCAGCGTGTCCGGGGATTTCCCCTTCATCTGCTTGCTCGCCATTTCTACCCACTGCTCATAACCTGTTGCCATAACCTGTGCTCCTTGTGGTTGCTTGAGGGGAATTTCCCCGGTTGAAAATATGAACGTACCTGACCAGCAGCAACCTTTGCAAAAGGGAGAAAGGTTGCTCCCGGTCCGGGATTGCCCGACCCCTCAGGCTTTCGTTGCCGCGACAGCCCGAGGGGGTGGCAGTCTTCTTACATGCGCTGGGAAAGTTCGACCAGAATGCCGCCGGTCGCCTTGGGGTGCAGGAAGGCGATTTTGCAGTTGCCGGCACCCATGCGCGGGGTCTTGTCGATGAGGGCCACGCCTTTTTCCTGCAGTTCGGCCAGTGCCTCCTCGATATTTTCCACCTGGAAGGCGACGTGCTGGAACCCGCCCTTGCCGCCGTTCTTCTCGATGAATTTGGCGATCGGCCCATCGGGCGAGGTCGAAACCAGCAGTTCCACTTCACTTTGGCCCACCGGGAAAAAGGCGGTGGTGACCTTCTGCTCCTCGACAGTCTCCGAGCCGTGCAGTTTGAGGCCGAGAACGTCGGACCAGAATTTGCTGCCTTCTTCCAGACTGTTGACTGCGATGCCGAGATGGTCGATTTTCAGAATTTTCATAGCGTGTTCTCCTTCCCGGCCGTTCTATTGCCGGAATTTTTCATAATGTCAATAGCCTGGACGATCCGTGGCTCTCAACATAGTGGCGCCCAATGGGGTAACCACTGGGCCATGGTACGTTTTGACAAGTTTCAACAATGCAGGGGGCGATGCTCTGTGTTCCGTGCAACCGGTCTTCTTTTCAATATTTCTTAAAGATGAAGGTAACGCCCTTGTGCACGCAAAAGGCAGGCCGCGCCGACGTAAGGTCGGCACGGCCTGTCAGGCACAGAATTATTTTGCCACCCGTTTGACGAAAGCGCCACCCGGATCGACAACTTCACGAATCAGGCGAACTTCTTCCACCGTGGGAGCCGGGAACTCGCTGACATTCGGCGCGACCAGCAGTTCGAAACCGGTGGCGGCCTGGATGCTCTCCACGGTCTCCCCCGGGAAGGTTTGGATGAGGCGCATCCTTTTGGTTTTCTCTTCAAAGTCGAAGATGCCCTTGGTGGTGATGAGCCGATAGGGGCCCTGACCCTGCATGCCGGCTTTCTCGCGGGCGCCGGGGCTGCCGTCAAGGTGTCCGGGGCTGGTAATGTACGACAGCTTTTCGTTAAATTTTTTCTTGTCGTGGGGCACGATGAGAATGGTCCGTTCGCAGGAGGCGGCCATGTCGCTGGCGCCGCCGCTGCCCGGAAGGCGGACTTTGGGTTTTTTGTAGTCTTCGGGGAAATTTCCCATCATGGTGGAGTTCAGGTTGCCGTACATGTCAACCTCGGCACCGCCGATGAAGCCATAGTCGGCAAAACCGCGCTGGGTCAACTCAAAAGCGGCGTTCAGTCCTTTCATGTAGGAGGCGCCGGTGCCGGTCTTGGAATCACCAACCGAGATGGGCAGACCGTGTTTCAGGGGCGGGCCCATGGCCCCGGCCTCGAAGACCGGAATCAGCCCGGGCGCATGGGTGAGGCTTGCCAGGAGCGAGGCGACCATGGGGAGGCCCGTCCCGACAAAGACGATTTTATTGTCTTCCAGTACTTTTGACCCCGCCACAACGATGATCTCTTGGGCGGTGTAATCTGTAGAAACTGTCATGATGACTCCTTGTCTGTAGGTTCCGGGAGGTTCCGCTTCAATTATGCAAATACGGCGGGCGATCAGGCCAGTCGCTCGCAGTGAACCGCCTCGGCGGCCTTGGCGGCGAGCAGTTTCGAGACCGGGAAGAGATCCAGGTACTGCTCAAAGTTTTCGACGCCGAAGATATATTTGTCATAGAAAGCTTTCAGCCCGTCGAGCGACCCGCCCTTGGCGATGGGTGCAATGAGTCCGAGGAGTTCGCGGATGTGATCGCCCTCGAAATAGTAGTGGCGGCGGCATGCGCCCGGGAAAGCGCCGTACGGAACGTGAACGACCGCGTCGACTGCCGGGAAGGGGATCAGGATGTCCTTCGGGCTGCTGACGATCAGTTCATGAGATACCAGCTGTTCGCAGGTGACGATGGTGTGGGCCGAGGCCATGGCGATCTCGGGGCAGGTGGCGTCGGTACCGCGAATGATGCAGTTACCGAATTTGTCGGCGGCCTGAACGTGAATGAGACCAACGTTCGGGTTGCTCGCCGGCACAAGACCGATGGGGCGACCTGTGAAAGGACAGTCCATTATCTTGGTGCGGCTGGTGTTCTTGATGTCACCGGCCAGCGGTCCGCGGGTGGGCAGGAAAGGCAGGCCCATGGCGCCGGCTTTGAACCGGGCGGACATATTGTAGTTACTCCAGTCCTCGAATTCGATCAGGGCGCGCTCGGCGAGATACCGCCAGGCCGGTGACAGACCAAACGACTCGTGGCCCCAGTAGGCCAGCTCGATCCGTTTGAAGGAAAAATGCTCGGGCCTGGCCATCATTGCACCGGCGAGAATTTCCGGCCCCATTCCTGCAGACTGGAAGGAAAGGGTCAGGTCTTTGCGCCCCTGGCGAATCATCTCGTGGCAGCTGGCCATCGGCTGGCGAAGGTTGACGAATCCACCGATGCCGACATTGTCACCATTCTTGATGAATTTGGACACCGCTTCCTTCAGCGTCATCCGTTTGTCTTTCTTTGACTTGTCCTTGTTGACAAGCGCCTTTCTAGCTTCGTCGGGTGATAAACCTGTCCAGAACATTTTCGCGTTAGTTTCCAATGTGTACCTCTTCCTGTCTGTCAAGCGTTTTTGTTTCCCGGTTTCCCTGCGCGGCAGATCTCCCGGATCCCCCTTCACAAAAAAAGACCGTAAAATAGCGCGTGCAAACTTCGCTATCTTAACGGTCTCCTTTTTGAACCGATCGGCTTTTCACTTGTCTTTCTTCGTCTCATGCGCTGCTCTAAACTCCACTCGGATTCTTCGTCGAAGACAGTCTTTTTTTCCGCTGCACCTGCTGCTGTGTCCCGATTCACCCGTAGAGTGAACCGACGTCCAACGTCAACCTGGAAATTAAGACTCTTTCCTCACGCCAGTTCGGAAAAGCTAATGCTCGATCTTACGATCTTGAGTGCTGTTCAACGGCCTCGATAGTCTCTCTGCCTCGTGGAAACGCCTTGCCGGCGGATGGTCCTTATCCCGACTGAAACGCCGGATGCTTCTGAGAAAAACAAGTAAATGACTAAAACTAGACAACTAGATGTTGGCTCTACCTATTTGAACTCCGGTCTTTTGTCAACAGCAAAAAACGGCAAAAGAAGGAAATGAATGCCTATTCAGGAGCATTGTTCCATATAATAGGAAGATAATGGCCGGACGGATGTATCCGATTTTTTTACGCCTGGAAGCCGCACACTGATACCAGCCACAAACGGCTGGCGACAGACGCCATTATCGGCCGGGCAGGAGAAAAATAGGTAAAGAATTCAACACATCCGATCTTGTTGCCGAAAATCCCGAGGTGTAGTACGTGTACGCCGTGCGCGGAGGCGCGGGAAAGAATAGGCGATTCCGTTCGCAGTGCGGCAGACGAATGGAATGGTTCAGACTCAATCCAATATGGGAGTGCGGCGATGAAAATTTATACCGGCGGTGGAGACAAAGGCAAAACCAGTCTTTTTTCGGGGGAGCGGGTTCCGAAGCACCATCTGCGCATCGAGGCGTACGGCGATATTGACGAACTCAATTCCCTGCTGGGCGCAGTGACCTCGTATCTTCCCGCCACCGAGCAGGCCGTCCGCGATGACCTGGATCTCGTTCAGTCCAACCTGTTCATGGCCGGGGCGTGGCTGGCGACAACTCCCGATTCCTCGGCCACCGCCTACCTGCTCCCTTTTTCACCTGAGCACGCCAAGGGACTCGAAGGGCGCATCGACGCATTGTCTGATGCCCTGCCTGAACTCAAGGAATTCATCCTGCCGGGCGGACAGCCGGTGGCCGCCTGGTCGCATGTGGCCCGCACAGTCTGCCGGCGTTGCGAACGCCGCCTGACCGAACTGATTGCAGAAGCCAGTAATGGCGATGGCGACCAGTTGCCGGCCATTCAAGTCTACCTGAACAGGTTGTCCGATTATCTTTTTGTGCTGGCCCGCCACCTGAACAAGGTGCTTGGCACGGCTGACAAGACCTGGAAAAAATGAACGGAGGGAACGCTTCCGGCGTCCGGGTCCAGGTGCTGGAACGAACTTGGCTGGACGGGGAGAACTTCGAACTCACCTGCACCCGGCCGGAGAACTTTTCCTTTCTCGCCGGCCAGCATGTGAGCCTTGGTCACGGCAACCTCGAGCGGGACTATACCATCGTCTCGGCAACCGATGCGGAGGAACTGCGGTTTCTCATCAGGCGGATGCCCGGTGAGGGGATGAGTGATCGGCTCGCGGCAATCCTCCCGGGCGCCAGCCTGAGTTTGGGCAAGGCCACGGGCTATCTGACCTTCCGCCCGGCCGGCCGGATGGATGTGTTCGTGGCCACCGGCGTGGGGGTGGCGCCCTTCGTTGCCATGGCTGCCAGCGGTGTGCGCGGCTTCACCATGATTCAGGGAGCGAGAACGCCCTCGGGACTGTTCTACCGGTCACTCCTGGAGAGTGCGGCGGCCACCTGGGTGGGCTGCCTGAGCGGAGAGGGCACGCACACCACTGCACCGGGGTCCTTTTTTCCCGGCCGAGTGACCGCCTATATCGATGCCCACCTGCCGCCGGGCGAGTACGATTTCTACCTGTGCGGCTCCCGGCCGATGCTCCACGACCTGACCCACCTGCTCGACCAGCGCTTCCCCGACGCCAGGATCTACAGCGAAGCCTACAGCTGACCGGCCCGCCGCATCGCACCGCGGCGGGCCGGTTCGCGTTCAGATCCGCCCCTGCATGTAGCGGTGCATGGATTCGGCCGCGTCCAACCCCTGGCAGACCGCCTTGGCCACGGTCTTGGGGCCGAGCACGGTATCGCCGCCGGCAAAGATCCATTCCACGCTGGTCTGCAACGTGACCGGGTCGACCACGTAGGTGCCCCGCGGGGTGACCTCCACCTTCACGGTCGGGTCGTACACGGGGATGGACGTCTGCCCCACCGCCGGAACCAGAACATCCGCCTCGAGGACGAACTCGGAACCGGGCACCGGCTGCGGCGAACGCCGGCCCGATTCATCCTCTTCGCCCAGGTCCATGCGGATGAACTCGACCCCGGTCAACTGACCGTCCCTGGACAGGATCCTGGTCGGCGCGGCCAGGAAGATGAGTCGCACGCCCTCCTGGTCGACATGATGCACTTCCATAGGTGCGGCCGGCATCTCCTCGCGCGTGCGACGATAGACGATGGTCACATCCTTCCAGCCCGAGCGCAGCGCCACCCGGGCCACGTCGATGGCCACGTTGCCGCCGCCGATCACCACCACCCGGTCGCCAAGCGCGATCTCCCGGCCGCTGAGCATCTGCGCCAGGTAATCGATACCGGACATCACCCCCCTGGTCTCGGTCTCGCCCTCGAGCCCGAGCCGCTGGCTCTCGTAGGCGCCGATCCCGAGGAACACGGCGGCAAAGCCCTGGTCGTGCAGGTCGGACAGGGTCAGGTCCTTGCCCACGGTGACGCCGGTGCGCACGTTGACCCCGCACTGCTGCAGGGCGTACAGTTCCGCGCCGATGATGTTGCGCGGCAGGCGGTAATGGGGGATGCCGACACTGAGCATGCCGCCGAACACCGGCAGCGACTCGAAAATGGTGCAATCGTAGCCCTTGTGCGCCAGGGAGTGGGCCACGGTGATGCCGGCCGGTCCGGAGCCGATGATGGCCGCCTTGATCCCGTTGCTCTTGACACAACGGAGCGACAGGTTCTTGCCGTTGATGATCATCCAGTCGGCCAGGAACCGCTCGAGCATGCCGATGGCCACCGGGGCGTCCTTTTTGGCACGGATGCAGGCGCCTTCGCACTGGAACTCGTACGGACAGACCCGCCCGCACACCGAGGGCATGGAACTGGTTTCGCGGATGACCCAGTAGGCTGCCTCGTATTTCTTCTGGTGGAGCAGGTCGATGAAGCGGGGGATGTCGTTGCCGATGGGGCAGCCCATGACGCACAGCGGCCTGCGGCACTGCAGGCACCGCTCGGCTTCGATAAGCGCGGTTTTTTCATCGAATCCTTTGCAGACTTCATCGAAATTGTTGATCCGTTCCTCCGGATCGAGTTCCCGCGGTTTCTGCCGGGGAATGGCCAGCCGTTCCTTGACGTTCATAAGGGCACCTGATGTCTCGAAAAAAGGTCTTCGGGCTGCGGACCTTCCCCACGGGAGGACCGCGCCCGGTTGACGCGGCACCGGCAACCCGGCGCATCGCCACGACGCGGGTATTTTTCGTTTACTTGTTCGTTTTTGTCGAGGAATAAGGTAAGGTTTCCCGAAAAAAGAGTCATGCCATGGACCGTCCCTTCTAGCCCCGTCCGGCCAGCCCCGGCGGGCGCCTCGCCGAGTATCTATGGAGCACGACGCCGCCATCACCATCATCACCGACCCTTCGTTCCGCGAGCACGACACCGGCGGCAACGACCATCCGGAGGCACCGGAACGACTGCAGGTCATCCGGGACCGCCTCGAGGCCAGCCTCCTGGCCTCCAGCCTCGGCTACCGGGCGCCCCGACCGGCCGAGCGGTCCGAACTGCTCGCCTTCCACACCGAGGGCTGGGTGTTCCGCTTCGAGGAGGCGGTTCTCTCCGGCCGCACCTACATCGATCACCCGGACAATCAGGTCTGCTACGAATCCTACCGGATTGCCACGCTTTCCGCGGGTTCCGGGATCACCGGGGTGGACATCGCCGAACAGCGGCCCGGTTCGGTCCTCTTCTGCCTGACCCGACCGCCCGGTCACCACGCCGAGCCCAACATGCCCTACGGGTTCTGCTTCTTCAACAACTGCGTCATCGCCGCCCGCTACTGGCAGAACACCTACGGCCGTCGGCGGGTGTGCATCTTCGATTTCGACGCCCACCACGGCAACGGCATCCAGACCGCCTTCGAAGAAGAGGCGGACACCACCTACGTGTCCATTCACGAGCATCCGAGCTTCAGCTACCCGGGCACGGGCTGGGCCGAGGACCGCGGTTTCGGTCCGGGGAAGGGGACCATCCTCAACCTGCCGCTGCCGCCCGGGGCAGGCGAGGAGCAGGTGGTCCGCCTCCTGCCCCGCATCAGGAAATTCCTCGAGGAGGCCCGACCCGACGCGCTCGTCGTCGGCGCCGGTTTCGACGCCCTGCGCGAGGACGACATGTCGGGCCTCAACTTCAGCGTCGATGTCTACCGGCGGCTCGGCGCCTTTGTCACCGAACTCGGCCGGGACCTCACCGGCGGCCGCGTCGTTTCCATCCTCGAGGGCGGCTACAACCTGGATCACCTCGGCGTCTGCGTCGAGGCCTACCTCTCCGGGCTGGTCGAAAACAATCCCTGAGATCACCCCACACCATCCTATTCTGGCGGGAGAAGCGAGATGTTCATTCACTACCACATGACCCCCGAGCCGGTCGCCATGCACCCCGAGGAGACCGTTGCCCAGGCCATCGAAATCCTCGAGCACCACTCCTTCCGCCACCTGCCGGTGGTGGACGAGGAAAGCGTGCTGCTCGGCATGGTTTCCGACCGCGACCTGCGCTCGGCGCTGCCGTCCACGGTGGCGCGGAGCACGTCCCGCGAGGAGGTCGAGGCGCGCATCAACAACACGCCGCTGGCCGCGTTCATGACCCGCGACTGCCTGAGCCTGTCGCCCATGGCCACCCTGGATGATGCCCTGCTGCTCTTCCAGGGCCACAAGATCGGCGCCCTGCCGGTACTCGACGACGAGGGCCGGCTCATCGGCATGTTCACCATCGGCGACCTGCTGCGCGCCTACCGCGGCCTGTTCGGCCTGGGCGACATGGGCTCGGTGCTCATCTCGGTGGAGGACGACGGCGACCCCAAGGCCCTCAGCCGCCTGGTCCAGGTCATGGAAGAGAAGCAGATCAGCTTCTCCCGGCTGGTGCGCAAGGCGGCCACCCGCCGGACCAAGCCGATGATTTTTCTGCGTGTCAATGCCTACAACATCCGCTCGGTCCACAAGGCGCTCGAGGCGGCCGGGTTCACCATCCACGTCCCGTACGCTGCGTCATGAACGAGGTTGCCATGCTCGACAGACTGTTTTCCCCCCGGTCGATCGCCGTTATCGGCGCCTCCAAGATCGTTGGCAAGGTCGGCTATCTCACGCTCAGCAATCTGGTGCAGAGTGGCTTCCAGGGTCCTATTGTGCCGATCAATTCAGCGGGTGGCGAACTGCTCGGGCTGCCGGTCTACAAACAGCTGGCCGACTACCCGGACGCGATCGACCTGGTGGTGATCGCCGTGCCGGCGGAGATGGTCCCGGCCGCGGCCCGTGACGC
>Ga0265295_1006516_pt1 | contig 14077 bp, 12 predicted proteins | sample Munlansysbiofilm_FD_192503 | JGI IMG/M metagenome (GOLD analysis project Ga0265295, IMG submission 192503) | Leachate microbial communities from a municipal landfill in Southern Ontario, Canada - Methane capture system biofilm | ecosystem: Engineered > Solid waste > Landfill > Unclassified ... | reverse complement strand
GAAATATATTTCGGGATCAGTTGCTGTTTTCGGGAATCTGCGCGTAATGGTCAGATCCACATAATCTTTGCCCTTGTAATATCCGTACATCCCGTTGAGGTTCAACCTGTTTCTGTGATAGCCCAACACCAGATTGTGGTTGCTTCGTCCCAGTTTACCTTGCTCGTAGTTGGTGTTGACATTGAGGTGATATCCTTCGGCATGAACCTTTTGGGTATAAATATCGATGATCCCTGCATTGCCAGCCGCATCATATTTCGCAGAGGGATGGTGGATCAGTTCAATCTTGTTGAGTGAAGATGCCGGCATTGACATCAGGTAATTGACCAGATCAGTTCCACTCAGGTAAGCATCTTTGCCATCGACCAGGATCTTAACACCCGACTTCCCGTTCAGGTACAATGTGCCATCGCTGTTTAGAATGATCCCCGGTATATTCTTCAATACCGAATAGGCATTTCCTGAAGAGGTTGTCGGTGACATGGAAGGGAAGATTGTTGTTTTTTCTGCTGTGATCAGTAGGGTTGGTTTTTGCGCTTCCACAACGATCTCGTTGATTTGCGTTGCATCGGGCTGAAGGGTAATCATCATATCCTTTTCTGGAGCGATCTCCAGAGGTACGTAGCCAATATAGGAACAGATCAGTGATTTCGTGTCGGCAGGGATCTCTAAATGAAACGCACCATTCAGGTCAGTTGAAGTGCCTGTGGAGGTGCCTGATATATAAATATTCGCTCCAATCAGGGGCGTTCCTGTTTCGTCGAAGAGCTTCCCATGAATCGTCATTGAATTTTGTCCCCAAAGCAGAGAGAGAGTGAGACATTGAATCCACACAACAAATAACACAAATTTTTTCATCATACCTTTTTTTGAGGCAAAGATAGATTTGCCTCAAAGGGTTCATGAAATTTTTTTGGCGAGATGACTTATTTTGTGGGTGAAAGGCGGATATTACAGTGGTCCCGAATATGAGATGAAATTTATAACCATATGAAATAGCATCGCATACAACAATCCATATTTTACTCGCAGATAGCTGAGAGCCATTGCACGAATGAAAATGAGTGCCATTATCACCAGGTAAAACAGTGAATCACGCAACTCAAAAGGGAAATAGTTGGTCACGTGTAGTATTGCGAAAATTGAGGCAAACAGGTAAACGATTAAATCAGAATGGTGATCTTTTAAATAGTCAATATGATTCTGTGTGATATATTTGTTACTGATGAAAAACAGAATCAACAGAATAGATAAACGGATGGCTGTCTCAAGAACATAGTGAATAGCGGGAGCTGAATATATAAGGTCTCCTCCTGTGAGGAAAAAGAAAATCAAAAGAACAGAAATGATAAAGTGCCCTTTTTTAAAACTCAACCCTAGTCGGAACGAGATCTCTTCATAAATGGGACCTAAGACGATGATCCACAGTGCCGGAAATGGAACGCTCTTCTTAAATGATTCCAGGTTATGATCAAAGTTGTCCGGGTACAGATCTTCAAACGACATATTTACAATTGCAGTGATCAATGTATAGGCCACTCCGAGTAAAAAAGTGAACATAATAACAATCAGAATCATGTTAAAACAATCTTTCCAAATGCTTATCGTTTTATCACTTTCAAAATACAACGTCGATGGTTTCTTTAAAAAATCAATAAACATATCAATTGTATTAAGATGTTTATAATCTCTGTGTGAAATTCGTGGTTATGGATGAACACCTCACCAGAAATGCTTTATGAGTCTTTGGTATGGTTTTTTTTATTTAAAAGTAAAATACTTACATATACTATCATATATGCCAGATAATAGATAAATATTTCTGATAAATTCTTTTCAAACAAGTTATTGCCAGTAACTAAGACCGTAATTAATAATGCAGTAAACAAAGTTATTGTAGCAATTATTATTTTTTTAAAAATTTCTTTCATCGTTTTAAAAGCTTTTATCATTTACTGCTTCTCCGTAAAAATTGCCTTTAACGGACTTATTTGCGTATTTAAATTAATATGGCAAAGAAGTTATCAAAGAATGAAATAAAATTGCATTATTTGGGAAATTAATGATTATTAACATTATATTTCATGTTCAAGAGCCCTCTTGTCGATATTTCGCAAATTTCCAGGGATTTGAATTCAAACTCACCGCTAATTAGATATCATACTTGTATTAAATATTCCTGACACAATTTACTCATCATAAAACCGGACCTGCTTTGAAGAGATTCGTTGTTTTCATGTTCATCAAATCGATATCATAAATTATTACCGGGTGCGACTTTTTTTTACATCTGTTATTGATCAATCAATTCCTGAATCTCGTTGAAATGCAATTCAATATGTTCCAGGTATCCTTCAATCATTTGTCTAAGAGTCACTTTGATGTCTTCGAAATTTTGCCATGAGTTATCAAGTTTTGTCTCGTCAACTGATACAATCACTTGAATCATGTGAAGATTATAATATTTCCACAGTTGAATGATCGTGTTCCAATCCGCATTCTGATAATCCTGCAATGCGATCCATAAGTCATTATCTTGCTGATAATCAGGAAAAACAAGATTCTCATGGTATTGCAGTCGAATCATGCGTTGGTGATTATTTGCAGCAGAATCAATCAAGTGTCACGGGAAGCAATTAACAAAAATAGATGTTTTTTCATATAACCAATGATTTCGGGCTCAATAATTTTTGAGAATAGAAACAATGAGGTACATTTGCAGATGTTACCATACATTAAACACCTTGCAGATAAGTTCAATAATCCATTTTTTGTATAAAACATATTCATTGAGTTTAGCACGATTAATTTTTACACCATGAGACAATTTACAAGTATTACGCTCTCTCTTTTGATTGGAGTTGGGTTATTTTCTACGGGATGTAATCCGAAAAATGGGCAGAATCAGAATCCGGTAGTTGAGACTACTGCTGGTCAGGTATCCGGAAGTATCAACGATAGTGTGTATGCCTTTTTGGGTATACCCTATGCCAAAGCCGAAAGATTCATGCCACCGCAGGATCCCGATGCATGGGACAGTGTGCGTGAGTGTAACGACTTTGGTCCGGTAGCCAGACAAATCGTGCCCTGGTATCCTGATTCGGTACAAAATGAAAAGGAACTATTCAGTGTAAATGTATGGACACAGGGTGTCAATGATGGCCAGAAGCGACCGGTATTGCTCTGGTTGCATGGTGGCGGTTTTCACACCGGTGCCAGCAATGATCCCATGACATATGGTGAAGCGATGGCAAGAAAAGGGGATATCGTGATGGTATCTGTCAACCACCGGTTGAACATCCTCGGTTTTCTGGACCTCTCAGCCTGTGGCGAGAAATATGCCCAGTCAGCCAATGTGGGGATGCTCGACATTGTGAAAGCGCTTGAGTGGATCCAGAAAAACATTGAGGATTTTGGTGGCAACCCGGCCGACGTAACCATTGTTGGTGAATCGGGTGGGGGCGGTAAGGTCGGTACCATCATGTGTATGCCTGCCGCAAAGGGTATGTTCCATAAAGCAATCATACAGAGTGGAACCTTGCTCAACACAATGACCAAGGAGACATCGCAGGAGCTGGGTCTGGCTGTACTTGAACAGCTGGGTCTTACCCCCGAGGAGGTGGAGAAACTGGATACCATCCCCTACCTGGATCTGGTAAAAGCCGGTAATGAGGCGATCGCGAAGATATCCGGTCCATGGAAACCCGGATCACCCACCATGTTTGGCTTTGCCCCCTCCGCCGATGGCGTTGTCTTGCTGCAACAACCTTTCAGCCCCGGTTTTGCAGGGATCTCGAAAGAGATACCGTTGATGATGGGATCCACATTGAATGAGATGATGCCCGTCGCCTATGGTGAGAAAGAGTTGACCATGGATCAGGCCAGGGAACGCCTAGTCAAAGTGTATGGCGACAAGACCGACCAGTACATCGACCTGTTTGCCAGGGCATATCCCGATTACACGCCCCAGGATCTGCTTTCCATCGATACGGTTTTCAGGCCCTATACCATCCGTACTGCCGATGCCCGCGCACAGGAATCGAGCGCTCCGCTTTATGTCTATTTTCTGGCATGGAAAAGCCAGGTGGACAATGCCTCGAAAGGTTCTTTCCACGGACTTGATATTCCGCTGGCATTCCACAATGTCGATTTGAGAGAGGACTGGACCGGCAACACCGAAGAGGCATGGCTGTTGTCCGATAAGATGAGCTCAGCCTGGCTCAGCTTTGTAAAAACCGGGAATCCGAATGTAGAGGGACTGCTGCCCGAGTGGGAACCCTATACGGCAGAGAATGGTGCAACAATGTATTTCGACAATGAATGCCGCATCGTCAACAACCACGACCGGGAGTTGATGCGTTTCATGGTACCTGTCGAATAATTGTCAGACAGATTTTGAGTGCCCCGCCAGTTGATACCGGTGGGGCACTATTTATTCAACATAATTAAGTAATTTTGCCGATGGCCGCATGTCATTCTTCACCGGAAGAGCCATATACCTTGAAAGAATTAGAGAAGAAATAAATATATTATCTTATGAAAAAAATAACGATATTTCTTGTTTGCCAACTCATCGTATTGGCAGGATTTACAAAAAGTAATCAAAAAGATAATCGTTGGGAGATTAACAAAACGGGAGGGATCACCTGGAAAGTTGATTCCAGCATACCTCATCACGACCATATTGAGATGAGTGGCGAACAGATTTCCGTAGTTCTTAGATATGGAGTAGATGAAGCAGGTGCTTTTGTATTGGAACGCAGTTTTGTCTGGCCTATGTTACGAACTATACCCAATAACACGCATGCCAGTCTGATGCGACGATTTGGGTGGGATGTTGTGAGTGATATGATTACTGTGAATACAAGAAGAATTCATCAGGAGAAAGTAAATAAGATTTCTCTTGATGGTGTCATGATTGTTGACAGTGAATTGTCAGCACACCAGAACGGGAAACTGCATCTTGCCCGATATCTGTTTCCATCAACAACAGAAGCGGCTTATGGTGAAAAGTATGTACTGAAAAATGTGGGAGAACGGGCAGTTTTAGTTGAGATTCCCGATGCTAATTCAGTGATCAGGACAGATCCTGAAAAAGGAGTTGATGGTGTATACATAATTGAGGCAACGGTAACTGGTGTGCCGGGCAGATTGATTGAAGTTGGAGATTCCGTGATTTTCTACGCTGATTTCAAGGCATACAAAAATGATGACAGGGCAGGGTCGATTGATATTGAAAAGGAACTGATTAAAAGGATAGATTTGATATCGGAGTTACAAGACAACTTGGTTCTGGAGACACCTGATCCGGTAATCAATACCATGTTCTCTTTCGCGAAGATACGTGGATCTGAGAGTATTTACAAAACGAATGGTGGATATATGCACGGACCGGGGGGGGAGTCATACTATGCTGCTATCTGGGCAAATGACCAGGCAGAATATATCAACCCTTTCTTCCCTTTTTTGGGATATGAGACAGGGAATCGATCTGCATATAACTCTTTTAAGCACTTTGCCCGTTTTATGAACGACGAATATAAGCCCATACCCAGTTCTATAATAGCAGAAGGATCGGATATATGGAATGGGGCAGGAGATCGTGGCGATGGTGCTATGATAGCTTATGGTGTAGCCCGTTATGCGCTGGCAAGGGGAGATAAAGAGGAGGCAATGGATTTATGGCCATTATTGGAATGGTGTCTGGAGTATTGTAGAAGAAATTTAAATGAGGATGGAGTTGTAACTTCAGATTCAGATGAACTGGAGAATCGGTTTCCATCGGGAGACGCCAACCTCGCTACTTCATCATTATATTATGATGCCTTAATCTCGGCAACCTATTTGGGAAAGGATCTGGGTAAACCGGCTTCTCAGATAAAACAATATAAGAAGCAGGCAAAGGAATTGCGTCAAGCAATAGAAGATTATTTTGGAGCGACAGTTGAAGGTTTAGAAACATACAAGTATTACAAAGAGAATGACGTGCTCCGTTCCTGGATTTGTATCCCTCTGACTGTAGGTATTTATGATCGAAAGGAAGAAACCATTGAAGCACTTTTTTCACCTCATCTTTGGACAGAAAACGGTTTACTGACTCAATCGGGAAGTGAAACGTTTTGGGATAGGTCTACCTTGTACGCTTTGCGTGGTGTATTGGCAAGTGGAGAAAAAGAAAAAGGGATGGAATATCTTAAGCATTATTCAACACAACGCTTATTGGGAGAGCATGTTCCCTATGCTATTGAAGCATGGCCGGAGGGTAATCAAAGACACTTGTCCGCAGAGAGTGGACTCTATTGCCGTATTATTACGGAAGGTTTATTTGGTATTCGTCCGGTGGGGCTGAATTCATTTAAATTAAAACCTAGTTTACCTGATGGTTGGAATAAAATGAGTCTGAAGAAAATTAGAGCATTTGATAATAATTTCAATTTGGATATCTCCAGAGAAGGGGAAAAAATAAAAATCGATGTAATTGTTGACAATAAAACAGTCATTGAAAAAATCATTAATGAAGGGAAAGAGATTCTGGTAGTTTTACCTCAATAGAGATGACAGATAACTTACTTCTTTTGCTACCTATTCATCTTTTCAGGTTTTTAAACATGGGGACTTATTAACAGTAACTTTTTTTTTTACATTGTAAGCAATATATCATTTCCATATAGCCATGCTTTTCGACAAGAACCCTATTTGTATTATCTATGACAAAGTATTTTTCAATCATATTTTCAAATTCTTGAGGCAACATATTAAACTTATCTGGTCGTCCCATACATTCCTCAATCAGCATCATAACTCTTCCGTTTGGGCTTTTGATATTTGGTATATCAAGCACAAATCTTCCGTTAGGTTTCATGATTCTATAAAATTCTTTAATTGCTACTTCAACAAATTCTTTTTCATAATACTCAAGCACTCCAACACAATCTCCAATATCAAAACAGCTATCTTCAAAGGGGGTTGAATGTACGCTACCGCAATGCAATGAACCGATTGACAATTTATTCTCTTTAACAAAATTATTAAGACGTTGAATTGTCTCTCTGCTTATATCGACACCATGATAAAGAGATGGCCATTGCCATCACATTCGGCTTTCCTCCCAAAATATTCATAATTGGCACTTCACAATATCAAACCAGTGTTTTAGCCGGACGACCGGAGGCTCATACGCACATGGGTGGTATTTACACCTAACGTTTTGCAAATATGAGGAGGCCGGGAATTCTGGGCTGCCTTCTTATCCACCGTTAGAATTTTTAAACCAAGGTACAAAACTTTCGAAAGCCACCAACCCCCGCCTTACTTATATTTGCTGTTATGGGGCGTTTTTATTTATCAGGTTTACAATAATTTTTATCAGGGTGTCTTTTTCCTCAGGATTACTTACTGCAATCATTAATGTTAATGCAACAAGAGCATTGTTGTCTATTATTTTATTACCGTCTGAGTCATATAGGATTCCGTTTCGGTCCAGGAAATAAAGGAAAATAAAGGCTGCTATTCTTTTATTTCCATCAGTGAACGAATGGTTCTTTGTAATGAAATACAACAGGTGGGCAGCTTTTTCTTCAAGAGAAGGATATAAGTCCTGTCCTTCGTGTGTCTGATATATTGTTGAAATAGAGCTTTCGAATGATCTGTCTTTCTCCTGTCCAAAAAGGTCTGTTGTATTATAAGCAGACCTAACTTTGTTGATCAGCTTCTTTGACTCAGTATATGTAATTTGATATGTTTCTTTGGTTTTACCCTTTGGTATTTCTAGTTTCTGATAATCATATTGATCTAATAAGTCCAAAGCATATGAGTAATCAGAAATTAGTTTTAATAGGGCTTCTCCCTCGTCACCACTTAATCTCTTTTGGTCTAATACACTTTCGATTATTTTTACAGTGTTCTGAAGTTCCTTAAGTTTTTCAGCCTGAAGCTTTAATCTTTTTTCATTTATTGAGTAACCTTTGACCAGATAATCCTTTAATACTTTATTAGCCCATATTCTGAATTGAGTACCTCTTTTAGAATTTACTCGATAACCTACAGATATTATTGCATCAAGATTGTAGAATTTTATTTTTCGCTTTACCTTCCTGTTCCCTTCAATTTGAACTACCGAGGATTCCTCGGTAGTTGCATCTTCCTCTAGCTCACTCGTTTTGTATATGTTTTTCAGATGCAGGCCAATTGTATCTGTATCTTTATCGAAAAGCTCAGCCATTTGCTTTTGAGACAACCATACAGTTTCATCGCTGAGCTTTACTTCTATTTCAGTTTGGCCTCCTTCTAGCTGATAAATTTTTATCTCGGAGCTGTTCATTAAATTTTATTTTCAAAGATACCAATTATCCAATACAGGCGCTCTTTTATTAATGTCCCATAACGCCGAGCACTAAGTGCATACCCGATAGGGTTGCGCTTAGTGCATGTTATCGCCTGGTTGTTTATGTTTCAGTCAACAAAGGTTTCTTTTATTACTGATTTAACTTCCAAAATCTCACTTTTATTCAATGTCCCTAGTGTTTTTATAACTCTGACTTTATCTATTGTTCTGATCTGATCAATGGCAATCCAGCCTGTTTTTCCATTATGCTTTACTTCCACTCTGGTTGGATACTTCCGGGAACTTGTTGTCATGGGACTAACAACTAATGTTTGAAGATTGTGATTTATTTCATTTGGTGACACGATGACACAGGGACGAGTTTTTTGAATTTCACTTCCGACTGTCGGATCCAGATTAACTAATACTATGTCATACTGATTCATTGCCAGTCCTCCATATTTTCATCTTCGAAAACATCACCAATCAACAACTTATCATCTCCATTTTCATGCATTTCCTTAAACTCCAAATCCCATCCTTTTCGGGGCTCTGACACAGGTTTGATTATGATTTGATTCTTTTCAAGAATTAATTCAACTTTATCCTTGATTTGATATTTTTCCAATAAAGTTTTACTCAATCTAAAACCCTTTGAATTGCCAATTTTTACTATTGATACTTCCATAATCTTTCTTTATTAATGTAAGTACAAAGTTATCACATATTCTTTGAAAAACAAATATATTATGATTTTTTTTGATAGAGTTTTCTCACTTCATCTTTTAAGCTTTTCCCTATGTGAATTTCTTTTTCTACAACTTGGCGATAACGTGTTACGTGTATGGTGTCGTTTGGCGATTGGAAGCACGAACCTTTCAAACTAACACAAATTTTATTAAATGTAACACCCTTGAATTTAGCACTATCCGCCAAATGATTTATACACTTTGTTGTATGCTGGTGTTTATCCTTCAAAGTCAATCCGTCTCAAGTTTTAACAAATTTAACAGTTTTCTTATCAATCTGCACAGACGTTGATTCGGAGTACAAATTTATTTTGTTTTTGTGGGTGGGTAAATCCCCAAACCGCCCTTAAAGGCGGTAATTAGGGTTGGCTTTGTAAGCTCTTTGGCAAGTTTAGGTTTAGAGTGGCTCGTGCGACTTGACAATGTGCTTACAAAAAGGGATGGCTATCATTTCCCAAGTTTCAATATTCTAAATGCACCCTGAGATACAATCAAAAAAACAATAGAACCAACAATCAAATCAGGATATTTTGATTGGGTCAGCAACACCAATACACCAGCTAAAATAACTCCTGAATTTATTATTACATCGTTGGAAGTAAAAATCATACTGGCTTTCATGTGTGCTTCTTTACTTTTCGATTTCTGGAGTAGGTACAAACAGATGGCATTGGCAGTTAATGCTAAAACTGAAACTCCAATCATAATTCTGTAGTCTGGCATTTCTTCAGAACCTATAAATCGTCTTACCACTTCTATAATACCTAAAAAGGCTAAGGATAATTGAAAATAACCACTCCAACGTGCAACTTTCTTTTTTCTCAGAACTGTTGAACCAACTGCCCAAAGACTTAATCCATATACAAAAGAATCAGCTAACATGTCTAAAGAATCTGCCACCAAACCCATTGACTTTGAAATAAGTCCGGTAGTCATTTCAATTATGAAAAATCCAAAATTAATTATGAGTATCGTCCATAACAGTTTTGATTGTACATCGGAACTTTCTATTGTTACTTCCTTTTCATCAATAGAACTTGAATATGTATGTTTTGCTCCAAAGTTTAATGATTCCAGACGCGATAATATTTCTTCATCTTCCCGAGAATGAAAAACAGTAAGATTGCGATTTTCAATATCGAATTCCAATTTCCTGATAACCTCTATTCCATCCAACTTCATACGAATCATGTTTTCTTCGGATGGACAATCCATTTTCGATATGTGGTATTCTGATTTAATCATTGTCGCCTGATAATCTAAGTTTTATTCCTCCATTAAATACAAATCCATCAGCCGGTGCCCAAATATCAGGGAAAGTAGGATTATTTGTTGGCGGCAAAACCAAAGGTTCAAAATCAGATTGCATAACGTTTGTAAAGTTCTCGAAATTCACGAATAAAGATAAACGTTCCCAATGTCGCATAATCATTATTCCCATTGTCCAATAATCTGTTTTTTGATTGTATAAATTATCGAACTGTTTCCCAGTGTAATAAACCTCATATCCAGCAGACCATTTTTCTTCAATTTCATAGAATAATACTGCACCCGCATTGTGCTTTGGTGTAAGTGGTTTCTGGTTATTGATATTATCGTATTGTAATTCGGTATTAACAAAGGCGTAGTTTAAATAGAGTTTAAAATCGTCGTATGTTAGTTTTATATTGGTTTCAAAGCCTGAACTTAAAATGTTACCATCAGCGCTTTCAAAATAAGCCATGCCCATTGTTTCGTCTTCCCGTAAAACCAATGCATTTTTTAGCTGAGTCAAAAAGAAGAGTTGGTTGATTGAGAAAGTCATTTCATCGCCCAATGCGGTTTTGTAATTTATATCGAAATTTCCTCCTATTGAAGTTTCTGCATCTACCAGGTCTTTTGATAATGGTTGAATATCCCGATAATAAATTCTCTCAGCATCTTCGGTGAAAATTGTAGGAAGCTTGTAACCCATAGCACCGCCAAGTCGTGAACTTAATTTATTGTTAGGTTTAAATAACAATGAAAAACGTGGCAGCACAAATGTCCCATAGTCAGCATTGTAGTCGGTTCGTAAGCCAGTTTCTAACCCAAGTTTTTTACTAAAATCGGTAGTGTTTTGAATAAAGCCACCAAAGGTGTTATGTGTATAATCTCTTGCAGAATATGAGTCAGCGTCTGTCTCTGTAAACTGTTCGAGATAATGGTTTAATCCCAATTGCCATTCTGTATTATCGTTTTTATGCAAATTGTATATGGCTTCGGTAAAACTGGATAATTGATTTCCACTGAATCGGTAGTCTGGAATACTTAGTTTTCTGTCAAAATAGGAAACACTATTTTTAAAAGAGAATGTTCTGTCATCGGTTGTATTCCGAAAACTTAATTGCGTAGCATAACGTTCCGATTTATTTTCTTCGGAAAAAATATGTTCAGTACTTGTGTTTCCCTTTATCACTTCCATGTCTCCACCCGTTCTATTATCGATGGTAGTGTTTAACCCTAAACTTAATTCAGTGTTAGGATTGAAGTAGTAGTAGAATTTTGGATTTAGACTAAAAGTTTGCGCTTTGGGCATATTTGAAAAACCATCTTCGTCGGGGTCGAATGCGATTTGATTATTAGCTGAGCCATAAACTGAAAGACCAACTTTTCCGTATTTCTGCGCATAAAACAAATTGCCAGTTGTACCCAAAGCACTTGTTTGATTTAGCATAACATCAAGCTTTGCTTCCTCTTCTGGTCGTATGGTTACAAGGTTTACCAAACCTGCAATTGCTCCACCACCGTACAAAGTAGAATTACTCCCTTTAATTAGCTCAACTTGCTTTAAGTCAAGCGGTGGTATTTGCATAATAGATAACCCACCGGCGAAACCACCATAAAGTGGCATTCCATCTTTTAATATTTGTGTGTATCGACCATCCAAACCCTGAATGCGAATACTCATATTTCCAGAACTAAGTGAGGTTTGCTGCATATGCACACCTGTGGTTTCTCTTAAAAGCATGCCAATATTTGTTGAGTTCATAGCTGCTTTTTCGCCTAATTCTTCGCCTGTAATTGCTTCAATTCTTGTTGGAATATCCTGAATTGTTCGGGAAGACCTTGTTGCTGCAATTACAACTTCTTCAAGTTCTTCTCCTTCTTCCAGCTCAACTTCAATCGTTTTGTTGTTGTCATCTGGAAAAGATAAAGTAATTTCCTTTTCTTCAAAGCCGACAAAAGAAATTACAAACTCTATTTCGCCATTGGGTAAATTCTCCAATCTTGCAAAACCCTCATTATTTGTAATTGTACCTGTCGTCGTTCCTTCAATAATTACACTTGCTCCAATTAAGGATTCGCCAGATTCTTCTTTTACCTCAAAAGTTATTTTGTTTTGTGCGAATAATAAACCTGTTGAAAAAAGAAGTAATAGAATAGTGAATGTTTGTTTCATAGCATAACTTTTAAAAATTATGTAACAAAACTACTGAATGAGTACGTGCAACAGTATTGCAAAGTTTTATCGGCAATTAGGGCAAATTCCTTTTACCACAAAATTGGCATTTTCAAACGAGAAGCCTTCTGCTAAATCCATCTTTGGAACTGGCATGTCTTTCATACAGTGAGTTTGACCGCATTTATTGCATAAAAAATGAATATGAAGGTCATCGGGTTTGCAGGTACAATCATCATCGCACAAGGCATATTTTACCGCTCCCGTACCATCGTCAATGCTGTGAATAAGGTAGTTGTCCTGAAACGTCTTGAGCGTACGAAATATAGTTGACCTTTCAACATTGTCAAACTGCTGTTCTATTTCATAAAGGCTTAATGCTTTCTTTTGTTTTTCTAAAATCTCGTAAACCAATTGGCGCATAGCGGTTGGTTTGATATTCTTTTGTTCTAATTTTTTATCTGTTTTACCTTTCATAAATGTAAATGTACAATGATTAAGCTAATGTAGCGCAGGCAAAAAAACAACTCTTTTGCAAACTTTGGATTGCAGGGCTGGCTTGCAGCGGTTTGCAAATGTGTTGTTTTGTGCGGTTGGGTTTCTTTTGTCTTTGCGGGGGGGAGAGAAAAAACAAAATAAATTACCCTCAATATGCACTGACCTTTTTACGAAGCACCAAATCAATAAATTTTTCTTTCTATTAATTAATCTTTTATTTCAAAGCATCGAGTTTTGTCTTTTTACACTTGCATACAACGGTGGCGATATGAAAAGTTGCCGCTTGCGGGCAATTTCCTGTCAAGTTATACAAAAGTTGTAGCGGGCTACAACCCTTGAATAACCTACTGTCCCGGCAATTTTTTATATCGCGTGTTATGCTTTGTATTTATTTCATTTTCAAGTCATATGTTATACCAACCCTAACACCATTTTCCCAAATTCTTTGATGATATTTTGTGTCTGAAAAAGGAATCAAGGAATGAATTTTTGTATAAGGATTTACAAAGGCAGATACTCCACTTTTAAAGTCATATTTTATAGATACACCTATAAGTGCACCAACACCGGTTTGATTGTCAATTGGGCTATTTGTTGAAGCATCAATATCTACAATTAGTCCACCATTAACAAAAAAATATTTCAAGAAGTTTGCTCTTAATGTCACAGGAACATTAATCAGTGACAAATCTGCATTTCGTGAGGAGTTATCCATATCAGGCGGCAAATTCGGCTTAATAATAATATTGTGTTTTGAGTATTCTATTCCAGTCTCAGCTTCCAACCATTTAGTTAATGGGTGGATATAATTGATTCCTATTGTAAAAAAATAATCACTATTATAACTTGCTGCTCCAACTAATTCGTCAAACCTAAACACATCATTCTCTCCAAATGAGGAAAAAGTAATTCCGATTTTTTTGGCACTTAATTTTGTTCCATTTTCCTGTGCAATTAAGAAACTTTGATTAATAAACAAAATGGATAAAGTAATAAAAAATGTCCTTTTCATTTTATTTCTATTTTGTGAGTTTGTTTTGTCTTTGCAATATAAAGCATAACGTTTTGCCGCTTGCCGCAGTGGGG
>Ga0265295_1006515_pt1 | contig 14077 bp, 17 predicted proteins | sample Munlansysbiofilm_FD_192503 | JGI IMG/M metagenome (GOLD analysis project Ga0265295, IMG submission 192503) | Leachate microbial communities from a municipal landfill in Southern Ontario, Canada - Methane capture system biofilm | ecosystem: Engineered > Solid waste > Landfill > Unclassified ... | reverse complement strand
TTTTAAAACACATTAAGGAGAATATAAAATTCATGAAAACAGCTAATCCTGCTCCACTTGGATTACTCGGTTTTGGTATGACAACGATTTTACTTAACTTACACAATGCTGGACTTATTCCACTATCAATGGTGATTATTGGTATGGGCGTTGCATTAGGTGGGTTGACACAGATTGTTGCTGGTTTACAAGAATTAAAACAAGGTAATACCTTTGGTGGTACAGCATTTACTGCGTATGGATTCTTCTGGTTAAGTTTAGTGATCATTTGGTACTTTCCCAAAGCTGGACTTGAAGCAGACAAGATTTCAATGGGCTACTACTTAGCTATTTGGGGTTTATTCACCACATTTATGTTTATTGGTACATTAAAGCATAACATGATTACACGTATCGTCTTCGGTTCATTAGCATTGTTATTCTTTACGTTAGCACTTGGTGATTTCACAGGTATTCATGAAATTACGGTTGTTGCTGGTATCATTGGTATTTTCTGTGGTTTCTCAGCTTTCTATAGCGCAGTTGCTCAAGTTGTCAACCAAGAATTCGGTAAAAAAGTTTTACCTATGTAGTTTACAAAATGAAAAAGCGAGTAAATTCTACTCGCTTTTTTTGTTGGTTCACCTTATTTAATATCTTTAAATTTAACAATCGGTTGTCTAGCAGCCTTTGCTTCATCCAAACGTCTTACGATCGTATTGTGTGGTGCAGTTTTAACAAGTTCAGGTGTTTCTAACGATTCTTTAACGATTGTTCTCATCACGTTGATGAATTCATCTAACGTTTCTTTAGATTCAACTTCAGTAGGTTCAACCATCATTGATTGACTAAAGATTAAAGGGAAATAAATCGTTGGAGCATGGAAACCATAGTCGAGTAAACGCTTCGCAATATCAAGTGTCTTAACATTGGTAGATGTGTCCTTTAAGCCATCAAACACAAACTCATGTAAGCAGTGTCCATCAATGGGAAGCTCAAATAAATCTTTAAGTGAGTCTTTGATATAGTTCGCATTTAAGACAGCCATCGGTCCGATATCAGATAGATGTTCGTTACCGAATGTCATGATATACACGTAAGCTCTGATATAAACAGATGCGTTACCGTAGAATAAACCTAATTTACCAATCGAATCGTGTGCTTGATCAAAGTAGTATCTTTCGCCACTCTTTCTAACAACAGGATTGGGTAAGAATTCAACAAGCTTTTCACATACACCCACAGGACCAGAACCAGGACCGCCACCACCATGTGGTGTTGAGAAAGTTTTATGAAGATTGATATGTGTGATATCAAATCCCATATCACCAGGTTTAGCTTTACCTAAAAGTGCATTTAGGTTTGCACCATCGTAATAGACTAAACCACCAGCTTCATGTACTAAAGATGCGATTTCGGTAATATCTTTTTCAAAGACACCTGCTGTATTTGGGTTGGTTAACATGAGACCAGCAATGTCATCATTTAAAACAGATTTTAAAGCTTCTAAATTCACAGTGCCATCTGGATTAGACTTGATTTCGACAGTTTCAAAACCACAGACAGTTGCTGACGCTGGGTTTGTACCATGTGCTGAATCAGGAATGATGATTTTATTACGTTTCACATCGTTATGTTTTTCATGATAAGCTTTAATGATCATTAACCCAGCTAGCTCACCATGAGCACCTGCAAATGGGTTTAATGAATAAGCTTTTAATCCTGAAATTTCAGATAACATGTTTTGTAAATCATAATAGATTTTAAGTAAGCCTTGAACGGTTTGTTCAGGTTGTAGGGGATGAATATTTGCAAATCCTAGGAGGGTTGCTAATTCATCATTAATTTTAGGGTTATATTTCATCGTGCATGAACCTAGAGGATAGAAGCCATTTTCAACACCAAAGTTCTTTTGGCTGACATTGGTGTAATGTCTGACGACATCAAGTTCTGAAACTTCTGGAAGTTCAGCTTTTTGACTTCTTAAAAGATGAGATGGAAGAGAAACTTCTGGATAATCGTGTTTGGGCATGTTATAACCCATACGTCCTGGTTTCGACATTTCAAAAATGATTTTATTGTAGTATTTCATCAGAAGTTCACCACCAATTCTACGAGTTGATCAATCTCTTCTTTAGTTCTCTTTTCAGTGACTGCAAATAGAAGATGTTGATTGCCGATATGAAGAGGTCCTAAGATGTTATGTGACAAACAAACATCTTCAAACTTTTTAACATCGAAGTTTGCTTTTAAAACGAATTCTTTGAAGAAAGGCTGATTGTAAACAATCTCGAATTTCTTAGTTTCAAGTAGTTTTTGATAGAGATAATGAGCACCCTTCAGGGATTCTTCAGCAACCATGATTAAACCTTCTTTACCAACAGATGATAAATAAATAGTGACTGCAAGTGCCATTAAGGATTGATTGGAACAAATGTTGGAATTAGCTTTTGCTCTTCTAATGTGTTGTTCACGAGCTTGAAGTGTTAACACAAAAGCACGTTTACCATCAACATCGGTGGTTACACCACAAATGCGACCTGGCATTTTTCTAACATAGGCCATCTTGGTAGCAAGATATCCTAAATAAGCACCACCAAACGAAAGTGGAAGACCTAATGATTGAAGATCACCGCAAGCGATATCTGCACCATATTCACCTTGTGTCTTGAATAAGCTTAAGGCTTGTCCTTCACTGTTCATGATGAATAAGCCACCTGCTTGATGGATCACATCACTGAATCCTGTGTAATCTTCAACAATACCATAATAGTTAGGATTTTGTGCAATCAGACCCATGGTATCTTGAATGTTTTCTTTAATAATATCTAAATCTGTTACACCGTTCTTTGAAGGTATGACGTTCACATTTAAATTTCGATAATGTGCATAGGTCTTAATGACATCAATAGTTGTAGGATTGACGGTATCAGATACTAAAATCGTGTTTTTACCAGTTTGTGCATAAGCCATAAACATCGCTTCAGCGGTTGCTGTTGCACCATCATACATTGACGCGTTTGAGACATCCATACCGGTGAGTTCACACACCATGGATTGATATTCAAAAATGTATTGTAATGTACCTTGTGCAACTTCAGGTTGATAAGGTGTATAAGATGTTAAAAATTCTTGTCTGCTGATTAATGATTTAACAATTGAAGGTGTGTAGTGATCGTAAGCACCAGCCCCTCTAAAAATAGTTAATTGTTGGTTTTGTTCAGATAAGTCTAACATATGCTTCGTGAGCTCAATATCAGAGAGCTGTGAAGGAATGTTATAAGGCTTATTTAATCTTAACTTCTTAGGTATCGAAGAAAAGAGATCATCCAGAGATTCAGCTCCGGTGACCTTTAACATTTCTTGGATATCTTCCTTGGTATGAGGTAGATATTTGTGCATAGTTATTCCTCACAAAGTGGTAAATAAGCGTCCTTATTTAAGAGGGAATCAAGTTCTGATGCATTGCTCAGTTCAACTTTGATAATCCATGATCCATAGGGATCATCATTGAGTAGTTCAGGAGAACCATCAAGTGCGTCATTGACTTCTAAAACTTTACCAGAAACCGGTGTATAAATATCAGATGCTGCTTTAACAGATTCAACTGCACCAATCGCATCACCTTTTTTAAATGTTTGACCAATTTTTGGCAATTCAATAAATACAACTGATCCTAGGGCGTGTTGCGCGTGATCAGAAATACCGATCCATGCTTCGTTGCCTTCAACTTTAACCCATTCGTGACTTGGACTATAAAGTAATCCTTCTAAAACATTCATGTGTAAATCCTCCTATTTGTTATATTTCTTTGTATAGAATTTGCGATTTCTGACCTTAGCAGGAACCTGATTTTGTCTAATTTGTACGGTTAATTCTGTGCCGATGGCAGCATATGCGATATCAATGAGTGCACATGCCACAGGTGTATCCACATTGGGTAGAAGATAACCTGTTGTAATGATACCAATCTGTTTGTCATCTTTAAAGACTTGATATCCATGACGTGGGATATTGCGCTGGAGAAGTTCAATACCTACAACCTTGCGTGTAGGATTTTCTTTATATTGAACGAGAGCATCTCTACCGATAAAATCTTTTTCTAATTTAATCGCAAAGTTTAATCCAGCTTCAACAGGATTAATTGATTCACTAATTTCATGACCATATAATGGAAGGTTTGCTTCAAAACGAAGTGTGTCTCTTGCACCTAATCCACAAGGAACAACATCACAAGCAATAGCTTTATCCCATAAGATGTCTATGTATTTAGGATCACCATAAATTTCAAATCCGTCTTCACCGGTATATCCTGTTCTTGAGAAGATGACATGACCATCTTGATAAGGAACTTGTTTATACGTCATGAACGATAAATCATCACCTGATACACCGATGATTTGATCGATGATATCCTTAACAAGTGGTCCTTGAATCGCGATTTGCGCGATACTTTCAGATATGTTTTTTGCTGTAACTTTGAAAGATGCTGCTTGTTTTTGAACCCAAGCAAAATCCTTATCGATATTACCAGCATTAACAACAAGTAATACTTTTTGTTCGTTGATGACGTAGACAAGCAAATCGTCAACAACATAACCAGATTCATCACACATCAAACTATAAGTTACCTTGGTGGTATCAAAAGGAATGATGTTTGTAACAAGATAATTAACAAAGGGTAAAGCGTCTTGACCCTCAATGATAAATTCACCCATATGCGAAACGTCAAATATTCCCATGTTGGTACGAACAGCGATGTGCTCTTCTGTGATACCGGCATAAGAAACTGGCATGTGGAAGCCAGCATATTCAATCATTTTGGCATTTAACGCTAGGTGTTTATCATGTAGAACTGTTGTTTTCATTTCGATCTCCTAAAAGCGTTTTCTATTCTCATTATACACCAAGATGACTTTTTTCAATCTCAAATGAAATTCTATTTATTTTTATAAAAAATAAGATGCCATTTTCATGAAAGAAATGTAAATATTTCGTCAATAGGATTGACATAAAAAAATAAAGATATAGAATATAGATAGATATCAATATAGATAATTATCGATATAGGTGAAAATATGGAAAAACGTATGGCTTCATTATTTAAAGCATTATCTGATGAGAACAGATTATTAATCATTAAACTGCTACTAAAAGGCGAGTTATGTGGATGTATGTTGATCGACAAATTAAACATACAGCAACCCACGTTATCGTATCATTTGAAAATTTTAACAGAGGTAGGCATCACATCAAGTTTTCGTGATGGAAATATGATTAAGTATGTCGTCAATAAAGAAGTTCTTGACGAAGTTAAATCATTTATTGATACTTATCATCACCTGGAGGCAACATGCAGCTTATAAGAGATTTTTTTAACTTACTTAATGATGCTTTATTAAAAATGACGTGGCTAGATGCACTTGTTAAATGGTTTTTTGGTGATATTATAGGAATTTCAGAAGAAAGTCTCGCTTATAGCAGTTTGACCTTCTTTGTTTATGATGTCATTAAGATCTTCATTTTACTTGGTGTACTGATCTTTATATCTTCTTATATACAATCTTATTTTTCTCCTGAAAAAACAAGACGTCTACTTAAAGGAAAAAGTGGCATAGGAGCCAATACCTTAGGCGCTTTATTAGGAACAGTCACCCCATTTTGTTCTTGTTCATCCATTCCCATTTTTATTGGTTTTACCAAAGCAGGTTTACCTGTTGGAGTTACGTTTTCCTTTTTAATTTCATCTCCATTAGTTGATTTAGCATCTATTTTATTACTAGCCAGTATTTTCAATTGGAAAATAGCTTTAGCCTACGTTATTGTTGGTTTAGTGATTGCGATTATCGGTGGTTCTATCATCAGTTTCTTTAAGATGGATGATCAGGTAGCAGACTTTATTAAAGAAGAAAGAAAAAAACAATCAAATCAAGATTTAAATGAGTATGTGATGACAAAAAAAGAACGTATCCAATACGCATTTGAGCAAGTTAAAGAGATCTTTAATCGTGTGTGGATCTACATTCTTATCGGTGTAGGTATAGGAGCCTTTATTCATGGTTTTATCCCTCAAGAATTTGTATTAACTGTCTTAGGAGATAACAATCCATTCTCCGTCTTAATCGCAACACTTGTCGGTGTTCCGATGTATGCTGATATTTTTGGAACCTTACCAATTGCAGAAGCACTTATCTTAAAAGGTGTTGGTATTGGAACAGTTTTAGCCTTTATGATGGCTGTAACTGCACTATCCTTACCATCGCTTATCATGATTAAAAAAGTGATTAAACCTAGATTATTTTTCTTATTCACTGGTATTGTCATTACAGGCATTATCATGATGGGTTATGTGTTTAATTTAATCAGTTATTTATTCACATAGAAGGGAGGAAAACAATATGGAAATCAAAGTGTTAGGATCAGGTTGTTCAAATTGTAAAAGACTCTATGAGTATGCGAAGCAAGCCGTTGATGAACTATCTATCGAAGCTAATGTCATCTATGTAACCGATATGGTTGAGATTGCAAAAGCTAACCTTTTAAGAACACCAGGTCTCATGGTGGATGCAAAGGTTGTTTCTTATGGTCGTGTCCCATCAGTTGATGAAATTAAAGAATTAATCAAGCAAGCGTAAGGAGAAGAAGATGAAGATCAGTTTCTTTGAAAAATACTTAACACTATTTGTCCTTTTATGCATGGGTCTTGGTGTCCTTGTTGGAAAGTTTATCCCAAGTGTTCCGGATTTCTTACATCGGTTTGAAATAGCGAACATTAACTTACCTATTGGTATTTTAATATGGCTTATGATTTATCCGATGATGTTAAAGATTGACTTTACGTCTGTTAAGAAAGTAGGGAAAAATCCCAAAGGTTTATATTTGACATGGGTTGTTAATTGGTTGATTAAACCGTTCTTAATGTTTGGTATTGCGTCGCTATTTTTTACAGTTATTTTTAAATCAATCATACCCGAGAACTTACAACAAGATTATTTGGCTGGTGCTGTCTTATTAGGTGCTGCACCATGCACAGCGATGGTCTTTGTATGGAGTAGTTTAACCAGAGGTAATCCTGCATATACCCTTGTACAAGTAGCAACCAATGATTTGATCATTTTGGTTTTATTTGTTCCAATTGTTGGATTACTGTTAGGTATTTCTGGTATTGCAGTACCTTGGCTAACATTATTCCTATCGGTTTTATTATTTGTTGTTGTTCCACTTGTATTGGCTTCATTAACACGTTATGTGGTTATCAAGAATCATGGATTAGACTATTTTAATGAACATGTTGTTAAGCGTTTTTCTAAAATAACCATGTGGGGATTACTGTTAACACTCGTTCTGATCTTCTCACTTCAATCAACGCTGATTATTGAAAATCCACTACATATCATTTTGATTAGTATCCCTTTAGTTATTCAAACATTTGTGATATTCTTCATCGCATATATGAGTGCTAAAAAAATGAAATTAAATTATGATATTGCAGCACCTGCAGCCATGATAGGTGCAAGCAATTTCTTTGAATTAGCCGTTGCAGTTGCTGTCAGTTTATTTCCACTAAATCCAGGTGTTGCTTTAGCAACCATTGTAGGCGTCTTAGTTGAAGTGCCTGTGATGTTACTTTTGGTAAAAATTGCCAATAAAACCAAACATTGGTTCATAGAAGGAGAAGTATAAATGAGAAAATTAAAGATTGCATTCGTGTGTGTACATAACAGTTGCAGAAGCCAAATGGCTGAAGCGATCACCAAAGTTTTAGAACCTGATTTTTTTGATGCGTACAGCGCAGGAACTGAAACAAAACCACAGATTAACCAAGATGCTGTTAGAATCATCAAAGATTTATATCAGATCGACATGAATCAGACACAACACTCAAAATTGCTTGACGATATTCCTCAAGAACTTGATGTACTGGTTACGATGGGATGTAATGTCGAATGTCCTTTTATCCCATGTCAACATCGTGAAGATTGGGGATTAGATGATCCAACTGGACAACCTGATCAAACATTCTATGAAACTGCAGACATCATCAAAGAAAAGCTATTATCACTTAAATCACGAATCCTTGATGGAGATATAACTATTAAATAAAAAAAAGACCTTAGCGGTCTTTACATGTTAGTCATTAAAATCATGACGGAGAAGCTTGCGAGAAGTGAGATGGTGTTTGCCACAAGTGCGTAAACCATCGCTTTACTTTTCGTTTTTTCTTTTAAGTAGAATCTGTAGATCACAATCTCTGATATAAAGATCATCATTTCGCCAACAATCAATACGAATATTTCACCTACACCCGGATAAATAAAGTATTTTGCTGCAAACATAAATAGTGTTAATACAATTTGTGTCACCATATTCACATAGGCTACAAGTTTATAACTTCGTTTGCTGACATATCCAAACAGGAAGAGCACTAATATTTCAATAAAAATGGTACCTATGATGCGAAGAACAAGTTCTAATGTCATCGTTTGAGTGGGAAACACTTGTGTGACTTTTCCGACGTTGGTTTGTGTGAAGTCGGTATTAATAAGTGATAAATCATATCTGACTTTACTGTTAAATAACGTGGTTGTAATAGTTCTAGAAACGATATAATGATTATCTTCAAAGATGAGCATAATCTTAAATTCTGTTGGTGGATTATAAGCATAAATATAATAGTTATCGCGAGGGTTTTGATAGCTTGAACCCCAGGGTAAGACTAAGCTAGCTGCAACATACCCATTCAGTTCAAAATCGTAAAGCATATCTGGATAATCTTCATATTCATCAGCTATAACGGATTGAATAGACATCAGTTCTTCATCAACAGGTAATGTTCCTTTCATCAGTAGTTCAATGTGATAGGGTTCATCAATACCTATAATTTCAACATCTAATGTGCGTTTAGGACCAAAATCAGCCCTAACGGTCAGAAAGGGAATAACTGTAAAAAAAGATAGAATTAGAAGTAAGATAACGCTTTTTTTCATATGAAAACCTCGATATAATCGTACTATATTTATCATATCATAGAAATCGACGTTTATGAACGCTTTTTTCGTTGTATAATAAAGAAAAGGGGTGGTTTCGATGCTAATCAATAATGTCTTAATTCACGTCAAAAGAGATGATGTGGAAACTCCAAAAGGAAGTGTGATTATCACGCATGGTATTGCAGAACATTCGGGACGATATGATGAAATCACACAAAAATTAAACGCTGCTGGATATAATATCGTTCGTTATGACATTCGCGGTCATGGTATGAGCCAAGGAAAACGAGGAGCTCTCAAGAGTTATCATCAAACGATTGATGATCTTCATGAACTTGTTCTTGAAGAAAAGAAAAATCAACCTAAAAAAATCTTTTTAATTGGGCACAGCATGGGTGGACTGATCGTTAACATGTATGGTGTTAAATATCATGATGTCGATGGTATCATTTCTTCAGCTGCACCTTCATATTTTATTAAAGATGTCCTACCATTCAGATTTATTGGGTATCGTTGGTTAGGATTTTTACCAAGAAAGACAAACTTTGCAGATGACCAATTATCACGCATTAAATCAGTTGAAGAAGCATATATTCAAGACCCGTTAAATTTAAAGAAGTTTTATTTTTCACTTGCAGGTAACATGTTTGTTGGTGGTGTACGCTACTTAAACAAACACATACAAGAGTATCAAACACCTGTACTTATTTTGCATGGTGAAGCTGATAAGATTGTTCCAGTTGAGTTTTCAAAACGACTTTATGATATCGTACCTGTTGAAGACAAGAAGATCATAACATATCCAGATGCCTATCATGAAATCTTTAACGATCTCGAACGTGAAAAGACTTTTCAAGATGTGATCACCTGGTTAGAAGAACATACAAAGTGAGGTTTTTATGAAGATTGCATGGATTGGAACAGGCGTCATGGGAAAACCAATGGCTCTACACTTGGTTGATGCAGGTTATGAAGTAACGGCGTATAATCGAACATTTGAAAAGGCAAAATCTTTAGAGCCTAAAGTTAAAGCTGTAGAAAGCATTGAAGCATGTGTCAAAGATGCTGATGTCATTTTTTCAATCGTAGGTTATCCTTCTGACGTTCAGGAAGTTTATCAAACAGTTATGGAACATGCGAAAAAAGGTGCCATATGTGTTGATATGACGACATCATCACCCACATTAGCTATCGCATTAGAAAAAGAGGCAAAAACAAGAGGTCTCATCATGCTAGATGCACCTGTCACCGGAGGTGATATTGGTGCAATTAACGCCACATTATCCATTATGGCAGGTGGTGATCAAAAAGCTTTTGAAACCATTTTACCTTTACTTAATAAGATGGGTAAAACCATTACGTATATGGGTGGACCGGGTTCTGGACAACATGCGAAACTTGCTAATCAAACAGCCATTGCTGGAGCTATTTCAGGTATTGCAGAAGCATTGACCTATGCTAAAGCTAAAGGCTTGGATCAAACAGATATGCTTAAAGTTATTACTGGCGGTTCTGCAAGTTCATGGCAAGCCATCAACAATGGACCTAAAATGATTCATCATGATTACGCGCCTGGTTTCTTCATCAAGCACTTCTTAAAAGATTTAAAACTTGTTTTAGATGAGAAAAAAGATTTACCACTTGAGGTTGTAGAGATTGTTACCAAGATGTATGAAAAGTTAGTTGAACGTGGACTGGATGATTCAGGAACACAAGCATTGATTGAATATTATTTATTATAACAATCATCAAAGGAGGATTGCCATGCCTGTCATGTATGTATCCCTAAAAGGGCTCATGCATTGCACAAGCTGTATGACAACCATTGAAAATGCACTCTATGCTGCACAAGATGAGTTCATGGAAGATATGCCAATTATCCCTGTTTACCACTATTCAGATTTCATGTATGTTAAATCATATGTTGAAGACTGGGGACGCAGTGTACTTGGTACAGTTGACTTCTCAAGAGCGCACATTGATTGATCGTTTCTAGATATTAAAAAAGGACAATGCGAATTGTCCTTTTTTCATTTTGTATAATCTTGTTTACTTGATAATAAGGCTCTTGCCCGTCATTTCTTTAGGTTGTTCAACCCCTAAAAGATCTAACATGGTAGGTGCAACATCACAAAGAGCTCCGGTATTTACTTTAATACCTTTTTTGGTGATGACAACAGGAACTAAATTGGTTGTATGTGCGGTATGAGGTTGACCTTGATCATCTCTCATCTTTTCAGCATTACCATGGTCAGCTAAGACGATGGCAACACCACCGATGGATAGAATCGCTTCAACAACATCTTTGGTGCATTGATCAACAGTTTCAACAGCTTTTGTAGCTGCTTCAATCGATCCAGTATGACCCACCATATCAGGATTTGCAAAGTTAAGAATCATGGTATCAAATTCTTTACTCTTAATCGCTTCAACGGCCTTATCTCTGACTTCAAAAGCACTCATTTCTGGTTTCAAGTCATAGGTTGCTACTTTAGGTGACTCAACTAAAATGCGTTTACTTCCTTTTAAGTTCTTCTCAGATCCACCATCAAAGAAGAAGGTAACATGTGCGTACTTTTCAGTTTCTGCAATACGAAGTTGTTTTAAGTTATTGTTTGCAATCACTTCACCGTAAAGGTTATCTAGTGTTTGTAGTTCAAATGCGAGAGGACCTTTAACGGATTCATTATAGTGCATCATCGATACAAAGAAGATGTTTTTTAATGTATGCTTTAAATCAAAGTTAGGTTTACCAGCTGTTTGATAAAGTGACGTTTTTTCAGGATTTGAGAAAGCTGTTGCAATACGAATTGCACGGTCAGGTCTAAAGTTAGCAAAGATAATCGCGTCATTATCTTTAATGAGTCCTTTTTCATCTGCTACAAAAGGAATGATAAACTCATCTGTGACTCCTTGATCATATGATGCTTGGATACCTTCTAGTGCACCCTTGTGTTCTCCGGTACCAAGTGTCATATTATCATATGCTTTTTGAATGCGATCCCAGTTGTTATCACGGTCCATCGCATAATATCTACCAGATACAGTAGCAACTTTCATACCGCCATCCATTAAGTCTTTTAAGTAACCTAAACCTGCGGTTTGTGGGGTGTCTCTTCCATCCATGAAGGCATGTAAGTAAGGTGTTACTCCTTGAGAAACCGCTAAGTCATGAAGTGCTTTGATATGTGTTGGGTATGAGTGAACACCACCATCTGAGACTAGACCGAAAATGTGTAAATTGGAGTTGTTTTTCTTAGCGTGAGCAATCGCATCTAAGAAAGCTTGATTCTTAAAGAACGAACCATCTTTAATCGCAACGTTAATTCTTGTTAACGATTGATAGACAATACGTCCAGCACCTAAATTTAAATGTCCTACTTCGCTGTTACCCATTTGACCATCAGGTAATCCAACGTATTCACCACTTGCTTGTAGTGTGCTTGATGGATAATCTTTAAAAAGTTGATCTAAAAAACGTTTTTTAGCGAGTGAAACTGCGTTGCTAGAACTTGCTGGAGCAAGCCCGTATCCATCCATAATAATTAATCCGACAAAATGTTTGTTCATAGTGTACTCCTTATCGTTTATTTCCATACCCATTATACTTTAAAAAGTCATAATGGTAAAAATGAATGCAAAAAAAACGTTTTCAAGTGAGTGAAATAACCAGAGTATTGCAGATTACAAAATATATGTTACAATAAAGGTGAAAATAAATACTTCGGGGCACCGTGTAATTCGGGACCGGCGGTAAAGTCCGCGAGCCTTAGGGCAGAACTTGTTGAATTCAAGTACCGACAGTAAAGTCTGGATGGAAGAAGTAATGTCAAATTTTTGACGCTCTTTTATCGCCGAAGTAATTTGGCGTTTTTTATTGCATAAAGGAGGAAAAAAACATGTCAAATTACTTACGACTAAAAAAAATGCTCTATGTGGTATCGCTTGCTGCGGTATCGATTGTCTTGGGGTTCATCGAAATCCCATGGCCACTGATCACGGGTCCGTTTTCGCCATTCGTGAAGCTCGATTTAAGTGAAATAGCGATTTTGGTTTCACTGTTTGTTCTTGGGACGAAAGAATCTTTTTTCGTGGTTTTAGTGAGAACGATAGCACGTAGACTTTATAAAGGTTTCGCTTTTGATGATTTAGTGGGTGAACTCTTAGCGATGACAGCATCGTTTGCGCTAATCACAGCATATCATCTTGTTAAAAAGATTTTAGGGAACAAAGAAAAACCAATTATTTATGAAGTCAGTGTTAATGGTAAAAAGATTAAACCTAAAGAATGGGTTGTCACCATCGTTACCAATGTTGTCGTATTATCCATTTTTATGATCATTATCAACTATTTAGTTGGTACACCTGCTTATTTAAGCCTTTATGGTTTTTCTGAGAGCGGCGCATTCCACCCAACGGTTTTCACATTTGTAAATGATGCCAAAATCTATCAATTATTTGGCTTTGATGTTCAATTTAATTTATCCAATTTCTTCTGGTTTGTTGTTGTGAGTTATACACCATTTAATATGGTTAAAGCTGCATTAGTGACTGTTTTATTCTTACTGATCAAACCGAGATTAAAATATTTAGAATTATAATATGATATAATCATGGGTGGAGGATCACCATGAAAATCTATGATGAATTTAACAAATCTATCCATCGAGAAGACCTTTTGCCCGTACTTTACTCGGGCTTTTTTATCTCCATCACAGGAGGTTTAGTTGCAGGAGCATTACAGATGCTTTTCATGAGTGCATTTTCATTTTCGATGTCATGGTTGATGATGCTCGTCTTAGCACATCTCATCTCAAGAAGAACCTTAAGAAGTTATGAAAGATATCATATCATTTATCCACTGCTCAGTGTTTTCTTCTTTATATTTGCGTATTATATTATGCAGCTCACGTGGACATCAGGTATTTTCTTTATTAGTGGATTGTTTAATTTTAAGATATTTTTATCACTTTTAAATCCTTTGTACTACTTTAGCTTTTTATCACCTTTTCGTTCGGGATTTTTCTATATCGAGAATATCTTAGATGTGATTTTCTTTATCGTTGGTATTGCATATAGTTATCGAATGAGTAAGTAAACGTTTTTAT
>Ga0265295_1006513_pt1 | contig 14081 bp, 15 predicted proteins | sample Munlansysbiofilm_FD_192503 | JGI IMG/M metagenome (GOLD analysis project Ga0265295, IMG submission 192503) | Leachate microbial communities from a municipal landfill in Southern Ontario, Canada - Methane capture system biofilm | ecosystem: Engineered > Solid waste > Landfill > Unclassified ... | reverse complement strand
ATGGTGTGGGATTGTGAAATGGCGGAGAAGCAGGGATTCCTGTGGTTATTAAAAAAAGCCAATAACTATTCGAATTTATTATATCAAGTTAAATGATGTGTGACAGTTTGTGTGACAATATATGTGCAACGTTTTTGGGACTTGAACCCTGAATCAAAATTATATCCGAAATTACTTTGAAGTCAATTTCCTTGACGATTCCTGCTACCGGCCAACTGGTTTTAATACCCGGCCGCTTTTTGTTTATTTGAGTAAATCTTAATCAGAATCCTAATCTTTGAACCGCTCGCAGTCCCGCGCCTCTGTCTGAGTCCAACGCAGTTCCCATGAGTGCCCTTCTGGAACGCTTCCTCAGAAGTGATACTGCTTAATCCTGATCTTTTTGAATCGGCTCCGCGAGCTATTCAAAGAAGGTCGAAATCTTAACGGTCTGACACAATCAGCCCCGGCATCCACCCGGTCCGATCCCGTCAGCGCCTAGCTGCCGCAGTTGGCAACAATCTCTTGCGGCCAGATGGGCCGGGCAAGTTGCATGATATAGGTAATTTTACCGGGGTTGATTTTTTTCACTTTGAGGGGTAGACCATCCAGCATCGTTCAAAATCGTCTGTTTTGGGCGACTGACTATGAGGGATGGTGAGTCGGCAGGCAATATCAAAGGCGACGTCAAATTTGTACTAAAACAATTTATAATTTAGATTTATGATCTATTTTTCTTATATATTCTAATTTCAATGCAACATTTAAATTAGTCACTGGAAAACCTTAATATTTTCATTGCAAGTATTTATAATTTTAACGAAAATTATGAAAAATAATAAGTTAATTGTTGATTTATGCTTGAGTTGCTCAAAAGATATTTATTTGTTGATGAAATCACAACATAATAAAAACGATTTAATTGAAACTATTTTGGAGTATTATCACAAAATTAACTATATTAATAATCAAACAAACGCGATTGATAATACCTTCAAAGATACAATTTCGTGCATTCCTGAAAATAAAGAATATATAGAAGAATATTTATGGTGTAATTTTAAAAAAAATTTAAAAGATAAAATACAATCAAATTTTATTAATTTGGTATTAGAAAAAGTTGATTTAGTAGAAAATGAAATGCATGATAAAATTTATAGCAAAGCCTATAATAAAGCGTTCCAAATCGCTTGCTCAAAAATAGAATCAGAAGTTAAATCAGGAAACATTAAAAGTAAAATATATTCATCAGCATATTCAGAGACTCTAAAAATAATAAGAGATGAAAAATACTCAGAAATATTAGAGCAAATTAAAACAGACTTCTATGATGATTTAGAAAATTATATTTTTGAAAATACGACGGATGGGGATAATTATGAAATGATAGACGAATTGTATAGACAATCATTAATAAATTTAAAAAAAACAATTGTTTTAAACAAAAAAATTTTAACCACAATTTCTAACCAGATAGTTAATGAAATTATTTGCGAAATAAAAACTGGCAACTTTCAGGGAGTATACAAAGAAATTATTAATAAAATAATAGATAGCTTTAAATTAGAAATAAAAAAAGACAAAAAATTAATACAAATCATTGAGAGCAGGATAATTGACGATGTAGCTAAAGCAATATTATCAAATAAATAATTTATAACTCATAGCAAATAAGTTTAATAAGACTGTTTGTTTTTTATCAAATAAATCAATGCCCGGATACCTTAAAATGGGCTGTAAAAGTAGAAGTATTATTGACAGAGTCAAAGAGCTTGATAAAGCTACATCTGTTCCTGAGCCATTTAAAATAGAGGCGTACGTTATAAGTAAAAATCGATTTTTAGATGAATTGGAAGCTCACAGGTTCTTTGATGACTACAGAGTACCGAATAAAGAATTTTTTTAAATAAATTTAAATGAGGCTTTAAATAAAGTTAAAAACAATATCCGTAATTTTAGTTTCAAGACTGAAAATATTAAAATACCATATTTATGGTATTTAAAGATAAAGGAGAAAGCTCTATTATTTTAATAGATGCTTTTGTTACCAAGAAGCATGTTGAATTAAACAAGGATCATGGAAAATTAAAAAAAGATTTCAATTTTGATTATTTAATTGATCATATTGTCAAAGAAAGTGGTTTGGTTCCTGATTGCTTTGGCAAAAGATTAAAAAATAAAGCTATGGCTGAAAAATATCTTTCCTGTAAGCACAAAATTCCATGCCTTAATATTAGTTAAATCCTTTAAGAACGCATCGGGACCACATATTTAATTTTTAATGATTTAACTTCTTATATATAAAAAAAATGATAAAAATTTCTATTTTAATGAATGAGCTATGTTATGAATATTCTTGTGAAATAAAAAAAATGTTGGAAAAAGGTTGTACTAAAGATGATTTGACATCTGTTACGTTAGAATTAAACAAAAAAGTTAACCATTTAAAAGAAATAAGTAATGAATTTAATGAAATTATTGAATCTATAAAAAAATGTTTACCTAAAGATAGCGACAACATAGATAGTTCTTTGTGGTTTATATTTAAAAACAACTTAAAAAAATGTTTAGAGTATAACAATTCAAATTTAATTATTGAGATAATTGAAGAAATATACAGTAAATTATATGATGAAATTTATAAAGAAGTATATAATGCGGCTTACCGCAAGGCATATAGTGATGCACAATGGCCAATTCGCGAAATAATACAGTACGAAATAGATAATGATATTTTAAAATCTGAAGAAATAGATCGTGCTATAGAAGAATATCAAAGAGAAATTTTTAAATTTCTTCGCCCTAGAATTAATATCGAATACATAAATTCAATAAAAAAAGTTTCTTTTTATTACGATTATACATATAGGAATGACATAACACCTAAAATACAGGATGCCATACTAAAAAATATAAAAGAAGTTTTGATTAAAAATAAAAAAATTAGAAAAAATATTATTAATGGTGCCTATAAAGAACTTCTTAATAATTTAGAAGAGAAAGATTTTGACAATACCTGCAGAAGAAGAATTTCTAAATCAATTATTAAAAGAATAGCAAAACTCACACATTTGGTTCTAGAACAAAAAAATAAATAATTTAAAAAGTTGTTTAGATAGATATTAAATGACATGGTGCGATTTTTACTGTACTGAAAATTTTTTTCCAGCTCCAACTAAGTGAAGATTTGCCTCGTCACCAATTACCAGTAAGTCCCAGTTTGTACGTGGTCGCTATGTACATCAACCACTCAGAAACCTTAATGATAGGTTTTCAGCAGACTTGAGACAAAATTCCTTCTAGGCAGTTTCACCCTTCCGTCCCCGTCCCTTCCCCACCTTCAACCGCATCTACTTTCTTCTTCGTCCGGGCGGCTATAGCTTTCTGCAGGTTCTCGGGAATACCCCGCTCTTTGGCTCCGGCAGATCGTTCTTCTGAAAGAGACTTCGCGCACAGCGGTTGCCGAGTAGGAAAGCCATACTTCTTGCGATAGGCCTTTGAGTCGAGGCCATGGGAGGCCAAGTGCTTCCCTGATAGCATCCGGAACTCTTTGCCGCATTCCAGACAGACAACCTTGTTTTTCTGTATCGATTTTTTAGGATCGAGAACCTTGTTAGTCTCCAGCGTATCTGGCTCTATGCCGCAGGATACTTCTGATTCCTGCAAAGATTTAAGGGCCTGAAATGTGACATTCAGGGCATTTGTAATCTCTTCGACGCTCATTTGTTTTTTGCTTGTCTGGCTTTGGATAATCTCCGCAGTCAGTTCAACCAATGATTTAGCCACTATTACCTCTTGAAAGTTTAAAGTTGAACTTTATAAAAATCGATTAAGTGTGGATTAAACTATTATCATATTGTTTTTTGTTCGAGTAAAATAATTTCAAAAAGTTATCAGCATTTCCAGAATTGAGCAATTTTATCTTTTTTAAATAGTTTATAATATTGCAAAAACTTTTTATCTCTAACTTGTAAAGCCATTTAGAGAATTCTACAATCGAAGGCAATTCGCTAAGTTCGAACTGGTCAGTGGTCGGGACTTTATAAAATATAATTTCGTATAAATGAAGTAGATTCTTATTATAATCAATAACTGTATTTTGAATTTTTCTTTCTAAGACCTGATTGAAAATATCGTCAACACAAATTAAAAAATATCTTCTTTTAAATTCATAAACTGATGAGCTATTATATAGATTTAAAATCTTAGATTGGGTTTCAAAATAATACAAAATGTTATTTTTTGTAATTTTTTGGACAAAACTAAATCTTACTTTACTGTAAACGTTAGCAAGTGCGCAATTACAATGATAACTTATCAGATATTGAATAGGGTCGGGGTGATTCAGTGAGAGGTAATAGTTTATCTCGTTCTCGACATCTTTAACGGCGTTCATGTAAGAAATATCATGTACAAGTAAGCACATTTTTATTTCATCTACGGTTTTAGCTACAGATAAAACCATTATCAGTTCATAACTCTCGTTTGAGGAGGGATCGCCATAATATAATCCAAAGTGCGGTTTAGTTATATCTACCTCCCCATATTTTATTTTTTTCATTATCTAGTTTAAACGCTTCCTCCTCCTAGTAGTTTCGTTTTCATCCAACCTAGCACATCATCTTTCCAATAAAATTTATTTTTTCCCGTAACCTTTATAGCATAAAGGCATCTTTTTTGCAATACATGGGAAAAAATTTAATATTTTTGATTCAAAAATTATATATTTAAGGAGTTAGGGGAAAATGAAATTTATTTTCGCAGGCCAAAAAAAATGAGGGAGTGCAAGGAAGAGGAACTGAAAATGGACATTTTGGGAATGGCTAACGCCCAAGAATTTTATCCTTTTTTTCCCCGGTGGTGACATTTTTTTAGAAGGCAAAAAAAAAATTGGAAGTGATGATATATCTAAAAATAGAACCTAATCGATCATTACAAGGAAATGAAAAAATGGACACTTAGAAACAAGCCGAGTGTGGGGAACCGTAGATTTTTTCACTGTTGGCCTATTTTTTTTCTAGCAGGCAAAAAAAAAGAGGAAATGATGATATATCTAAAAATAAAACCTACTCAATCATTACAAAAAGGAGAAAAAAACAATGGAGGTTTGGGAACAAGTTAAAAAGATCGTCGTTGAATACACTGATGGAAGCACCAAAAAAAATAGTTGATAAATTTAAAATAAGTCAATTTAGCGCAGCTTTATCTTCAATTAGCGCAGGTGAGCTAGCGGAGCTACGCAAATTTTTAAACGAACAGGAGGAAAATATGGGATAATAAATATAGAATGAAAATGGCTAGAGGAACAAAAAACGAGTAACTGATATATAAGTATCTGAGTAATATAAGCGGAGCTAGCACTATTCTAGCAAACCTATTGTTAATAATTAAAGAAAAATTTGAACGCTTTATTTATTTAATGAAATACGCGTAACATTATTTGATATAATAACTTATTATCCTTTATTCCTTAAATCAGAAAAAAAAAATAAAATCTATTAAGGTAAATTGTATGAGTAATACCTATAATTCTAATTATAACTTTCTAAATAACTCCATTCTTTTCGACAAATATACTTCTCCTAAAAATGATGAATATTTGCCTAAAATAATAAATCGCATTCGCTATCTTTTATACCCCGAATTGTGTCTTCCAACTTCTGGAAGAGATATTTCCCAATACTCCGAACACTTAGAGCAATTTGTTTATAATTTAATTGTTTCTGTTATTACTTCGCGCCCAATAGCTATTTCTAAAGACCGAAATAATTATGGCTCCTCTGGTCGATATCACAAAATTCAGTTTCAGTACGCTTACACAAAGCGTATTTTAGAAAAATTGCTCGACTACCATTATATTTATCTAAAACCGGGAGTATTTTATACTAACTCTAAAAGAGTAACACGATTTTGGCCAACTGAAAAATTCATCAGTCTATTAGGAAATGATAGTTGTCCCATGCCTATAAAGGAATTCAGCAAAGAGACTATAAGATTGCATGCCAAGAAGCATCATAAACATGACAAAAAATTAAAGGCATATGATGATAGCGTCCATCCAGAAATTTCTTCTATGAGAAGCGACATTGAACTTATCAATCAGACACTAAATAATGCATCTGTAGAGTTAAAAATCTCAAATGATATAATAAGTAGTAACTATTTAAGATTAATAGACCATAATAATCTATTCGCTAATATTGCGAAATTACGCTTCTCGGATATTCCCATTAAAATTATCCGATCTCTTACGACCAACACCCTAGATAATCTAGGCAAAAACCAACACCTTGTCGGATATCATTACAAAAATTACAACATATGCAAAAGTAAAAATTTTGATATAGAACAATTTGTATATAATCTGATCCCGGTCGGCGAACGAAACAGTAGTTTATTGAAAGAAATAAATCTTAATAAACTGATGAATAAGCTGTTCGAAGCCTCTATTGGTAAAAGCTGTTGTGAATATTATTGGGTTAAAGACCTGCATTTAACGTTTTGTCACAAAACATACCACCGTGTATTTAATGAAGATTTTGATTTGGGCGGGAGATTGTATAATGCTTATTTACAGCAGATACCAAAGTATCTCAGAAAAAATTTGACAATAAATAACAACAAAACCATCGAGTTAGATTATTCAGCGCAGCATTTACGTATGCTATATCATAAAAAAGGTATAGATTATAGAGATGATCCATACGCAAAATTGATCAATCAGTCAGATGAAAAAATTAACTACATGAAAGACATTATTAACATTTCCCCAAGTTTAAAGGAAGTTGAAGAAATTGTTACCAAAACGGAAATTTATCCGAATATTGAAATTTTCACAAAACATCGAAAATTCAAAGAAATAAAGGAAAGGTCAAAATTTAAAGTTGCTCAGTTAATTCTAATAAATGCCATGGACAAGGTTAATAAAAAGGGTAGAGAAATGCCCGGTGAAGAGGTTGCTATTAGGGGCATTATAAGCGAGTTGAATGAAATTGGCGTTGCTGGTGTTAATAAGAACATGGTTCAGGAAATTATCAAGCGATTCAAAGAGGTTCACGAGCCAATAGCGGAATACCTTTATAGTGGCATCGCCTTAAAACTGCAAAACCTTGACTCCAAAATCATGAATGAGATTCTAGTAACTTTGGCACGCGAAGGGATCGCGGCTCTGCCGTACCACGATTCAGTTAGGATCGAAGAACAGCATGAAAAACTGCTCAGGGAATTGATGATGGAGGTATACCATAAGCACGCTGGTTTTTATCCCGTAATCTAAAATAAAATCGCCCCCTTCACCTTGTCACGGTAGAAGGGGGCTTGCTTATCGATCAGACATATCTCTATTCTTGAGTAAGGATGTAATGAATATTCGTTCTGAAATCGTATATCCATAATTCCTTCGTTTGCGCGCCTCTTTGGATGCAGGCCGCTTGTCAAAGAACAACACGTAGCCGGATTATATAAAACCGGTGATTACCCTAGGCTAAAATCCGCCAGAATTGCCCCCTGTTGCACGAATGCCACTTGGCCCATACCGGGGCATTCGGCTGAGCAAAACACGTTTACAGGCTTAATGGACTCCCTTTGTGGGGGTCCGTTTTTTTACCATTCGTATCCGCAGTGCAGGCAGCGGAAACTATGAGCAACTGGACTTTTAGTAGTAGCACCTGAACCATGCGATGAACTTTGCTTAGATTTTACGAAAAACAAATTTTATTAGGCTAATATTGCATGAATTCAGGTCAATTCCCAGCAACATACCCGTAATAAAAAAGATCAAAACTCCATTTATTTTGGAAATTAAAAATTTTAAGGTATCCGGTACAGGTACCGGCTTGTTGTGGGTGTATTTCACCACAAGGCAGTGTTACTGAGTATTTATGTCCATCAGCATCTAATTCAACATCTACTTTTGTTATTACAGCATTCGAACCATTATATATTTCAATATTAATTTTTTTAGTATTATCCATAAAGTTTGATAAACTACCTTTCGTTTCTATTTTATCAAAATCTTTAGCATAATACATAATAGGTTTAATTTTTGGTTCTCCTTTTACTATTCGCTTTGTTTCGTCTATTCCTGATTTTATAGAATCTAAAAATCCAGCTTTACAAATTTGAGGAATAAGACCAATAAAAAAAACAGTAACTATCAAAATTATTTTTTTCATTAAATCGCTCCGAATTTTAATTTGGCTATATTAGCTAGTGACCACAGCAAAACTTGCAAAAAAAGGACCACCAAACATCATTGAAGACGAGCCCTCAATCTCCGCTGCATCGCACTGTTAGGCCAATTTATTTTTTTTAGCATTTACTCAATTGAGGCCAAAAACATTTCACCCTTTTCGATCTGGTATGCTTCGCCATTTGACCGAACAATTATGCCCTGATCGTTATTGGCAAGTATTTTCGCGACGAAAACAAATTCAGAGGATGCACAAACCTGACTGGCAATCAGAGCCAAACAAAAAAATGGTATTAATTGATAGTGAATATATATGCATGAATAAAAAATGTATTTGAAAAAATTGACCTCATTAGAGCATAAGAGTAAAATTTAATACGGTGGTTAAAGCTGCAAATTATTTAGACAGATAAAATCAATATAATTTTTTAAATAAAAATTTTTATTTATTTTTTATTCGTGCATCTTCATCTTCAATCATTTTTCTTAACTGGCCTATATTATCCATCATTCGTTGTTTGCCCAATTCCCCTGCTTGCGCAGTAATGGTAGGAAAAAGTTTCATTGCCTTTTTACCTGTTGCGGTACTGTAAAAATGGTTCAGTGTTTTGATATCTTCTACCGTAAAATTTTGAGAATATAATTTTATCAAATCTAATTTAATACTTTCAAACCCCATGTATTTTGTCAGAAATTTATAGAATATATCTCTATATGGCACCATTGAAGGCTCAGACTGCAATTGAGCGTCTAGCAGCTTTTGAACGGTTTGGTCATACACGGACGGCATGTCTGTTATTAATAACATTTTTTCTATTTCATTATTTATATCGCCGGCATAGGACGGATTGCTAATAAACAAAAAAAATATAATTATGTACTTCATTTATTATTCTCAATTATGGAAAAAACGAAAATAGCGACAAGGATAGAGACAAATAAGCCTAAAATTGCTGACACTGAAAGTTTGGTCGTATTTTTTATTTTTAATTAAAACGGAATGCAAAATCCAAGTAATGTATCAAGATACCAAATGTCAATTATTAATTAATGGCAGTATTGAACTTATGCAAATATCAGCAATTTAAGAAGTAATAGAAGTTAACGTTCCTATTAATTTAGTCAATTTTATTTTAATACCAATGGGCATAGTTTCTTTTTCAACAAAATTTTCCCAAATACAGACTTAAAACGCCTAGAGCTATACCTATTAACCCTAAAATAAAACTTATAAATCCTAAAACAAAAGAAAGTTTTATGGAAATCTGTGGATGATAAAGACTGGAATGCAGAGAGTATAATATATTTTTCTTCGTAATTTTAAATAAATAGCGTTCATTTTTTTCAACTCCCAATAAATTTCTATAATATTCGTTTAAAAAAATATAATTATTTTTATCTGGTTGAGAGCTTTTAAAGCTGGATATATAATTATTATCAGCTGTTAGCGCTTCAATGTATATAATTTTTCCATTTGTTTTGTTTTCTATCCTTACAACATTTCTAGTATTTATAATATTTTCTGGAACCCATGCTACACCAGCATGTATTTCGTCTTTCTTGCATGCATGAACTATCAGTTGAGTTTCCATTAAATATTACTTTTTAATTTTATCTATCAAGTTGACCAGAGAAAAAACTTTAATATAAAAAATATCTATAAATACAATCAACTCTTCGAAATTTTCTTAAAAATTAACATTTTGCTATTTATTAAAAAACCGTCCAAATAAAATATAAATAAACCACCAAATAGCAACTTTCGCCACCCGCACAACCAGAGAGCTTCCCAACCACCCCTCATCGCCAGTCGCCCAAAACAGACGATTTTGAACAATGTTGGTTGGTCTACCCCTCAAAGTGAAAAAAATCAACCCGGCAAATATTCCTATATCATGCACTTTGCCCTGTACCACTGGCCGCAAGAGATTGTGGCCAGCTTCTGAAATTAGGCACCGATGGGATCGGGGCGGGTGGGAAAACGGTAGGTACGGGACTGCGTGGGTAGTGGGGAGGCGGTAGCGGTGAACAGGGAGAGCGGGCGGGTATTCACGAAAAGATTAACCCCGCTTTTCCCAGCCAAGCATGGAGACTCAATCGAGAAATTGCGGGGTTAATGAATCTGATACGGGTGGCCGTACTAGTTAACTTTCGAGTAAATTTTCGATATTATTAATAAAATTTTCAATGTCTATTTCTTTTATAGGAATACTGTACCTCTATATCTACTGAACCGCATTACCCAAAGAAAGGCAAAAATGCCCAAGTTCACAACTGACTCTTAAGTTATCAATATAAATGGCACGTTGACTTCCTTTTAATATTTCTAATAACGTTGCTAATCGTTTATTTTCCTTTTTTAATATAGAATAATACTGATTCTAAACTTGACCATCTTTCTAATATAATTTCACTAAAAACAATATGGCCGTTGAATCGCAAAATATCGCAAGATTTTCATCTTCATATGTTTTATTTTTCATAAAACTACCAGTAGAAAATAAATTACAGATAGAATGATTTCTACACTAACTGTTGCTATCGAAAACTAAAATATAAAATCTAATATAGATTCAAAACGCTCGCGCTCAATTTTATATTCCATTTATCAAAAACCTTTCAACATAATATTCAACCTCTTTCTTTGAAAATACAACCTGCTTCCTGTTTTTATTTTTAGGTTTAGGAAAATTTTCATCTTGCCGCTACCGTACCAATGTAGAATAGGAAATATTTAGTAAATCGCATACTTGTGTTTGTGTTAACAATATTTCATTTATCATTTTGTATAACCTGTTGTTTATGTTTATTTAATTAATTGAAAAGATATTCATTAGATTCCTATATATTATATAAAAAAGATAATTTTTATACACAAAGAATAGCTTATATCATTGAATTTATTGCCAATTCTTTTTTATTTCTACAACTTTTCATGCAATCGCAGTGTATAGAGTTTGCCGACTAATGCCAAATTCTTGAGCTAATGCTTTTTTTGTCTCACCGCTGGCGAGCCTAGCCTTAATTTCCTCAACCTGTTCAGGGGAGAGCGACTTGTTCCGACCGAAGCGTATCCCCTTTTTTTGTGCCATCCTGATTCCTTCCAGTTGGCGTTCTTTTATAATTGAGCGTTCAAATTCAGCGAAGGCCCCCATCAGGTGCAGGGTTAATTTTGACATCGGGTTATCATCGCCGGTGAAAACGAGGTTCTCCTTGTGGAAATGGACGGAAACGCCTTTAGCGTTAAGCTGCTTCACTATCGTCTGAAGGTCAATGAGGTTCCGGGCGAGGCGGTCTATCGAATGCAGATGCAGCGTATCTCCTGCGCGAAGATACTCTATGCACTCTTTGAGAACCGGGCGCTTGGCATCTTTAGCCGAGGCTTTTTCTGTGAAAACCTTGTCGAGATCGATACCGTCTAGTTGCCTGTCTAAGTTCTGCTGAACTGAACTAACCCTCACATAACCTACGTTGTGCCCGTTCCCGTTTGCCATGACAGCCTCCTTTATGTTTAAAAACATAATAGACTATTATGGACATTATGTCAAGTAATGCGAAAAGAACTTTGTTGGACGGGGAAATTGAGGTAATTTTGCCGGGCAGGAAAGTGTCAGAAAAAGTACACTATTTTGAGCACTATAAACAAAATAGCGTTTAACCAAGATGGTCCCTAACGTGGTATAATATTATTAGGTTATAACGTTTTTTTTCTATGTTTTTATACTCTGGAGATTATGCCATGAACAAAATTGAAAAAATTGCAGAAAAAGCATTGCAACTTATGATTGTAGATATAACCGATAATGTTTTTGTGGTTATCCAAGAAAATAGAGATTTAATGCAACGTTATATCGAACAAGTAGTTGCTAATGGAAAGGATGATGTCAATCAAACGATTGGTAAATATATAAAAAAACGTCTGAATTTAACCAGTTTAGGCCGTGATGACGACCCCGCTAGTAGTTTGATATCTTCTTATGAGAGGCACGGACTTCCCCGATAGCATTTTCTTTCACCATTCATAATTGAGTGCGGAACATATCATCATGACTTATTTTCATCGCGTTGCGACAGATTGACGCTGGTACAAATTACTGGTACATTTGTCCCGAAGCTCCAAATTGCTTCTACGTAAAATCAACGATATCAGCGGGTTGAGGTTGGTGGGTTTATTTTCCCTGTCCCTAAGCCCCAATAAAAGGAGCGCTTGTCAATCATTGACAAGCGCTCTTATTTTTTCACCCGTGCGGGGATGCGTCTACCTAGGATTTGTGCTAGCCTCGCTTTTTTAATTTGTCATAATCGATATCGAAAGCGAGTCTATCAAACATAGCTTTAGCATCACTCAGGGGTTTCTTACTGGTATAACTGTTAATGCCCTCATTGCCGCTGAGTGCATGACCAGTATAATATGCATGTTCGTGTTCATGTAAACCTAGCGTTTGATTGAAATAGTTAATGACGGTTTTCCTGAAACTATGGAAGGATACATTCCCAGAAACACCACATTTTTCTTGATATCTCAACCAATACGAACCAACTGAACCTGAATATCCATTTGTAACTGTATAAGATACATCAAATAATTTCTTCTTTTTACCCCTGCTATTCACGTAATCCAAAAAACCAAGTTTCAATAGTCTGTGATGTATAGGGATAATCCTTTTCGAGGATTCTCTCTTCACTCTTTTTTTATCATCCCCACTGTTTGCCTCAGAACTCATAATATCAAAACACCATATTCCTTCTACCTGCTTGACATCGGATTTATCCATCTGGCAGATTTCATTTATCCTAGCACCTGTATGAAGTCCAATAAGCGGTATCCAGTAATATTTGTCATTTAATTCTTTATAGTTTTCATTAAACAACATTTTTAATTGATCATATGTATACGCTTCTTTTCCCTGCTTCCTTGTTGTTTTTACTATATTCGACAGGATGTTTGAAAAGTTTTCAGAACAATAATCGTTGTCGTAAAGCCAGCCAAGAAAAGTAGCAACTTTGTCAGCATGTTGCTTGATCGTGTTGTTTGATATTGTATGTTCTCTTGGTATATCTTTTTTGTGTAATTCTTTTATTGATAATTTACTATAAAATTGATGCCTCCTGACATCTGGTAATTTTATCAGCAATTCCTTAACTTTGACAATATCACCTTTGCATAATTTATTTGTTGGCTTATCGATAAGTTCAACTAAATATTTTAATGCCAATCTATACTTTATTTCAGAACTATTACTTTTCCCCCAATCATTCTTCCTTTTTTGGTAATCAATAAATCTATCTACCAGCGATGAAACAATGGGAGATTCCTTTTTATCGGATGCATTAACATTGTCAACTCGCGAATTGTATTGTGGTAATATTTCTGAATTTCTTGCTTCAATTATTCGGTTAATTTTTCCAATTTTTTCAGCGGCAGATTCGCCGTACTTTTCGAAAAATCCATCAATATCTTCTGTTCCCAAGATAGACGAACATGTAACATTCCTATACTTATTAAACAACATTAATGCTTTAGTGTACTCTTCTTCTGTGCCGAAATACGATTTAGCAAATTCATCAAACATATGAGACAATTTGTGGGATAAAATTTTTGCTTCAGACTTTCTACCTGTGCCTAACGATATTCTCAACACTGGAGATTTGGAAGGAAATTTGCGAAGAATCGAGGCGGGAATGCGTCTTTGGTAATAGTAAGTGCCATTTCGATTAAGGAGGTAATCAGGCATTGTATCCTTATTGTGTGACAGGATACCTTCCTTCCTTGACCTATCAAACGACAAAAGCCTCGTAATTCTTTAGAATTACAAGGCTTCTCTTGTTTGGTGGCGGAGAAGCAGGGATTCGAACCCTGGGTGGAGTTACCCCCACAACGGTTTTCGAGACCGTCCCGTTCAGCCGCTCC
>Ga0265295_1006509_pt1 | contig 14094 bp, 7 predicted proteins | sample Munlansysbiofilm_FD_192503 | JGI IMG/M metagenome (GOLD analysis project Ga0265295, IMG submission 192503) | Leachate microbial communities from a municipal landfill in Southern Ontario, Canada - Methane capture system biofilm | ecosystem: Engineered > Solid waste > Landfill > Unclassified ... | reverse complement strand
GCTGGTATTACCTCATGGAACAGGTAAGACTATGCGCGTGCTCGTTTTTGCCGAAGGCGACAAAGCAGAAGAAGCCAGAAATGCTGGCGCCGATTACGTTGGCGTGGACGATTTCATCGAAAAAATCACCGGTGGTTGGTTTGATTTTGACGTTGTGATCTCTACTCCAAACCTGATGGGACGTATCGGAAAATTAGGCCGTGTCCTTGGTCCGCGTGGACTGATGCCAAACCCCAAAGTGGGAACTGTAACAATGGATGTAGGCAAAGCCGTGGAAGAATCCAAAGGCGGAAAGGTGACTTATCGTGTCGATAAATTTGCCAATCTGCATATCCCGGCAGGCAAGATTAGCTTTCCAGAAACTGATCTGAGAGCAAATCTCAAATCCATCCTTGCTGCAATTCTCAAAGAACGCCCAGCCACCTTGAAAGGCGTCTTTATCAAGAGCATCACTCTGTGCACCACCATGGGGCCCGGAATTAAACTACAGGTCGCAAGCGCAACCTTGGCAGCGAAAAGCTAAAAGGAGGCACAAGTAATGGTTCAACAACATAAGATTAGTAAAGTCCAGAACCTGGTCGAAAGACTACGTGGCGCAAAAGCGATTGTACTGGTGGATTACAAGGGAATTAACATCGAACAGGTAAATGAGCTGCGCAACCGCTTTCGAGTGGAGAATGTGGATTATGTCGTGCAGAAAAACACCCTGCTCAAAATTGCATTGAACGAACTCGGAATCACCGAATTGGATGACTATCTGAAAGGCCCCACAGCCGTGGCTGTCTGCCTTAATGATGAAGTATCACCGGCTCGTGTGATCGCAAAGTTCAAAAAAGAGATCATGGAAGATGCCAGCTTTCCAAGCTTTAAGGTCGGATACGTGGCAGGCCATGTATTTGGAATCGAAGAGCTCAGCTCTTTGGCTAAACTTCCTACCCGCGATGAACTTCTGGGCTTAGTAGTGGGCGGCATGGCTGCACCTATTACCGGATTCATGGCGGTAAATCTGGGTATCATCCGCAAGTTCTTCTATGCGGTGGATGCCATCATAGAAAAACAAGCTGATGTTAGCTAATAAAATATTCATATATCCGATGGAGGAAAGATGTCCGATAAAAAACAACAAGTAATTGACCTTATTAAAGAAATGACCGTTCTTGAGCTCTCTGAACTCGTCAAAGAAATGGAAGAGATATTTGGCGTATCTGCTGCTGCTCCTATGGCCGCTGCTGCTGCTCCTGCCGCTGCCGAAGCCAAAGAAGAACAGAGTGAATTTGATGTGATCCTTGCCAGTCCTGGTGAGAAAAAGATCAACGTGATCAAAGTCGTCCGTGAAATCACAAGCCTCGGCCTCAAAGAAGCCAAAGACCTTGTGGATAGCGCACCTAAAGCGATCGTTGAGAAAGTTAGCAAAGAAGAAGCTGAAACTACAAAGAAAAAACTTGAAGACGCTGGCGCAACCGTCGAACTCAAGTAAGCTACTTTATAGCCAAGCAAGATGTCCAAAAAAAGTCCTCAAGGACTTTTTTTGGACTAATTCACTTGCTCACTTTGTGAATCCAAAGCATGAGTCAAATGCTTCTAATGAAAGGCGATACCATGAGCCGCTGGACTATAGCGTGAAAATAAAGCAAAGCACCAACCCTTATCGAATGTGCCTTCAAGGTACAAAGGAGTGAGCTTTTGAGAAAGATCAAAAGTTATTCTCGTATCTCCGGAAGATTTGCCGAATTGGGCATTCCTGAAGTAGAAATTCCCAATCTGCTTGCGATGCAAGTGGATTCCTTTAACGATTTTTTGCAGAAAGACGTGCATCCTCTGCGCAGAACTAAAAAAGGACTGCAGGCTGTCTTTGAGTCCATTTTTCCCATCGAAGACAACAAAGGAAATTTCCTGCTGGAATTCATTGAGTATTCCGTGCTTCAGGAAAAATACACCATAGGCGAGTGTCGGGAGCGGAATCTATCTTACCAGGCACCTCTAAAGGCCAAAATGCGCCTATCCGTCTTTGAAATAACCGAAACCGGACGAGAGCACAAAGATACCCTGGAGCAGGATGTGTTTTTGGGCGAAATACCGCTCGTAACCGATCAGGGAACCTTTATCGTCAATGGCGCCGAACGCGTGATCATTTCTCAGCTCCAACGCTCACCCGGCGTGTTTTTCTCCGAAGAAAAGCATCCCTCGGGCAAGACTCTGTATTCTGCCAAAGTGATTCCTTACAACGGCTCCTGGCTGGAATTTGATATCGATATCCATGATGTGATGTTTGTGCATATAGACAAACGTCGCAAATTGCCGGTCACCACACTGCTGCGGGCGATCGGAATCTCCACCAGCCACGATCTGCGCAAGACTTTTTACAAAAGCGAAACTGTGCCTATAGCAGAGGCCAAAAACCGCTATCTCTTCAAAGACATCAAAGTAGCTGGATTCGATGAACCCATAGCTTTTGCCAATGAAGTGGTAACAGACATCCTAATCAAGATTTTGGGCGAACACAAGATCAAACAAGTGGAAACTATAGATTCCAATTTTGAGATTGCCCGCAAGGTATTGGAAAATACCATTGCCAAAGACCCTACCACGAATCAGGAAGAAGCTCTTAAAAAGATCTATTCCCTGATCCGCCCCGGGGAAGACGCTCAGGTAGAAGCCGCCCAGCAATTGGTAGATCGTATGTTCTTCAATGAAAAGCGATACAACCTTGGCGAAGTGGGACGGCATAAGATCAATGTCCGCCTTGGAATCGATGTCGCCATCACCACCATGACTCTCACGGTGGAAGATTTTGTGAGCATCTTTAAGACCCTGATCGATATCTATAACGACAAAGACGATATTGATGATATCGATAATCTGTCCAATCGCCGTGTCCGCACGGTGGGTGAGCTGCTTCAGGAACAATACAATACGGGACTCTCCATGGTCTCGCGCATTATCCAGGAACGCATGGCGATTTCTAATATAGATGAGATCACCGTCCATGACCTGGTGAATAGCAATGCGCTGATCAACGTGGTACAGGGATTCTTCCTCACCGGACAGCTTTCCCAATTTATGGAGCAAACCAATCCTCTGGCTGGCCTGCGGCACAAACGTGCGCTTTCGGCCTTGGGACCTGGCGGCCTTGCTCGAGACCGGGCTGGCTTTGAGGTTCGGGACGTACACGCTTCCCACTATGGACGTGTGTGCCCCATCGAGACCCCGGAAGGCCCGAATATCGGGCTGATAGTCTCTCCCGCTATTTATAGCCGGATCAATCACCTGGGCTTTATCGAAACCCCTTATCGCAGGGTGTTTGATAGCATAGTGAGCGACGAATATGTCTATATGGATGCCGCTGAGGAAGAGAAATACATCATTGCCCAATCCGACGTGCATCTTGATGATGACCGGCGCATCTCAGACGAGGTGGTCTTTGCCCGTGAAAAAGGTGATTTCATCCAAGTGAAACCCGAAGAAATAGAATATATGGATGTAGCTCCTCAGCAGATGGTTTCCGTCTCGGCTGCGATGATTCCCTTCCTGGAACATGATGATGCAAACCGTGCTCTGATGGGCTCAAACATGCAGCGTCAGGCCGTGCCTTTGATCAATCCCCAAGCCCCAGTAGTGGGCACCGGCATGGAAAAGATCGTCACTGCGGATACTTCTGATATCGCTCTGGCCCCTTACGACGCCGTAGTGGAGCATGTGACCTCAGCTTACATCGATCTGAAAGCCCTGGATGAAAAAGACGAAGCGCTTTATCTGGGCACCGGAAGCAGGGTGCAGCTCAAGAAGTTTATCCGCACAAACCAGGATACTTGCGCCAATCAGCGTCCCACCGTCAAAGTGGGAGATACCGTGAGAAAGGGGCAGCCCTTATCTGACGGCGCTTGTGTGGAAGATAACCGCCTGGCCCTGGGCACCAATATGATGGTAGCCTTTATGCCCTGGTATGGTTACAACTATGAAGATGCTATCATCATCAGCGAGAAAGTAGCACGGGAAGATACCCTTACCTCAGTTTATATTGAGGAGATGGAAGTCCTGGTGCGAAACGTGAAAAACGGTCGTGAAGAACTGGCTTATGACATCCCCAATGTGCCTGCTCAAGCCCTGAGGAATCTGGATAAAACCGGAATCGTCAGAGTGGGTTCTGTGATCTATGCCGGCGATATTATCGTAGGTAAAGTCACGCCCAAAAGCATCGAGATAGACCCTTCTCCGGAAGAGAATCTGATGCGTGCCCTCTTTGGAGATCGCGCGGGAGATTTTACCAATAGCTCGCTCAAAGCGAAGCCCGGTATGGAAGGTGTGGTGATCGATGTCAAAGTATTCTCCCGCCTCGAAGATGGCATTGATATGGACGACGAAAACGACGACAAGATCAAGATGCTCAAGGATGAGCTCACTCTGCGTCGCAAGAAAGTGGAAGAATTCAAAGAAGAAAAGCTCTCCGCCATTCTCCTCGGGCAAAAAGCCAAAACCATTTGGGATGAAAAGACCAATGCCTATTTCATCGCCCCCGGCAAGAAAATCAACAAAGAAGACCTGGGCAGGATCAACTTCAAAAAGCTGGACCTGGATGTCGAGATGGTGGAAGACAGTGCTATCAATAATATGATTTATCAGGATATCTCGCTGAAGATCAAGCAATCCCTGGAACAAAGCGAGAACATATATAAGAAATCCCGCGAGCGTATCAAGCACGGAGACGAGCTGCAATACGGTGTACGCAAGATGGTCAAAGTCTATGTGGCCAAAAAGCGTAAGATCGAAGTGGGAGACAAAATGGCCGGTCGTCACGGAAATAAGGGTGTGATCTCCATCATCGCCCCTATTGAAGACATGCCCTTTATGGAAGACGGTACCCCTGTGGATATCGCGCTCAATCCCTTGGGTGTGCCTTCTCGTATGAATATCGGTCAGATCATGGAGACTCACCTGGGCCTGGCGGCAAGGGCACTCGGTTTTGATGTCGAGACTCCCATCTTTGATGGTGCCAGCAATGAAGACATTCGCAGTGAACTCAAAGCCGCCGGATATGCCGAAGATGGCAAGATGGTGCTTTATGACGGTAAGACAGGCAGTCCTTTCAAGGAAAGAGTCACAGTGGGGGTCATCTATATGATGAAGCTGAACCACTTGGTGGCAGACAAGATGCATGCCCGCTCCACCGGACCTTATTCCCTCATCACGCAGCAGCCTTTGGGTGGTAAAGCCCAACACGGCGGCCAGCGCTTGGGAGAGATGGAAGTCTGGGCTCTGGAAGCCTATGGTGCTGCACATGTTCTGGAAGAAATGCTAACCATCAAGAGCGATGATGTGGATGGAAGAAACAACGCTTTCAAAGCCATCACCCGCGGAGAGAATCCGCCTGCGCCTGGAGTGCCGGAATCCTTTAACGTATTGGTGAGTGAACTCAAATCTCTCGGCTTTGACATTGAATTTGTCAAAGACGAGGAAGGTAAATAGGGGAGACAGGATGAAAGAAACAAGACGCGAACAAAGACCCGTGGAATACGATGCAGTCCGCATTAAGATAGCTTCTCCGGAAACTATTATGAACGACTGGTCTCATGGTGAGGTCACAAAACCTGACACCCTGAATTACCGCACCTTAAAACCCGAGAAAGATGGCCTGTTCTGCGAACGCATCTTCGGTCCCGAGCGGGATTACGAATGCGCTTGCGGTAAATATAAAAAGAAACGGTTTCAAAATACCACCTGCGATCGCTGTAACGTCCTGGTTACCACCAGCCGTGTGCGCCGTACCCGGATGGGACATATTGCGCTGGCCGTGCCTATTGCGCACATCTGGTTTGTAAAATCTGCCCCTTCCAAGATCGGGACTTTGCTGGATATGACTATCAAAGACCTGGAACGCGTGCTTTACTACGAATCCTTTATTGTGATCGATCCCGGCGATAGTCCTTTTGAAAAGATGGAACTCCTGGAAGTGGACGAGTATTATGAGATCAAAGATAAGGTCGGCGAAAACTTCGTAGCCCTGATGGGTGCAGAAGCGGTAAGAGACTTACTGGGACGCATCAATCTCAAAAACGAAGCGCTGGACCTCAGAACCAGGCTCAAATTTGAAGAATCCGCCCTCAGGAAGCAGAAGCTGATCAACAAACTCAAGATCGTGGATGCCTTCATCAAAAGCGGAAATAATCCTGCTCATATGATCATGGAAGCCCTGCCGGTATTGCCTCCCACCCTGCGTCCGCTTGTGCCGCTGGAAGGGGGAAGATTTGCCACTGCGGACTTCAATGATCTATACCGCCGCGTGATTACCAGAAACAACCGCCTGAAAGGCCTGCTGGAAATCCGCGCTCCAGAAGTGATCCTGCGCAATGAAAAGCGCATGCTCCAGGAAGCTGTGGATGCCCTGATCGACAATAGCCGCAAAGCCCGCCCCGTGCGTGGCCGTGGCAATCGTCCGCTGAAATCCCTCACTGACCAATTGAAGGGGAAACAGGGCAGATTCCGCCAAAACCTCTTGGGTAAACGCGTGGACTATTCCGGACGCAGCGTGATCACCGTGGGCCCAGAGCTCAAGCTCTATCAATGCGGCCTGCCCAAAGACATGGCGGTCGAGCTCTTTAAACCCTATCTGATCGAACGTCTGCAAAAGATGGGCGAAGTGGATAAGGTAAAGAACGCCAAGAAGCTCATCGAGAAAAAGCAACCTGAAATCTGGAGCATTCTGGAAGACGTGGTCAAGGACTATCCCGTCCTGCTAAACCGCGCCCCCACCCTGCACCGCCTGGGCATACAAGCTTTTATGCCCGTGCTTACAGATAATAAAGCCATCCAGCTCCACCCCATGGTCTGCGTTCCTTTTAATGCGGACTTTGATGGTGACCAGATGGGTGTGTATGTCCCGCTCTCCCTGGAAGCGCAGATCGAAGCCAGAGTACTGATGCTCTCCACGAGGAATCTATTGCTTCCTGCCAATGGCAGACTGGCGATGGCGGCAAACCAGGACATCGTTTTGGGCTGTTACTATCTCACCATGGTGGAAGCCGAAGCTGATGAGGATATCAAGAACTTGCGTCATTTCTATGGTCCCGATGAAGTAATCGCGGCCTATGAAAATGATGAGCAATTGTGCAGTGTAAAAGGCGATGCCGTAATCGAGCGTAACCTGGATCTGCACACTTGGATCCGGGTCAAGATAGAAGGCGATTTTATGATCACCACGGTCGGCCGGGTAATCCTGAATCAGATCATTCCCAGCGAAGTGGGATTTCAAAATATCACTTATGACAAAGGCAAGATCAACGATCTGGCCATGCTCTGTTATGATGCTGTAGGCCAATGGCGTACAGCCATGTTCCTGGACGAGCTCAAGGCGCTCGGATTCCGTTATGCCACCAGAGCCGGAGTCACCTTTAGTTTTGCTGATATCGTGGTGCCCAAACGCAAAGACGCTATCATCGAAGAATCCGAAAAAGACGTGAAGAAGATCTGGGATATGCACCAAAAGGGTGGAATCACAGAAGACGAACGTATGCAACGCGTGGTGGATACCTGGAAAAAGACTACCGTGCGCGTTACAGATGAGATGATGGAAGAGCTTTCTCACGAACGCAATGGACTCAATTCCATTTACATGATGTTCAAATCCGGTGCCCGCGGCTCCAAAGACCAGATCAAACAGCTCGGCGGAATGCGCGGCCTGATGGATAAACCTGCCAAGATCGGTGCCACCGGTGGGGCAGATGTGATAGAAACCCCTATTAAAGCTAACTTTAAACAAGGCCTTACCGTGTTGGAATACTTTGTCTCCACTCACGGTGCCCGTAAGGGACTGGCCGATACCGCGCTGAAAACTGCTGATGCCGGATACCTCACCCGCCGCTTGGTGGACGTGGCCCAAAACGCCATTATCACCATGGACGATTGCGGGACAAACCGCGGTGTTCACATGACCGTCCTCAAAGAGGGTAATGAAGTAACCCAGACCCTGGCCGAAAGAATCCAGGGACGCTATGCTGCGGAAGATATCGTGGATCCCGTCACCGGAAAGGTTTTGGTCTTTGCCGGAGAAGAAATCAGCAACAAGATGGCGCGCACTTTGCAAAATCACGGCTTGATCACAGTCCACGTGCGTAGCGTGCTTACCTGTGAAGCAGAGCGCGGTCTGTGTTCCAAATGCTATGGCCGCAATCTCGGCACCCTGAAGCCTGTGCAAATGGGCGATCCTGTGGGTGTGATAGCAGCTCAAAGTATCGGTGAACCTGGAACTCAGCTTACTCTGCGTACCTTCCACATTGGTGGAGCGGCTTCCACGATCACAGACCTGGCCGAAGTGGTCTCTGGACATGATGGTATCGTGAAATTTGACCGTATGAATACAGTGACGAATACCGAAGGTATGCTGATCTCAGTATCGCACTTGGGTAAAATGATCATCGTAGATGAAAAGGACGAAGACAAGGTATTCGAAGAATACAAGGTGGAGTATGCCGCCGCTGTCCACGTTCGCGATGGGCAAAAGGTCGCTACAAATTCCAAACTTCTTTCTTGGGATCAATTCAATAACCCCTTGATCTCCACAGCCCAGGGTGTGCTGCATTACGAGCACTTTGTCAAAGACATTACCTTCAAAGAAGAATACAATGATATCACCTTCAGCAGCGATATCACGATCATCGAATCCAAAGACCGTAAGAAACAGCCCCAATTTAAGGTGGTGGATGAAGACGGCACTGTCGGTTTGATTCCCCTTCCCGCGGGTCTCGTGGTGAAGGTGGAGGACGGCAGCTTTGTGCATTATGGCGATATTCTGGGACAGACTTCCAGGATGACCATCAAGCAACGTGATATCACTGGCGGTCTGCCTCGCGTGCAAGACCTCTTTGAAGCCCGCGTGCCCAAAGACAAAGCGCAGATCTCTGATATAGACGGCGTGGTAACCATCGGTGGCCTGAAGAAAACCGGCCGCGATATCTTTGTGACCCCGCCCAATGGCCTCTTCGCCTCAAACGACGGTCAGACCGAAATCATCCTGGATGATACCAAGACCCAGCATGTTTTTGTGCTTGCCAAGAAGACTGTCTATACAGAGAATGATGGCAAATGCCTTGTCGTCAAAGCAGGCCGCAAGATCTCGGTTGAGGTCTCCAAACGTGGTAAAAAGGTCAGCACTTATGACATCCCCAAAGGCATGGACCTCATGGTCTCCGATGGCACATCTGTCAAAAAAGGCGCTCCCTTGTGTGGGAAAGTCTTTATTGTGCCCCCTGAACAGGAAAGCATCGTGGAAAGCGGTGATGTGGTGATCGAAGGACAAGCTTTGGCCGGACGCAAATACTCCATACCCACCGGTAAACGCATTATCGTGCACCAAGGTGATATGGTGGAAAGCGGAGACGCTCTGTCCGATGGCCCGCTGGATCCGCATGATATGCTGGTAAAAGGTGTGATCGAAGCGCAGATGCTGATCCTCAATGAGATTCAGGAAATCTACCGCAAACAGGGCGTGAAGATAGACGACAAACACGTGAGTGTGATCGTTCGTCAGATGTTCAAAAAAGTCCGCATTACCGATAGCGGTAGCACCAGCTTCTTGCAAGGCGATGTGGTGGATAAGATTCGTGTGGAAAAAGAAAACCGCGAAACTATCAATTTCGGCAAACAGCCCGCTCAATTCGAACAGCTCCTTCTGGGCATCACCAAGATTTCGCTCTTGACGGATAGCTGGCTTTCTTCAGCCTCGTTCCAAGAGACTACCAAAGTGCTCACCAAAGCCGCCATAGAAGGCCGTGTGGACTATCTGGAAGGACTCAAGGAAAGCATTATCTTGGGTCACCGGATCCCTGTGGGAACCGGTACCAAAATCTATAGTAACATGATCAAGGACGCTGTGGCCAATGGGGATACCGTGGCCCAGATCATCAGCAAATTCGCTCACCCGGATTCGGAAGAAGAAGCTGAAGATATCTTGGATTTTTAGAATATACTCGTGAATACACTGAAATAAGAAAAGGAGAAAATCAGTGCCAACCATTAACCAACTGATCCGAAAAGGAAGAACTACTGTTGAGTTTAAAAAGAAAAACAGGGCGCTCATGGGATGTCCGCAAAGGCGCGGAGTATGCACTCGTGTTTACACGACAAAGCCCAAAAAACCCAACTCAGCTCTTCGTAAAGTCGCACGTGTCCGTTTAGTAAACGGATTTGAAGTTACAGCTTATATTCCTGGAGAAGGACACAACTTGCAGGAGCACTCAATCGTGCTCGTGCGCGGTGGACGTGTAAAAGACCTTCCCGGTGTTCGCTATCATATAGTTCGCGGAGCTCTGGATTCCGCCGGTGTCGATAAACGCACAAATTCCCGTTCCAAATACGGAACGAAACGTCCTAAAAAGAAATAGGGGGGATGTGAAATGCCAAGAAAACGCAAAGCTGTCTTACGTGAAGTACTGCCAGACCCAGTGTATAATGACGTGGTTTTGACCAAGTTTATGAATTGCCTGATGGTCAAAGGCAAGAAATCACTCGCCGAGAAAATCGTTTATGGTGCTTTTGATATCATCAAGGAAAAGACCAAACAGGAACCCCTGGAAGTCTTCAAAACCGCCCTCGAAAACGTGCGTCCCATGGTGAAGGTCGTTTCCCGCCGTGTAGGTGGATCAAACTATCAGATTCCCACCGAAGTCACTGAGAAGAGTGGCCGCGCCATCGCTTTTAGATGGATCATCGGCACTTCCCGCAATCGCAGTGAAAAGACCATGATGGAAAAGCTCGCCGCGGAATTGATGGCTGCTTTCAAAAAAGAAGGCAACTCCATCAAAAAGCGCGAAGATACCCACAAGATGGCTGAGGCTAACAAAGCTTTTGCCCACCTGAGATGGTAGTTTCCTAAAAACTTATATCCTAAAAGCTGTCAGATTTCTGGCAGCTTTTTTTCCCCTTATATAGACTAATACCTCGTAGGAGATAGATATGACTAAAAGAACGCTACTTATATTCGCCCTTGTGCTGTTTGCCGGATTCATCTGGGGACAGGGACTGGAAACTTTTGCAAACTTTACGGCTACTGGTAGTAGCTATTACACAGGAAGCTTTACTGGCCAGGATGGCTCTGCATGGAACTACACGAAGGCGCGGGGAGATGTTGATATCACCGGCAAAGCCCTGATGCTGGGAAAAGATCAAAGCCCCGCTTCGCGGCTCGATTCTGGCACCATCTCCGGTGGAATCAGTACCTTGACTTTCTCTTACAAACAGGCTTATACTGCTAATGTGAATCTTTTAGTTCAGATCAATGGCATAGCTGTAGGCTCTGTGACCTCTTCTTCCCAAACCAACATAGATCTGCAATCCCCTGTGTTCGAAGTGAATGTGGCTGGGGATTTTACCTTTACTTTTATCAATACGAATAGCAGCAGTGGCCAAGTGGTGGTCGATAATATATCCTGGACTGGGTATGCAACATCTGCACCCCAAGCCCCTCTCGCTCTGGAAGCCACCCAGGTGACCCCTTCGTCTTTTTTGGCAAATTGGGAAGCTGCTCCGGGGGCCACTTCCTACCGACTGGATGTATATACCACGTCCGCCCCTCCCTCAGCCACAACAGACCTGTTTTTCTCCGAATATGTAAAAGGCAGTAGCTATAACAAAGCCCTGGAGATCTTCAATGGCACCGGCAACACCGTCAATCTATCGGACTACCAGATCAAGATCTCTTTCAACGGTGGGACCAGCACGGCAAGTCTTTCGCTTTCCGGCACTCTTGCCCATAATGACGTGTACACTTTGGTCAATAGCGGAGCCAGTCCTGCCTTTACTACCGGAGCTGATTACAGCGGTTCCAGCAGCGTGATGACTTTTAGCGGTGACGACGCCCTCGCTCTGTATAAAGTTTCTACTGCTTCCTATGTAGATATCTTCGGCGTGATCGGAAATGATCCGGGCACTGCCTGGACTGCGGGCTCTATCAGCACCATGGACCAAACTCTGGTGCGCAAATCTTCTGTCACCGAAGGGGTGGCCCAGAATCCAATCGGCACAACTTTTACTACCCTCGCCACAGAGTGGGATAAATATCCCACAGATTACGCTGGTAACTTCGGCTTTCACAATCTCACCCGCCGCGACATCAGCTTTGTGCCGGGCTATGAAAATCTTGATGTGGGCAATGTGACCAGCTACCCAGTTTCAGGGCTGGAGCCGGATACAGACTATTATTACCGCTTGCGGGCTGTGAATAGCCAAGGCAGCAGTGAGGATTCAAATGTCATCGAAGTTTTTACGCAGAGCATCTCAACTCCCACAGTGCAGGCCAGTTACATCGAAGCATCCGTAGCCCGCAGCTCCATCAATCTGGAATGGACCCCGGGCAATGGCGATAGACGCATCGTAATGATCAGCACCAGCAACAGTTTTTCGGCTCCACCGGATGGCGAAGACCCCGCTGCCAATCCAGTCTATAGCGGTTCCGGAAGGCAGGTGGTGTATAACGATGCCACCCAGATTATCGAAGACTTGCTCTATAATGGGGTTCTCGTGGAAGGCTTGCAGCCAGCTACCACCTACTATTTTAGAGTATTTGAATATAATGGCTGGGGCGGGCTAACCATGTATTTGAGAACAACCGCCACTGGCAACCCTACTTCTTATACTACGCTGGATACTTCCAATCCGGACTATTACGCTGGTATCAGCGGTTTGGGCAGCACCCTTAAAAGCAATCTGCACAATCTGCTCCGAACTACCCATACCACCCAGTACAGCTATGATGCACTCTGGACCCAATTGCGCTATACCGATGAAGATCCCGCAAACTCCAATAATCTCATCCAAATCTATACTGGTTGGAGCGTTCCCAAAACTTATCACGGTGGGGGAGTGACCCAATGGAACCGTGAACACACCTGGAGCAAGTCTCATGGAGATTTTGGCGAATCCAGACCGGCCGGCACAGACCTTCACCACATGCGTCCCTGCGATGCTACAGTGAATTCTGCCAAAGGCAACAAAGACTTTGACGAAGGCGGAAACCTATATACAGATGCCTCTCCCTATCCAGGGTATTCTGGAGATACTGGTAATTATACCGATAGCAATAGCTGGGAGCCCAGAGACCAGGAAAAAGGCGATGTGGCCCGGATGATCATGTATATGGGCATCCGCTATGAAGGCACGGATACCAGCTTTGATCTGGAACTGGTGGATTATGTGAATAGCTCTCCCAGTGGTCAACCCTATTATGGCAAACTCTCCACCCTGCTGAAGTGGCACGAACAAGACCCGCCAGATTCCTGGGAAGACCGCCGCAACAATCGCATCAGCGAACGCCAGGGCAACCGCAATCCCTTCATCGATCACCCCGAATTTGCCTATATGCTGTGGACGCCATATCCCCAAGGCGCTACAAATGTCAGTACAGACAGCTTTATCGCGCATTGGTCCGTACCCATCACAGGAGAGTCCTACTGGCTGCAGGTGGCCACAGATAGCCTCTTCACCAGCTTTATCAGTGGATATGCCTCCTACAATGCTGGCACCGCCACTACCAAAGCGATCAGCGGTCTATCTGCAGGCAGCACATACTATTACCGCCTGCGCACTAATTTTGGCAGCAACTACTCCATCTATTCACCCTTTCAGATGGTTCGCACCACTGCGCTGATACCGGATCCCGTGCCCACCACCCTTATCATATCCATCATCGATGGCTCTGTGCAGCTCAATATCACTCCCATCGCCACCGCCATAGGCTACAAAATCTACGCCAGCGACAATCCCTATACCGGCTTTAGCGATGTAAGCGCAGAAGGCAATTTCACAGGTCTTGTGTGGAACTCAACCGCAGTCGATCTGCCCAGACGTTTTTACAAAGCCTACGCCGTGTGGGAATAGCCAGGCTCCGGATTTTCCCGTCGCGATCCCAAACTTGCTCTACCGTCCCTTCTTGCTGGAGCGACTAATCTGCTGATAACAGGTCTTGAACTCGAGTTGACTCGAAATCTCAAGTCAACTCGAGTCGAAGATATGTTAATCACAGGTCAAAGGCTCAGGACTCTAAGGTATTCGTTGTTACGATGCAAATGGCCAGGCATTCCCCCAAAATATCTATATATCATATTTATA
>Ga0265295_1006508_pt1 | contig 14095 bp, 15 predicted proteins | sample Munlansysbiofilm_FD_192503 | JGI IMG/M metagenome (GOLD analysis project Ga0265295, IMG submission 192503) | Leachate microbial communities from a municipal landfill in Southern Ontario, Canada - Methane capture system biofilm | ecosystem: Engineered > Solid waste > Landfill > Unclassified ... | reverse complement strand
GCAAGAGACAAAAGATCTTGATACTTATATTTTATCAATATAGGGTCCATGAGTATATTATAAAGAAGAGTAAGAAAAAAGAAAAGGCGATTAAATCGCCCCGAGTGAATTTATTCACTTTTGTTCTGCATAAAGGGAGAAAACTTCTATCTGCATAAAAATGAAGCAGAAAGGCTGAAAATACCTATCTGCAGAAACTGGCAGAAAGGGCTTATATATAGGTATGTTCCATTATCGCTGACGCATGTTTGTAGGATAGGGCTTGAGAGTCTGCCCTATCCCAAACAAATGCATCATCGTCAGCACTTGCCTTTCTGCAATAAAGAATCCACTAAAACTTAGAAAGTAGTTTGTTAAATAATATAACAATTCACAAAACGAAGAAAGGGTAAGTTTCGCTATATTCGCAAAACGACGAATAAAGGAAAATATCCCTATCTTCGCAAAGTGACGAAAGGGCTTATATATATGTTTCGCTTCGCTACTCGCTGACGCATCGTTTGTAGGATAGGGGATTGAGTGACCCCTATCCCAAACAAATGCATCATCGTCAGCACTACCTTTCTTCACAAAAAAAATCAAAAAAGTAAAAAACCGGTTAGCAATTACCATTTTTTTTGGAAGTTTCAAATTTTCAATCGCATACCTCTAGGTTCGTCAAATTTGATATAATGGATTCAAGCGAGGTGTTAAAATGCACATTCAATGTACAAAAGCAATGCTAGACTACATCAAACCGAATCTGACTGAACACAATACAGATAATGACATTTATGCTTGGCATGCGCATCTGGTTAAAAGAAGCAAACGGAATTTATTAGTTTTAATGCATGACCTCTCTCGTTTTACATTGATCTTTTATGGCGTTAAGAAAAGCGACTTAAAAGAACTCTATCATATGATCAGTGTTGCTATGGCAAATAGTATGATTGATGTCGGATTCACACCAAAAGAAATAAGTGCGTATCTTGATAAACAACCAGAAGCACTCACATTTGGTAAAACTAAGAGTAGAACCTTGGTAGCTAGACTAAATAAGGCGGTTGAAATGACAGATCATATACTAAGCACAGATGGCTATTACGAAGATGTTATTGAACAACGACATGCCAGTTTATTTAACAACCGGTTGCTCATGTGTGAAGACAATTATAAGGTTTGTTATTATCCAAAAGAAAAGTTGAGAGAATATTTAGAATTATTTTTAGAAAACTAACCTCCCCGGTCTATGATATATTGGGTCGCTAGGGTACCGTCCGAGGGGCATTTCATTTACACGAGACCATTTTTTTGAAAATCTGAAAATTAGTTCTGAATTTTGATAAATACTTGGAATAAGTTAGAAATAACGGATCTATTTCAACTAATACCTGATAATTTCAATTTTTGTATAGCTATAACTTTGGTGGACCAGTATCGACATTTAATCCGCTTGATAAACCTTCAACGATTTGATATGTCGGCTTTTAACTACTCTATTGAATAGAAACTAGGGTTTAATATTCAAGCAAATCGTTGAGCCTAAAACACACTTCATAGAATTACCATTACAACCTAAACAATTCAACTTTATCCTTTTCAATCATACACTCATTCTATTGTTCCATTTGAATGGGTGTTTTTTTGCTTTATAAGTCCTCAACGATTTAATATGTGGCTATTTCTCTATACCTCGAATTCATACTCATTCAAACAAAATAAACAAATCGTTGACATAATACCGGCAAAATTGATGATACCTCGCCATTTAACTAGTGAGCAGAATAATCTTAACTAAAAACCCGAACTTTTACACGATTTCTGCGGACTAAGATATAGGAGGTATTAAACCATGAAAGCAGAAATTAAAACCAGAATCAAACAATTAAGAAGTGAAGGGTTTGGCTATAAGAGAATAGCAAAAACGCTTGACCTAACTTTAAGTGTCGTCAGGTATGCAGTTAACAAAATGAGTGATGAGGATTTACTTGAAGGTCAATGTGAACAGTGCGGTATGAAAATCAAATCCATCAAAGGTAAGAAGAGAAAAAGATTTTGTTCCGATCGGTGCAGATGGGATTGGTGGAACAGTCATCTTAGAGACATCAACAAAAAAGCTTTTACGAACCATCAATGCAAATGTTGTTCCAAAGAATTCTCATCCTATGGTAATAACAGAAGAATCTATTGTAGTCACGAATGTTACATCAAAGACAAGATGAGTAAGAAGAGTACTACTTAAAAGAAGTGTTATTTGCTGAAAAATATTGTATCAAAAAGAGTATTCTTTATCGCCACAATTACTTGACTTATACCCCCTTTTAAGTGATAGATAGAGTACCTAAAAAAGAAGGAGAAAACAAACCATGAATAAAACAATCACCAAGATAGATGCGATACCCAATCCAGCAATTAAAAAGAGAGTTGCAGCCTATACAAGAGTATCCAGTGGCAAGGATGCGATGCTTCAATCCTTATCAGCACAAGTAAATTATTACAAGAAACTGATCAGTGAAAACCATATGTGGGATTTCGTTGGTGTTTATTCAGACGAAGCACTAACAGGTACTAAGGATTCAAGAGCAGAGTTTCAACAATTACTCAAGGATTGTAGAGCAGGCAAGATTGATATGATCATCACTAAATCCATCTCTAGGTTCGCAAGAAACACAGTCACCTTACTAGAAACGGTAAGAGAACTCAAAGCGATCAACGTTGATGTTTTCTTTGAAGAACAGAACATCCATTCAATCAGTGGCGATGGTGAAATGATTTTATCGTTTCTTGCTACATTCGCACAAGAAGAATCGAGGAGTGCCTCAGAGAATATGAAATGGAGAATTAAGAAGGATTTTCATGAAGGGATCATTTGGGGTGGTAAATCTTGTCTGGGTTATCAACTTGAAAACAGAAAGTTAGAAATGATTCCTGAAGAAGCTGAAATAGTAAGGTTGATCTTTCAATTATACATCGAAGGACATGGTGCTGATACCATAGGTAAGATACTCGATAGTAAAGGCGTAAAACCTAAATACGCATCAAAGTGGAGTCGTTCGACCATCATGCAAATCATTTCAAACTACAATTACACAGGGGATTTGATTCTACAAAAGACATTTAGAGATAATCACTTAACTAAAAGGAAAGTCATCAATACCGGTGAAATCGATCAATATATGGTTAAAAACAACCATGAAGCCATCATCAATTATGAAGTGTTTGCTGAAGCACAGAGGATTAGAAAAGAGAAAAGAAAGCGATCAATATCACCATCTTTTCAGAAGCATTATCCTTTCAAAGGAATGATGAGATGTGGGATGTGTGGGAGAGCCTATGTTCGAAAAACAACACCATCTAAGCATATATGGAAATGTTCCCTTTCAGTCACTAAAGGATTAGAAGCATGTGCGTCAAAACAAGCCCCAGACAATCAAATCATCGAAGCATTCAATCAAATATTCAATAGAACTGAGTTTGATGAAAACTACTTTAAATCAAAAGTTGAATCCATCGAAGTGATGCTAGAGCGAAGACTGATCTTTCACCTGAAGGATGGAACAAGTAAAGACTATAGGTGGAATACATCCAGAAGCGAGTCATGGACAGAAGATATGAGAGAACAAGCTCGAATAAGAAGAATCAATCAAATGAAAGGATGTGTTCAACATGGCTAAGATTACAGTCATTCCATCCACAAAAAACCAACATACACAATTACCTTTAGGATCAATCAGTTTAAGAAAAGTAGCTGCATATGCCAGAGTATCGACCAATACCGATGAACAATATACAAGCTATGAAGCTCAAGTGAATTATTACAGGAAGTTTATCCAAGAAAGAGGTGACTGGGAGTATACGAATGTATACGCCGATGAGGGCATCAGTGGCACGAATACGAAAAGACGTACAGAGTTTAACCGAATGATCTCTGATGCCTTAGAAGGCAAGATTGACCTCATCATTACGAAGTCCATCTCACGCTTTGCACGTAATACACTCGATACGATTTCATTTGTTAGGAAACTGAAAGACAAAGGGATTGAAGTATATTTTGAAAAGGAAAACTTGTGGACATTAGATCCAAAAAGCGAACTCATCTTGACTATCATGGCTTCAATAGCTCAAGAGGAATCAAGATCGATTAGCCAGAATGTGACATGGGGGAAAAGAGTAAGCTTTCAATCGGGTAAGGTATCATTTGCTTATAAATCGTTTCTTGGATATAAAAAGGAGAATGATAAGCTTGTTATTGATGAAGATGAAGTTGAAATCGTCAAGATGATTTATCGGATGTTTCTGGTTGAAGGAAAGACACCATCAGGTATTGCAAGTCACCTAACTTCACTCAATATCAAAACACCAACAGGGAAATCAACCAAATGGACACAAAACACCATAGACTCCATTCTTAGAAATGAAAAGTATAAAGGTGATGCTTTGTTACAAAAGAAATATACTATCAATTATCTGAATCATACATTAGTCAAGAATACAGGCCAGATTCCTCAATACTATGTTGAAAACAATCATCCAGCCATCATTGATCCAGACATGTGGGAGCAAGTCCAGATTGAATTAGCAAGAAGAGATGACCTAGGAGCAAAGTATTCATCAAGTGATATATTTGCATCCAAGCTCATCTGTGCAGACTGTGGTGGTTTCTATGGCAAGAAGAAATGGCATTCCAACAGCAAGTACTCCAGGTTCGTTTATCAGTGCAATCGCAAGTTTGACAAAGGTAAAGAAACGTGCCATACACCACATGTCATGGAAGAAGATATCAAGCTCAAGTTCATCAAAGCTTATAATTTGACCATGAAGGATAAAAAGAGAATCATTCAGGATTCACATGAGGTGATTGCATTATTAACTGATACTACGCAGTTAGATAAAGAGATTGAGAATCTAAATGATGAGTTGCTTGTGATTTCAGAGCTCTTAAACAAATTGATTAAAGAGAATTCAAAATCTAGTATGACTCAAGATGATTACAATAAGAAGTTTGCTGAACTCACAAACCGTTATGAGCGAACTCAAGAAAAACATAATGAACTCATCAAAGCTAGAGATAATAAGAAAGTACAAGCACTCAATTTGAAAGCCTTTATATCCAACTTAAAGCATGTAGATGATAAACTTTTTGAATGGAATGAACCGATATGGATGCTGTTAGTTAAGAGCGCAGTGGTTCATAAAGATAGAAGCATAACTTTCAAATTAAGCAATGGGAAAGAAATCAGAAGTTAAACAATAGTGAAATATAACAATCGAAAAACGGGTAGACTTTTAGCTATAGCGTATTTTTATTATTTAAAATTTATGATATAATTCTTCTAAAGAGAATGTCTAGGGGGATTACATCATAGATAATTACCAAGTTGCGATAAATGTGACTGGTATAACTGCACGAGTTCAAGGTATAGAAATTCCTGACGTGCGGTTTTTTTTGAATATTTGCCATTAAGGAGGGGAACACCATAAAAACACAAGGTTTTATTGAAGCTTTTCATAATCATGGTTTTCAAGACTATAAAGATCAATTATTCTTACAACTCAAGAATTCCGATTTTAAGTTGTATAGGTATGTTCCTGTTCACCAATTTTTATCTGGTAAAAGTAAAATAAGACAGAATCTATTACATAAGAAACAATTTGGAATCGACTCTTTACTAAACAAATATATTTATCATAATAAGCCAAGTTTCTTTAATGATCCCTATGATTGTGTCTTTGGTATGAGCACGAATGCATTTTTCAGAGAAATACTAGGGCAGTTTACTGAAATAAAAGGTGTCGCAACCGTGATGCAAGAGTTGCAAAACAATCCCAAGATCTTTAACCTTAGTGAAGCAAGAAATGAACTTGATAAGTATGAACTTAATCCTAATATCAAACGGTTCATAGAATTTGTATTAAATTTAACCGAAGAAATAGTATCTGAACAAGATACATTCGACATAAATAAAGGGATGATGTTATTTTCTAAAAAAATGATGGAACATCCAGAAATATACATTGATTTATTAAAGCCATTTTTAAGTCAGAATATTGATAAGGAAAAACTGACAAGTGAAATGAAAAGTATGCAGGATAAAATTGGAGAAGATAACATTCCAAAAATAAAAGTTGATCCAAATAAAATAAGGTTAAACGATTTTAAAGAAATGTCTGAACTTGCAGGATTATCTTCAGGATTTCAAGAAGCAGAAGAAAAGATTAAAGATTCAGTAAATAATTATAATGACAAGATATTCAGTTTCATTGACAATCAGTTTGGGATTGTTTCCTTCACAAATAGTTATAATGATGCTTTGATGTGGTCGCATTATGCTTCTTCACATACAGGAATTTGTATCGAGTATGATTTTAAAGATTACATAGATCGTATTGAGGACTCACAAACATTGCTATTACCTGTAAATTATAGTGATAAACGGGTTACAATCGATCAAACTATTCTTGATAGAATTGACTTAAAGAACATAGAAGAGCAGGGCAGAAAAGATTTAATGAAATTGTTCTTTGAAGGATTATACACAAAAAATACTGTTTGGAATTATGAAAATGAATGGAGATCGATTACTCTTATAAACAATAAAGAATTAAGTGCTTCAAGAAAAATACATATGAATAAAATAACGGCTGTGTATTTTGGAAACAAAATGAGTGATGATGTAAAACTAATTTTAACTAGATTTATGGAGAAAGATGAGTTTTTAAGTAAAATCAAAGTTTACGAAATGGTAAATGATATATCTGAATATAAGATTATCAAATTACCATATATTCGAAGATAAATTGATAAATACGATATAACAGAGTATTTTTGAGGATTAAATATTTAGACAAAAAAATTCCAAAATACAAAGAAAAGTAAAGATGGAAAGGAAAAACTATGGGGCATAAAGTGTTTGTAAGTTACAAATTTAGCGATGCTGCTGGCACTAGAGATAGGATTATTACAGCTTTAAAGGGGAATGGATCCTATTATAAAGGTGAAGTGGGGTATAAGGCACTTGAAGTTGCAGACAGCACTATGAAACAGTATCTTGGGTCAATGATTTTTGATAGTACTGTGACAGTTGTAATCATTTCTCCAAATGTAACTCAAAGTAAGTGGGTTGATTGGGAAATTAAGTATTCTTTAGAGAATCACACAAGAAGAGATCGCTCTTCAGGGCGAAATGGAATAGTTTGTGTTATTCAAAAACAAATAGACTATTCATCGCCAAGATCTGGTTATTACAACGAATATAATGAAAATTCAAATTGGGCTTATAATAAATATCTTAGTGGCAAAGACTTACGACAAAGTGTTCTTCCAAATCTAATATGGAAAAACATGAAAGACTCATTTCAAGACTTAAAGACATATCGGGGATATCTAGGAAATGATGAAAGTAATACAGAAAGAAAAGATTATTGTATTGTTGTAGCTGAATCTACATTCTTATTAAATCCTAACAAGTATATTGATGAAGCTTATAATCGCGCATACGATTACAATAGTTATCAAACAGAAACGAGGTAAATAGCAGATGTCATATCAAATTCCAAGACATAAAGTGTTTATTAGTTATTATCATAAAGATGATCAAGATTATAAAAATCACTTAATCAGTCTACAAGAATTTAACCCCAAAACTTTCAATTATCAGAGTATTTTTGATGATTACTCAGTGCATGAAAATGAAATTGATGATACCGGATTAACATCAGAACAAGTCAGAAAAATAATACGTGATGAATACATAAAAGAAGCTACCGTAATGATCTTGCTTTGTGGTGGAAATACCAAGACAAGGAAACACATTGATTGGGAAATTCACGCTGCTATGTTTAATACCGATAAAAACCCTAAAATGGGAATAGTTGTTGTTAATTTACCAAGTATTAACCAGTCTTGTAGAAAAAGCGACGATTCAGAAAAGGATATTATAAATCCAAATGGCAATTGGATTACAGTGAAAACAAGAAAAGAATACGAAGATTTATATCCAAGCATGCCTATTCGAATCATTGATAATTTTGAATCAGGAATTACTGATGACAAAATTGTTTCAATTACTGTAGTTAATTGGGATAGAATATATAATAATATTTCCGCTTTAAAGACACTAATTGATAATGCATTTAACAGAAGTAGAAGTAAAGAGTTGCACTATAATCACTCGAGACATTTAAGAGGAAGAAACTCCTAAAAATTCATTTTGATTGGAGAAAAAATGACTAAAAAAACAAAAATAGAGAATTTTATTAAAAAGTTTGCCCGCGAAATTTCAGATAGTAATGCAGCAATCTTTCTTGGGTCAGGCTTGTCCTCTTTAGCAGGATATCCGAGTTGGACTGCATTACTACAAGAAGAAGCAAAAAACATAAAGCTTGATGTAGCGAGGGAAACCAACGACTTACCTACCTTGGCACAATATATTGAAAATGTTAAGAAACGAAAAACATTAAATGACAAAATTAGAAATACTTTCAGTAATAAGAAGGAAATCACTGAAACACATAGAATTTTGTCTTCTTTACCTATAACACAATATTGGACTACTAACTATGATGCCCTAATTGAGGATACTTTTGAATATAGAAATATAAAATCTATTGTGTATTCAGATGAAAGGGATTTAACCAAAAAACAAGGGGATTCCAAAGTATTTATTTTCAAAATGCACGGAACTTATACAAATCCCAACAGAGCTATAATTACAAAAACAGATTATGAAAAATATTTTAGTACACATGAAATGTTTTTGGCTCATTTCAAAACTAGCTTAAGTGCAAAGACGTTTCTATTTATTGGCTATAGTTTTAGCGATATCAATATTTCATATGTGCTATCAAGAATAAAAAATATTTATAAAGCTTATAGACGTGATCATTATTGGATTTTTGAAAAACCAAAACAAGAAGTTAAAGAAACCTATGATGAGTTTAAGTACAAGAAAAGAAAATATCAATTGTTTAAAAATGATATTGTTAAATATGGAATTAACATAATCGAAGTAGATTCATATGACGAAACTAATGGTATTTTAGAAAACATTAGAAAGCAAGTTAACAAAAAGAACGTTCTAATCAGTGGAGCTATAGAAGAAGAGAGTGCTAATTATCAGATAGTATGTGATCTTGCTGAAAGATTATCAAAGAAACTTATTATTGATGGATATAGGATATTCACTGGTTTTGGTAAGGATATAGGAAGTTATGTTATCAATGGCGCATTCGAAGGTTGTACAGAAAAAGGGTACGGTTTTAATGAGAATGTTATAGTATTTCCATTTCCTTATAACGCCAATTTATCAACTGAAAGGAGAAAAGAGCAGTACACAAAATTAAGAAATAATATGATTGCTCCCACTTGCAAAATGATAGTATTGTGCGGTCAAAAATATGACAAAAGCAACAACCTCATAGATTCTCCTGGTGTTTTAGAAGAATACGAAATATCTAAAAATCAAGGTAACCAATTGGTACCAATTCTAGCTTCAGGTGGAGCTGCAAGTACAATTGCACAAAAAGAAAACATACTCCAATTTAGTAATTTAGATAATATAGACGAATTAGTTGGTTCAATTATTGATTTATTAGATTAAGTTTTTCTGATTTAATGCTCGAATGGTGCTACAATACATTAGCCAATATACTGACACGAAATTAGATTAATATAAATGAACATTTCCATTAGAAATAATTGAAGGAGGTATTAACATAAATATAAATGGCAACTTTTACCCAGGCATCTTAATTAAAGTATCGAAAAGAGAATATCTTGAGGATATCATTAATGGTAGAATCTATTTTAACCATGCAGATTATTTTAGAGATATTGAAACAGATAATTCAAAAGATTCAAAAGAAGGCAAAGTTGCCATTGATACGAGTTTACCCATTATTGGAAATGATGAAATTATCAATCTTATTCTTTCGCTAAATCCAGAAGAAGTCAATATGTCTTATATTTCATCTGCTAAAACTCCCATATTTTGTTGCTCTTTGCTTGAAAGTCATATGTTAGTAAAATCAGGAATAAGTACATATGACTTGTCAAATGAGTATATTCAAGAAATGAGTCAATGGGGTAATTCAGTACTAGTTTTCTCAATAGATGAATTTTGCAGCAAAATCTATAAAAAGTGCCAATCAATGGGAATAAATCCGTATATGAATAAAGTTCAGTATGATCAAGAGGAAAACAAACTTTCATTTACTGATTTTAAGAGAATGATGATACAGAATAAGCATGAGCCATTTTTTCATAAATCAAAGCGATATGTCAATCAAAATGAATTTAGGGTTGTCTTGGACCTAAATGGACAAATATCGGATTCAAATCATTTCATTCTTGAAATTGAAAGATTAGAAGCTGCACAGATCTTTTAGTTAAAATCTTTAAGCGATTTAGGCTTTAGAATAATTATGGCTTCAAAATAATAGGTAGTATCCATCGGGAGGATTATGTATTGTGTTCACTGTTAAGAAGTATATAATAGGCTTAATTTTAGGGACGATGATTTTTAGTGGGATTGCTATCGTTGATGATTTGATTGTGAAATTATCGATGGGTGTAGCAGCTTCACTTGCATTTAGCATCGTTGGCTCACTTTATGCTGCAGGTCTTATTACTTCCAAAGCCGATGGGGGAAAAGCACGAATTGTCATATTTGTTTTTTTGTTAGCATTTTTCTTGTATGTCTTCACTCAAATTGCTAAAGGTATTATTTGGTTATTTTCATTTCCTATGTGGATATATATAGTATTGCTTTCTCTAGGAGCAATATTGCTTATACTTGTAATGATTAATAATAATAAAATCGCAAAGAAAAGATACATAAAACAATTGACAGTTGAGTCGTCTCCTAAACCTATTTCTATGCCAAAAGAAGTAATTGATGAGAGTATTAATAGAGCAGAACCAATATTTAAAACCATTCGCGAGTTGCTTTATGAAGAAAAAGATAGAAACTACATATTAGCAACAACTAACAATCCTTATAGTCCTGGATTACAATATGTTAAAGTATATAAAAATGCACTTGGTTATTCAAACATCAAAGGATACATAAAAATGGATCATGCAGCAGCATTTTGGGGTGATATCTTTTATGCTGATGAGAAAAGATGGATTAAACATTAGTTATACTCAAGCGGATTATTAATTGGAGACGATGTATGGAAAAATTGCCTAAAACACTTAAATATATTATAGTTATGTTTGTAGCATGGAAAATATCTGATGTATTAATGGAGTTACTATATAATTCCTTTGATAATGCTATATTGAGTTCACCAAGTAGTGCAAATGGATTGTTAATCGCACTGAGGAGCATTGTTGGATTTATACGTTTCGATATAGTATCGTTTTTAATTGCAGTGATTGTATGTTTGCTTGTGCTTTTTAAATCCAATAGTGATTGATACTAGATTTAAAGTATCAAATATTGTAATAACTGGAGGTGAATATAATGCGAAAATCAGATTTCAAAAAATGGTTAATTACAAATTATCCACATCTTAAAGAAGTTACTATCAATACCACGGTTTCTGATGCATTTTTCATATTTACTCATAATATAGGAATTACACTTGAAGAAATATTAAAAGGCAGTAAAACATTGGATGACTATAAAGATTACATTAAAAGATATTTATTAGACAACGGAAAGAAACCAGGAACTAGACCTTCGGGATATGCTTCTCATTTTAAATATCTTATAGAATATGCACATGAGATGGGTTTTACTAGCCTAGATTCACCAATAATTAAGACTAATAATAATGACAAAGCAAAGAGACACAGAATAGTGGAAGTTAAAAGTCATTCTATATCTCCTAGTGAGATTGAAGAAGTATTCTTTAAAGTGGAAAAAGATCCGATATATGGTATGGAAAACAAACTTCTGAAGCAAATACTTCTCAAGTTTCCAGAACATAAATTGCTAGAAGAAGTAATTTGTAAAATTAGTGTTATTGATGTTACTCACTCAACTCATGTAGGCATCCATAAAAAGAAGTTCTCACTCGTTGATTTGGCAAATATGATTTTATCAATTAATGATATCGACAGAAGGATTCAATCTGGAGATTCTACACTTGTTGATGAAATTGCTACTCTTAACGGAGTAAATCTATTGTCTTTTGCTTCAAAGTATTGCGCCTGTCATAATCAAATGGTTTATGGCAGAGATGACTATTTTAAGTTTGATAGTATCGTTTCTAAAGCAATTGAATATAAAGGAAGAAATTATACCGAGTACTCAAAAAAGCTTAACGATATAATAGCTTCAAATAATTTGGTAGCTGTTAACAAAGTACGAGAAAAAATTGATTTGTATTTCTGGTATAATAGTAAATTATAAGTAAACTGAAGAGTAATAAAAAATTAAAGAGAGTGTGATGACATGACAATACCCCCCATATCAACCAAGGACTTCAAAACCATTGATGAACAAATTTCACTTTTACAAGACATTAGAAGCTTAAAAATTAATGATGTCGAAATCGCTAAAGACCATTTAAGAACAAAGAACTACTTTGACTTAATTAATGGTTTTGAAACTCTATTGTTAGTGGATCAAAACGATAAAAGTAAAGGGTATAAAGCAAAAAACTTTAATGATTTTATATACTTGTACGATTTTGACAGAAAAATCAGCAAAGAGATTTTTAGTTCAATTTCAGTGTTTGAGATTAAACTGAAAACTTCTATAGCTTATCATTTTACTAAACAGTACTGTAACAATCCTACATCCACCATGGAATACTTGAATCGAAACAACTATATTAGACCACCAATGGCTTCGTTGACCCCAAGAGAACGATATCTATACAATGAGTTTAATGATTTCATATTTTTTAAAACATTTACATACAATGGGCTTTCAGTTGACTATGTTGAGAAGCAAAAATCAAAATTCACCTATATTAATAGGTACCAATTTCCACCCTTATGGATTATCATGAAGACACTTATGTTCAATGATTTGTTTCTCATGCTTAATTACCTGGACTCAAGTGTTTTGAAACTGATTTTAGCTGATTTTGGATATAATCTGGGTGATAAAAAAGCATTCTTTAATTCAGTTGAAGTTATTAAAGAATTAAGAAATGAATGTGCACATTTTCAACTTATCAGTAGATTTAGAACTTCTGGTAGGCTACCAATAAATAACCACCTTATAACTACGTTTTCACTTAATCCAAAAAATCTTAATACATTTAGGCTTTCACTTTATGATTCATTGAAAATCCTCAATCAGTTTGTTAGCACAAAGAATGTGATTAGAGAGTTTTTGAAATTTAACATTCATATGATGATAAAAAATCGTAGAATAATTACTATCGAAATATTCGATCGAATGGGAACACCGAGTTTAAAACAATGGAAAAAAGTCTTATATTAGTTGACATTAAGAAAAGTAAATGATATTATAATGTTGGATATGCCGTAAGGCGTAGAGGTCTCGTAACTGAGGGCCTCTTTTTTTTCATGAACTTTATCACACTAGGTGCTGTGCGTGCTTCTGTTAACCATATTGATAAATGCGTATTTTCATAATAGTAAGTTCTGTAAAAATACAAAGCTAGCAACTTTTATGGAAATCTAAGACTCTTTTTCTATTTATAGGGTGCTAAAAATTGAGCTAGGGTGCTAATTTGTATTAATATGGGTAGCATTACACATATAAGAAGCATAGGTTTGATACAAAAGCGAATTAGTAATTCGCCCTAGTATCAGGCCTTTTTTTGCTTTAATAAGGCCTTTTTATCACTTTGCAGTGTAGATTTTTATATGAAAAGTAACCAAAAATAAAACTGAAATTCAATAGTAGAATTTATGCTTACACGATTTGCAGTAGATTTACACGATTACAAGGGAGTAAATAAAAATTACTACTTACAGGGTACAATTTCAAATTTAAGCTTAAAAAAAATAAAAATATATAATATATTATTTGCATCACAAAAGGAACGATTTATATTGAAAAAAATATGGACTGCTATGAAAAAGTGGGACACATAGGTACCACCTAAATAAAAGATTATAATATAATCATACAAAGGAGCTGAAATCATGATTAATCAGTACAGTGTAGACTTTAAACTAAAAATA
>Ga0265295_1006506_pt1 | contig 14097 bp, 7 predicted proteins | sample Munlansysbiofilm_FD_192503 | JGI IMG/M metagenome (GOLD analysis project Ga0265295, IMG submission 192503) | Leachate microbial communities from a municipal landfill in Southern Ontario, Canada - Methane capture system biofilm | ecosystem: Engineered > Solid waste > Landfill > Unclassified ... | reverse complement strand
CCGATGAGTTCCAAACGGCCATGGCCGATATGGATCGACTCAATGCGTGGGATTACGATATTCGCATCAAACAAATTCTAGGCAAACTCAATATTCACAACCTAGAACAACGCGTTGACCAATTGAGCGGTGGACAACAAAAACGGCTCGCTTTGGCCAATGTGCTCATTACAGAGCCTGATTTATTGCTACTTGATGAACCAACCAACCACTTGGATTTAGAAATGGTGGAATGGCTCGAAGATTTCTTGAACCACTCCAAAATGACACTATTGATGGTGACACACGATCGTTACTTTTTGGATCATGTGTGTAACACCATTTTAGAAATAGACCAAGAAACGCTGTTTCAATATCGTGGCAATTACAGCTACTATTTAGAGAAAAGAGAAGCGCGCATCGACAATTTCAATGCAGAAACTACGCGCACACAAAATCTCTACCGCAAAGAGCTCGACTGGATGCGCCGACAACCACAGGCTCGCGCCACTAAAGCACAAAGCCGCATCGACGCGTTTTACGAGATAGAACAACGGGCGAAACAACGCATTGCCGAAAAACAAGTGTCACTCGGCGTAAAAGCAGCCTATTTGGGCAGTAAAATATTCGAAGCACAATACATATCCAAAGCGTTTGGTGATTATAAAATCTTGGACAACTTCTACTACAATTTTTCGCGTTACGAAAAATTGGGCATTGTAGGGAAAAATGGCACTGGAAAATCCACATTCCTCAGAATGTTGCTGGGTGAAGTGGCGCCCGACAGTGGCAGTTTCGACATTGGTGATACGGTTCAATTTGCCTATTACAGCCAATCAGGACTACAATTTGACGACCGCATGAAAGTAATTGATGCAGTACGCGATATTGCCGAAGAAATCGATTTGGGAGGAGGCCGCAAGATGAATGCCTCTCAATTTTTGACTCACTTTTTATTTCCACCCGAAAAACAGCACGATTTTATTGCCAAATTAAGCGGCGGCGAAAAACGGCGTTTGTACCTCTGCACAGTACTCATCAAAAATCCTAATTTCTTGATTTTAGATGAGCCCACCAATGATTTAGATATTGCTACATTAAATGTCTTAGAAGATTATTTAATTAGCTTCAAAGGCTGTGTGATTGTGGTGAGTCACGACCGTTTCTTTATGGACAAAGTGGTGGACCATTTATTGGTATTCCAAGGTGATTGCAAGATAAAAGATTTCCCAGGGAATTATACCGATTATCGTGAATGGAACATGCTAAAAGAAGCGGAAGAAACAGAATTAAAAAATAAAGCTGCCAGCTCTAAAAAAAGTGCCACTCCTGCAGAAAAACCGACGACAACAGACACCAAACAACGCAAGCTCACCTTCAACGAAAAACGTGAACTAGAAACATTAGAAACGGATATTCAGAGTTTGGAACAAGAACAACAAAGGCTTGAGGCACAACTATCGTCAGGATCACTCTCGACGGAAGAAATAATGACTCAATCTAAACGTTTTTCGGAAGTTTCAGCTTTACTAGATGAAAAAACCATGCGCTGGCTCGAATTAAGCGAGTTGGCTAATTAAGCAGACGTAGCGTTACGACGTTTCTGTAGTTTACGGTAAATATACACGCCGTACATAGACACAAACAGCAACAATACATGTTCGCTGCCAATAGGGTCATCTACTACCCCACCAGGATTTCCGCCTGGACCACGCATCATCACTGAGGATTCAGGTTCAGAAATTTCATTAGTAGCCAATTCATTATAAAAAGCACCTAGTTCGGCAAATAAAGCCGACGAATTTTGGAACTGAATAGTTGCTCCACCACCCATATATGACGACACCCTATCTTCAGAGAGAAAATTCTCTGTCGTTCTATTTTGATACATCATATCATACTCTGGCACTAATCTACCTACAATAACAAGAGGTTTCAACACTTCTGCCTGCTTCCTATGTAAATCAACATAGGCAGACCCTTCATTTGAGAAAGGCTCTGCCATAGTGATATTTTGGGCAATTAGCCCAAAATGGATAAAGGTCAACACGTTCAGAAGGACGTACACCATTATTCTTTTTATCATTTTAATCTTTTTTTCCTAAAACCTAATGTTACTGAATCTTGGTCAGACGTGCGACTAAACACGTTTATCTTACCAATACTTTTTTGTTCGCTACACCTCTATCGGTAACGACTTCGAATAAGTAAACACCGGTAGGAAGACTTACTTCTTTGATATTTGTCCACAAATTTTGTTCTTGTTCTACCATTTGTCCTGCCATATTAAATACCGTCAATTTTTCAATTGTGGCGGACGTATATACTAATACTGAACCTGCTTGTTTATTATATACTGTCACATCATCTGTGGCAGCATTAGGAGTTGTCACATCAGTAGTCACATACATGACACGTAAGTAATAACGTAATTCATCTGCCAACGGTGCTTCTAAATCGAATGACGCGCCTTCATTTATTTGAGTCGAATTACCTGTATAAGCATCATACAAATAAAGCGTTTCCTTAAAGCTGTTTACACCATTAAATTGAAGCGTAACACGTTGTGCTTTCGATTTGTCAGCCACACGGAACGCCAACGGAATCATATCGATATCAGACACTGCATTAATACTCAATGCCATATTATCAGCCACGCTATAAATAGCAGCTGGCGTCATGGTTACATCCAGCATTAACAACTCGGCATCTTCACCCATCACATAAGCTCTAGAGGCCTCATTATTTTGAGCGATGATAGCACGACTCTTCACCCCATTTCTTACAGCATCGATACGCAATATTCCGCCTTCTATAACTTGGTCATCAGACACTGATTTGCGTTTCATACGTGCTGGACTTTGTTGTGCTGGGGCTATTCCATTCAAATCAATAATATTAGCCATATTAGCTCTAAAATTGAGTGTCAACGATTGTACATCTTCGGTTGTTTGAACCAAAAACGAACGCATTGGAGGAATATAATCAAGCACTGTCGACGAGGTAGTCAAACCATTCAATGGCGTCATTGGTATGGTTTGATTTTCTGAATCGTACAACCAGAAAGTACCCGATAAATTAGGATTGGCAGTAAAAAATAAAGCTAGATCTAAATTAGCCATCAATGGATTACCGACCAAGAATATACGACCTGGAGTAGCATTGGCAATGGTTACTTTCATGGTTTCGCCATCTGCTTCGGTTGGTTCAAAACCTAACTTGCCATAATCTGCTGGACGCGTAACATTCACCAAGTAACGATCGCCACTTAATGGTTGATCTTTGGTGCTACTAAAATAACGGTACGAAGTTTCGGTTTTAGGAAAACGCACCACTACGGAATCCATTAAGCTCGTATTTGGTGCATACTCACCCCACAAAGCAAAACCTGTTCCTGGCAAATAAGGATTGCCCAAATAATTCACTGGGTCAGTCCATGCAGTAGAAGTAACGGTTACAACTGTATTAACGGTAACATCGTACGTTTCTTTATTATATACCGAATGCCAAAATGGATAATACACCACACGATTATCAACAGGTTGTAAATCTTGGAATGGTTGAGTTGTATCGCCAGTTTTAGGTACATACATATCGCCCGAAACAACGCCTTTCATAGGAGCAGCCATTAGTTCCCAATGGTTGGTGCCCATTTTCATATCAACCCAAGCCTTCGTGTAATTTAATTTATGTTGATTGAGCAACATACCACCAGGACGGAAATAAACATTTTCACAATTCCATTTTTCATAATTCAAATCGTACGTGATATATGCTTGAGAACCTATTTCGGTTGTATGGGCATCTGGCGAAGTTGGTAATGCTGGCGAACTTGACGCATTTTCAATAATCACATTGGTATGCGACAATGGAACAAAACCTTGTCCAACACCATCAATCGTAGCCCAGTTTGCATCATTATTCCAAGCACGATTATCGGTGAGTGGTTTCCAAACTACCACATCAGGCACTACATTAACCTTAAAATAGGCCGCTTTTACAGCACACTCATTTCCAGAAAGTCCTTGTAATGGTGCATAAAACTCATAGGTATAACCACCTTTCAACGAAAATCCTACTGTATTACCAGCTTTAGGAGTCAGAGCTATAGACTCACCAACATTTGGCTGTGTATTAGATGGAACCAAATTAAATACCACGCCTGAATTATAGGCTGGGTCAGTTGATGCATACAATTTCACTTCTGAAATAACAACCGCTCCATCTTTTGTACGGATTGGAACATTAAAACTAGTATTGGCATCATATACAGATAAACGAACGATAGATGGAGCACCAACTAACGCTTCGGGTAGTTCGGCAGGACCAAACGTTAATGAAGCGGTAGCCATTAAGGTTACACGTACTGGTTCGTTACACACCACCAAACTCCCACTACCTTCCAAAAGAACACCTGTACCTGAAATTGGCCACACTACAAAAATAGCAGGTTTGCCATCCGATGGAATACCAACAGATACTTTGCGTTTATATAAATCAAATTTAGCACTTTCAGCAGTTAATAAATCTTTGTATGCTTGTGTATAAACACCAGTCACTGGCTGATTAAATGTTGTAGCAGTTGGGTACACTAAACGGAAAGCCCAAATAGCTTGCGTTAAATTATCTAACACCAAAGGATCTCCATAATAGTAATCAGAATAACAATAACCCTGAACCACACTCATCGTTTCACTGTTGGAATCAAACACACGAATGGAAACTTCATAGGTTTCACCAGAGCACAACGAACTGACTACACGTCCACGCTGTAAATCATCGTTTAAAGTCAACTGGGAACGTGGCTGCACCATAAATGAACTCGTATTACCACAGTCAGTGTCAAATATCGGCGCACCATCTACCAACACAGATTTATATTCATAACCTAATTGGAACGCAGCACTTCTATTGATAATATAAAGGACTGGACGCCATTCGGTAACACCTGTTTCTGGATTAATGGATGACTCATTCACAAAGAAGAAGTCCACAACCTTATCTTCATTAGAAGCGGTGCCTAAATAAGCTTGCAAACTTTCATATACGTAACTTGAACCATATTTAGTCGCTAATTGAGCAATGGTCAAGCCATGATTTAACGTAATCTGACCATAACCGCTTGTAGTTTCATTCAAATAATTCAAATTCAAAACCTTACCCTGCTCATCTTGCCATTGATAATAAAAGGTAGCCTCATCATTCTCAACACTCCAAGCATATAATGGATTATCATAATCAGCACGTAAAACAGCGACAATTTCGTCTTCTTTGGCACCACAAGCCATAATAGCTTGGAAAGAGGTGGTCAGCGGTTTGCTCACATAAATACGAATATCATCGATAGCAAAGTCGTTACCAGACGCAGACGCGCCATTATTCACAATGCGCAAGCGATATTCATCGTACTGTTCATCATTCAGTTGTAAATCGAAGAATACTTGAGTCCAAGCGCCTGCCACTTTCATCACACCTGTGGTAAACATAGAAATGTCTTCTTCCTGACCATTGCGAATACCAGAAACCACAAAGTTAAGATTGGCACGATTGCCCGAAGTGGCCAAATCGGCTATCCAAGCAGAGAAATAAATAGTGCTACCAGGACACAAATTCCCATTAATTTTTAAGTCGGCCACTTTACCAGGTTTCTCACTCGCATCTACATAAAAGAAGTACCCATTAGCTTGACCACCACGATTATCAATGCCCGTATAAAGCCAACCGGTCATATCAGAACCTGTTGTAGTACGCATTAAGTTGTATTCCGCCCAATCGGTAGTAGCAGCACCATAACGAATAGCACTACGGTAGTCGAAACCGTAAGTGACCTCGTTCCAAGGCAATGGGTTTGGATAATAATTGCCGGTACCACCGTCGGTGTAATCGAACGTACGTTTCTCTACCAATGTGTAGCGATTATCCAAATCGGCATTGGTAATAATAGCCGTTCCTGCCGTTTCCTTTACTGGACCAACCGTAGCAACATCTTTATAGATGACTGTGAATTTAGCCACATTGTACGAATTAGCCATAAGCGTATAAACCACCGTTTGAGGTGTGTTCACCACTGGCGGTTGAATCAACCGATTGTCAATGACTGTTGGATTGGTAATGTTTGTTCCACCTACTTGCCATTGTGGGGCCGTTATGGCAATAGGATTACTAGGATTCCAAAAATAATTATTGGAAGTTCCAGTATATTTATATTTTGGTCCAATAGAAATAGTGGCTCCAGTAGGCGCTACAATAGTATATTCTTCTAAAAACTTATCATTGATACAAGCTGATAATTCAGTAGCCATTTCGTTTGCATCGCGAATATCATAAATCACACGATACGAAAGTGTTGGCTCCGTAAACGTAGCACCTGTCACATAATCACTATTACGAGCAACATCTACGGCAATACGTGTATTGACTGGCGTGTAAGGCATTGTATACGAAGTGGTACCAGGGTCTCCGCCATGAATCATAAAATCGCCATAAGCGCCTAGTTGCGCTTGCAAATAATTATAAGTTGTGCTGTGAGTCAACGCACTACCAGCATCTAAATCATTATTGTAATTATACCAACGATAATACTGACGCATATATCCACCACCAGTAGGCACAGGCAATTCTAATACACGTGATGTGCTAGCTTTCACATACACCACCTCTGATAACGTATGAACACCTTGCATACCATTGGGTTGCAACGAACGATTAGAGGCTCCTTTTTTATGAATAAGTCCCGCTATTTGAACACATTGTGCAGTGGCAGTATAAGTCACACCATCAATCACACCAGTTGCAGTCAAAGTGGCGGTTAACAACATCGCACTCGTATTGTTCGATGTTGTATAAATATTCAATCCACTTCTACCTTCAGCTGATTTAGCAAATGCCGAATTTCCAGACAAGGTATACGTTAAATTAGTAATCGTAGGCCAGGTATCAACCGACTCTGATTGCGATAAAATAACCGTATCGGTGCCATTCAAATAAGCCGTATAAGTAGTCACATACGTTTTTGCATCCAGTGTAAAATAAGCATACGAATTAGCCGCTTGTGGAAACTCATACGAGGTCGGCGTAAATGTCATTTCAGCACGCTTACGCGTATATTGAAACGTTGTAGGAGCTTGTTTGATTGTAGACTGTGCCGTCATAACTGTGCCATCAGGAAAAGTAATGGTTCCTGTCAACACGCCATTACGATAGTAATACGACGTATTTTCTGGAACTGTTACCGTGGCATTTCTATCGTACGAATGAGCATTTAACGTAAATGCAGCATCACCCGACCACGTATAAGTCACAGGAGTTGTGATATTAGTAGTAGCAATAATAGGAGTTGTAGAAAAATTATTCGATGGAACACCAATCTCTGTATAGGTCGTTACTGTAGAAGTGGTGATGGTGGAAACAGGCGTAAAATCTTGTCCGCAATACCATTTATCACACTCTTTGCTCGTGGGCGACAACGAAAAAGCACGATTGGTAGTAGTTGTAACCGTAGCGCTCGAGAATTTATTCACCGTCAAAACAGTCGCTCTGTTAGAGCGCGTATTACTACTCCAAGCACCATTAACACAACGAACATACCTAACCGTTCCCACACTTCGTAAATAATCAGTATCGTAAACCGTCCATGTATCTGCTGGATCCCAAACACTAAGTGAGCCATCTGAGCGCCAAGCTAAGCCATAACCTGTTTTGACATTATACAAATTAAACTCAGTGGACGAGGTCATAGAGACACGCCAGAAACAATTTTCAGACACGACCGTTACTTTATCAACAATAGGTGAATAGTAATCAGTTCCCTCAACACACAAGTAATATGTACCAGACTTAATAGTGACAATATCGCCATCGGCGAACGTAAATGCAGAGGCTGTAATAGAGAACAGCCAAAATAAAGAGGCAAGACCAACCCCTAAAAGCCTAAACTGTTTCATACTTATTGTATTTTCGCCCATCACAACTTCACTTAATGATGAGCATTTTTTACTATTTTACCGAAAAACCAACTGAATATCTAAATCGACCCAAAAAGGGCAAAAACTCTAAGAAAGAAACTGCGAATAAATAATTGCAAACAATGTAATAATCCAGAACAGAATTAAAACTATGACCGATAACCTATCAAGGTCAACGGCTTGAGATTGTTTCGTTGTTTTCATAATAATGAGATTTTTACTGTTTTACAAAAAAGCCTATTAACTATCTGAACTCCCGCATAAACAGGGCAAAAAGTCACTTCAACAAGCAAATAAAGCCTAACAAACTCTCACATTTTTAAAACGTTGCAAAATTATCGAAATAAAATTTACGCAGTATTTAAAAAACTATAATTCATCAAAAAGTTTACAAATGATAAAAAACTAGTTAAAAAAAACATGCTAAAGAACATATTTTTACACGCTACAAATTTCAGCATAAAATAGCAATAACATTTCCGATTTTTACAAAATTATGTGCCGATTTTTACAAAAAATTTGTCGATTTGTGCAAAACGTACCAAACTAAGTGTGCAAAATAACAAAAACGTTCCATTTTTACAATTTACATTCAATCATTATCAAAAAAAATCATTTTTGATAGATAAATTTTATTCTTAATTAATATACTTTTGTATTCTCATTATATACCACCACTTATATGGACGTAAAAATAGACTCTTCGTGGAAATTAAGATTGGCCAATGAGTTCAATGCGCCTTATTTTGAACAATTAACCAACTTTGTGCGTGATGCTTATACTCATCATCAAATATTTCCACCAGCCAAATTAATATTCAATGCCTTTGATCTATGCCCATTCGACCAAGTAAAAGTGGTCATTATTGGTCAAGATCCTTATCATGGACTTGGTCAAGCACACGGGCTGAGCTTCTCTGTAAATGAGGACATACCATTACCACCTTCGCTTAAAAATATTTACCAAGAAATTCGCTCCGACTTAGGCATTCAGCCGTTACCGCATGGTAATCTAGAACGGTGGGCTAAACAAGGTGTGCTGTTACTAAACGCCACACTCACGGTACAAGCTAATCTCGCAGGTTCACATCAAAAAAAAGGCTGGGAGACATTTACCGATAGCGCCATAAAAGCCGTAGCCAATGAAAAAGAGCACGTTGTATTCTTATTGTGGGGCAACTACGCTCAGCAAAAAGCACAATACATTGATACAACTAAGCACTTAATTCTAACAGCCGTTCACCCTTCTCCATTATCGGCACACCGAGGTTTTTTTGGATGCAAACATTTTTCACAAGCCAACCAGTATCTCAAAGAACATGGGCTAGAGCCAATCAATTGGGAATAAAGAAGATTTAAACCAATGGGGATAGCAAAATACCCAGCCAATTAATTCTCACTCCCTTTTTACATACAAAATCAGATGATTACGAACACGAGAATCATCTCACTTACATTATATCAATGAACAAACACATAAGCTCGCGACAAAGTAAAATAAAATATTTGACAAAAGCAAATATTTTCTTACAAAAGAAAGAAATTTACTTTCAAATAACTAATTAAAAACAGTTAAATGTTTATAAATTAGCATATTATGAAAGAAGAAAAAATACATGTAGGAGCATTAGTAAAAGATTTTGTAAAAGAGAACAATATCAATGCTTCAGAACTTGCAAGAAAATTAGGCAAAACACGCCAAAACCTTTACGACCTGTATAAAAGAGACGATATAGGTGTAAAAGAATTACTTTCAATTTCAAAAGTATTGAATCATAATTTTTTGGCAGACATCGAACAAGACAAGCAAACCATCACTGTCGACGACGTATTTGATGCCTTAAAGGAAGTCGTCAACCAAAAATTAAAGAAATAAAAAACGGAAATACCTTTCAATAAAGAAAGGCGGAAACTCCAATTGGAGCCTCCGCCTTTCTTTATATAATATATTCAATAAAATTACTTGTTATAACCTTTCAAAATACCACGCGACGAATTACGCACAAATAGAACCACTTCATCACGCTCAGGCGTTGCCGGGAAAGTCGTTTCAATTTTATCAACGGCTTGCGACACATTCATCTCCGATTGGAATATCATGCGATAAATATCCTGAATATTTTGAATTTGAGCATCGGTATAACCACGGCGACGCAAACCAATAGAATTGATTCCCGCATACGAAATAGGCTCACGAGCAGCCGTTACAAACGGTGGAATATCTTTATTCACCTTAGAACCACCTTGCAACATCACATGTTTACCTATATGTGTAAATTGATGCACTAACGAACCACCACCTAAAATAGCATGATCATCAACCACCACTTCACCAGCCAACTGTGTAGCGTTAGACATAATAATATGGTTACCCAAATGACAATCGTGTGCTACGTGGCAATAGGCCATAATCAAACAATTGTCACCTATAACGGTCTTCCCTTTCGAAGCCGTACCACGATGTACGGTGACGCATTCACGAATGGTTGTATTATTGCCAATAATAGTATAGGTTGCTTCACCAGCGAATTTTAAATCCTGAGGAACCGCACCAATTACTGCTCCTGGAAAAACCACACAGTTTTCACCAATACGGGTATTTTCATAAATAGTAACATTAGGTCCAATGCGTGTACCTGCACCAATTTCGACATTTTTTTCGATGGTTACAAATGGTTCAATCACCACATTAGGAGCAATTTTAGCATCAGGATGAATGTAAGCTAAGGGTTGTGTCATAGTTAATTGTTGAATAATTATTTATTTTTAGCTATTTGAGCTGTCATTTCCGCTTCAGTAGCTATCTTGCCTTGTACAAAAGCATAACCTTTTATATTCGCAATACCACGGCGTACATCAGTCAAGAAAACAACTTTCATAACCAGAGTATCGCCAGGAACTACTTTTTGACGGAATTTGACATTATCAATTTTCAAGAAATAGGTTGAGTAATTTTTCGGATCATCTACTTGGCTAAGCACCAACAAACCTGCACATTGAGCCATGGCTTCAATAATAAGCACACCTGGCATAACTGGCTCGTTAGGGAAATGCCCCAAGAAGTGCATTTCGTTCATGGTTACATTTTTTATACCAACGATGTAATCAGAGCCCATTTCTACCACTTTGTCGACCAATAAAAATGGATAACGGTGTGGTAATAACTCTTTTATTTGATTGATATCAAGTAATGCGGTAGAATCTGTATTATAAACTGGAGGCAAAATTTCTTGACGTTTAATCTCTTTGCGCATCAATTTAGCCAAAGCAGTGTTAACGCTGTGGCCAGGATGCATAGCAATCACTTTACCTTTAATAGGTTTGCCTATCAATGCCAAATCACCAATAACATCCAGCAGTTTATGTCTTGCTGGTTCATTATTGAACACCAATTCTGTATTCATATAGCCCAAAGAATCCACTTCAGGACAAGGTTGGTTCATCAATTCTGACAAGCGTTGTAATTCTGATTTCGCAATTGGAGTATCATAAATTACAATCGCATTGGTCAAATCACCACCTTTAATTAAATTCATTTTCAACAGTGGTTCCAATTCGCGCACAAATACGAATGTACGAGCAGGAGCAACTTCTGTTTTAAAATCGGCCATATTTTCCAATACCGCAAACTGATTGCCAAGAACGGGAGAATCATAACCTATTAATGTTTGTACCGAGAATGTTTCATCTGGCAATAACATAATAGATGATGATTTATCAGGCGTTTCGTACACTATTTTTTTAGTAACAACAAAATAATCTTTATCTTTTGACTGCTCTTCGATACCCACGTTTTCAATTTGTTCTACATAAAATTTAGAACTACCATCGAGGATTGGGAACTCTGGCGCATTGACTTCGAAAATACAGTTATCAATACCCAAAGCATACAAAGCTGCCAAGGCATGTTCTACGGTGCTTACTTGAACTTCACCCAATTTAAGGACCGTTCCACGAGTTGTTTCCGAAACATATTCTGCTAGAGCAGGAATTTCAGGTACGTTAGGCAAATCGACGCGTTTAATGACATAACCCGTATTCTCAGGAGCAGGATTCACTGTAAGCGTAATTTGCAACCCAGTATGTAACCCTTTGCCAGAAAGCGTAAATGATGATTTAAGTGTCGTTTGTTTTGACATAGTTAATTTGTTTTGGTTTATTTGGTTTTCATAGCCTCAATTTGACGCTCCAAATCATAGATTTTACGCTGTAAATCAGGCAATTGTTTTTGAATAACGGATAAACGACGGAACGTAGCCACTGGCATCGCTGGATAGCCTTGCCAAATTTGTCCCGCTTCTTTAATATGACTAGACACACCTGTTTGTGCGCCAAAAATAGAGCCATCGGCAATATTGAGGTGACCAGCTACACCCACTTGACCAGCCAATACGCAGCGTTTACCAATTTTGGTAGAACCTGCTACGCCTGTTTGAGCTGCCAAAGCGGTATCTTCACCAATTTCTACATTGTGGGCAATTTGAATTAAATTATCAATTTTTACACCGCGATGAATTAACGTAGAGCCCATAGTAGCACAATCAATCGTCGTATTAGCTCCCACTTCCACATCATCCTCTAATTTTACATTACCAATTTGTGGAATTTTGTGATAATGACCTTGTTCGTCTGGCGCAAAACCAAATCCATCGGCACCCAACACGGCACCGGCATGAATCACACAGCGTTTACCAATTTCACAATTTTCGTAAACTGACACATGGGCATATACAACAGAATCGTCGCCAACAAGGACAGAATCATCCAAAAATACATGAGGATAGATTTTGACATTGTTACCAATTTTGACATTATTACCTACAAATGCATAAGCACCAATGTACACATTTTCGCCAACAGTGGCCGATTCAGAAACAACAGCAGTGGCATGAATACCCGTTTTTTTAGGTTTCATAGAGTCCACTAAGGTCAATAATTTAGCTAATGATTGATAAGCGCTATCGACTTTAATCAAAGTGGCCGAAATAGGTTGCTCTGGTACAAACGTACGATCGACCAATACAACATCGGCCTGCGTAGTATAAATAAAATGGGTGTATTTAGGATTGGAAAGAAAAGTAAGCGTTCCTGCACGTCCCTCTTCTATCTTAGAAAGTTCACTGACTACAATATCTTTATTTCCAACAACTTCTCCTTGAAGGAAGTCGGCAATTTGTTGTGCTGTAAAAGTCATTACTTAATTTTAATTATTCGTTCAGTTTAATTGGAAACGCCGTTAAAATAACGGGTCTATGTTCCATAGACGCACTTCCATATTAAAACGTTGCATCTATTTATGAAAATAATGGAAATTTACATAAATAATATTTTTCAACCTGTCGACTCAACATGGCAGCATCCAAAATATCAGACACTTGAGTCACGTCTTTTACTGTGCCGTCGTTCAATAATATAAGAATTTTAGCATCGGTAAAATCGTATGTACTAGTTGTTATGGCACGTGCTTCAAAAAAATAGGAGGCTTCGTGCTCTGAAATACCAAAATGAGCTCCATAAGCAGCCAATAAATCAGCTCGTTCAGAGGCCGACAACGGCTCACAGGTGGTTGTTTTAAATAATTTACGATTGATAAAATGTCGACTCAACGTAGACAACACTACATCGTTATGGTCAGCCCACACTTTAATAGCCGACAAAATATCCGAATCATCGAGAAGAATAAAGTGATCCAATGTTTCAGACTGTTTATCAAACGTTTCAGTAGTCACTGATTGTGTCAAAAAATACGCCAATGCAGGTGTGGCAAAAAGTGTTTCACCAGCCAAACTTAATTCTTTGGCCCTACCTAAAATTTTAATCAGCATACGCTCTGCTGCAACGGCTGTTTTGTGAAAATACACTTGCCAATACATAAAACGTCGTGCAATCAAAAAATTCTCAATCGAGTGAATACCTTTCGCTTCTATCACCAACTGATCATTATACACATCCAACATCTTAATCAACCGAGCCGAGCCAATAACACCTTCGGTTACGCCTGTAAAAAAACTGTCGCGACGAAGATAGTCCATGCGATCCATATCCAATTGACTGCTAATTAATTGATGCAAAAAATGCTTTGGATATTGATCTTGAAAAATACGAATAGCCAATGTTAGCTTACCATCCATTTCACTATTCATTTGTTGCATCA
>Ga0265295_1006504_pt1 | contig 14103 bp, 8 predicted proteins | sample Munlansysbiofilm_FD_192503 | JGI IMG/M metagenome (GOLD analysis project Ga0265295, IMG submission 192503) | Leachate microbial communities from a municipal landfill in Southern Ontario, Canada - Methane capture system biofilm | ecosystem: Engineered > Solid waste > Landfill > Unclassified ... | reverse complement strand
ATGTAACGTCTGAAATTGAAACAATAGCTGACTGTTGCCACAATATAGGACGAACAGCCACACGCAAAAATAGCAGTAAACTCAATTTCACGCCTGATCAAATAGCCGACTTAAATCAAATGTTTGACTTGGTAGAAGCTCACTTAACTCTTTTCTACAATGGTATCAAAAAATTCCAATTCACAGAAGAATGTCGTGCAGAAATACTTCGCATCGAAGATGAGATAAACAACTTACGTCACGCACTCAAAATCAAGAGTATAGATCAAGTGAATAATGGCACTTTAACCTATGCGTCGAGTACGCATTTTATGGATATGATAGAAGAATGTGAACGCTTGGCCGACGCCATTACCAAAGTAACAACAGAAAAGAAGTTGTAATAAGCAATAAAGGCTGCCAATCACTGGCAGCCTTTATTTTTCAAAACAATTTATTCTACAAATTTTATTCAAAATCGATAACAAAAGGCATGATAGCCTGCACCCCTTGTCGCGATTGAATTTCTTTAAGATAACTAACGTAACGGTAATTATCTCCTAATTGATTACGAAGTGTACGAGTCTCTAACGAGGAAGACAAATCGTTCATTAATTCTTGTACAAAGTCCTTTTTAGCTGGATAAGCTTTAAGGCTATAATCTTTTAAGCCCGCTTTTTGAACAGCTATTTTTACTGCGGTATCCAAACCACCAAGTACATCCACTAAACCTATTTTTTGAGCATCAACGCCAGTCCAAACACGACCTTCGGCAATCGCTTTAATAGAATCGGTAGCCATACCGCGACCATCGGCACAGCGTTTTACAAACAGCTCATAACCACGATTCACATAATTTTGAAATAACACTCTTTCGGCGGTTGTTACAGGACGCATCACCATCCCAAAATCTGCAAAATTATTGGTTTTCACACCATCAAACGCTACACCTATTTTTTCAGTCAAGCCTTTGAAGTTAGGCAATAATCCAAAAATGCCAATAGAACCTGTTATGGTAGTTGGTTGAGCCACAATAGTATCGGCCACACACGAAATATAATAACCGCCAGAAGCTGCGTAATCGCCCATCGATACAATCAACGGTTTTTTAGCTTTTACCAAACTAGCTGCATGCCAAATTTGTTCCGATCCATAAGCGCTACCGCCTGGAGAATTCACACGCAACACAACGGCTTTAATGTCCTCATCATCGGCCAATTCGAGCAGTGTTTCAGCTATTTTATCGGATTCCATATCTTCTTCATTACCACCATCGATAGCACCAACAGCATAAACCACTGCCACTTTATTGGAAGAATATTTTTCGTCTACCGTAGCATTTTTCATTGCTTTGAAACCAACCGTTTTGTAACTATCGCCAGCGAACGTTTTAAGCATGCTATCTACCGAATTTTCATAAATCAACGTGTCAACCAAACCTAATTCGTAAGCCTTTTCGGATTCCGCAAAAAACAAACCTTCATCGGCAAAACGATTCAATACTGCCACATCCAATTTACGCGATTTTCCCATATCCGCCAACATATCAGACCAAATAGAACCCGACATTTGCGTCATTTGTAAACGATTAGCATCGCTCATTTTGGTATTAATATAAGGCTCTACCGCCGATTTAAAAGTACCCACTTTGAACACTTGCATTTCAATACCCAATTTATCCAAGGCATCTTTGAAAAATACGGTGTTCATAGCAATACCGGTCAACCCTAACATACCTTGTGGATTCATCGCTACTTTATCGGCCACAGAAGCCAAGTAATAGGTACCATTGGTATAGTTGTCGGCATAAGCAGCTATGAACTTGCCACTCTTTTTAAACGCAAGCAACGCTTGACGAATTTCTTTCGTAGAAGCTGGCGCAGCCGAGAAATTTTCAATATCTAAATACAATCCTTTGATATTTTCATTTTTAGACGCCTTATCAATGGCTAACAGAACATCATCCAAGCCCATAACAGCTTGAGAATCGTCAATGGTGGAAAGAATAGAAGTAAAACTATTTTCTTCGGAGCGTTCTACTAACGTACCTTTAAGCGTGAGTTTAAATACCGAATTAGGCTCAATTGGCATCGTTTTATCACTCGACGCAGCAATAGCGCCAATCACACTCAACGAAATAATTAAACTTAACACAGAGAACAAAAGCATACCAACAATAGTAGCCAATGTCATTTTAAAAAAGTTTTTCATACGTGATTCTATAAAATTAAAAAATAAGAAACTAGACACACATCGTAAACGACGGAGCAAAGTAAGCTATTATTTTTTGAATTACCAAATTTATTTATTGTTTTTCGATAATTTTTTATCAAAAAACAATCCAAAACGTATCACGTCAACCCATTTCATTATATAAATTAGTTTTTGTATCTTTGTCAGAACTAATTATATACGCTATGCACCTTGTCATCATCAACGGTCCAAACCTCAATTTACTAGGGAAACGCGAACCTGAAATTTATGGACATGACACGTTCGAGAGTTATTTAGAAACACTCAAAACGCGTTATCCACAAATCACTTTATCGTATTACCAATCTAATATTGAAGGTGAACTTATCGATAAAATACATGAGGTAGGTTTCTCGGTTGATGGTATTATTCTGAATGCTGGTGGCTACACGCACACCTCGGTGGCTATTGCCGATGCGGTTGCTGGCGTAAAAACACCAACTATCGAAGTGCACATTTCCAACGTATTCAAACGCGAAGATTTTCGTCAAAAATCATTATTATCACCTGTGGTTATTGGCACCATTGGAGGATTTGGACTGGACTCTTACCGATTAGCTATTGAATCTTTTTTAGTACGTCATTAAACGTTTTTATCACTTATGGGTCTAATGAAATGTCAACACGATTTGGTTGACCGATTTAGATCACTTACACTAACCCATTTTCTCAATGAAACACATATTTTCTGCGCTCATCGCTCTTTTTTTGGTTGCCACAAGCTTGCAAGCCGCCATTGTTAAAGGGAAAATTTTAGACGCCAACAACAAACCACTCGATTATGTGAATGTCGTTTTACTACGTCAAACGAACAACTCCCTTGCTGGTGGTGGTATTACCGATGTAGATGGACTTTTTAGTATCGATAATGTCACCATAGGCAGCTACCGTTTAGAAGTGTCGTTTGTTGGGTATAAAACGTATACAAAACCAATTGTCATTAAATCAGCAGACGACAAACTAACCGTAGGAGCCATTAAACTCGAAGAAGATGCCCAAGCATTAGGCGAAGTAGAAGTGGTAGCTCAAGGTTCACAAATGCGATTTGATATCGACAAAAAAGTGTTCAATGTTGATCAGAATATTGCAGCAGCAGGCGCTTCAGCAAGTGAGGTGTTAGAAAATATACCATCGGTACAAGTGGATAATGATGGAAATATCTCATTGCGAAACAACAGCAACGTAGAAATTTGGATTAACGGAAAACCATCTGGTTTGGATAGTGAGAATCGGGCACAAATTCTCGAACAAATGCCTGCAGGAAGTATTGAATCGATTGAAGTAATCACAAATCCTTCAGCCAAATTTAGTCCTGAAGGTACGGCAGGTATCATTAACTTGGTAATGAAAAAAGACCGCAAAAGTGGTTACATGGGCAGCGTAGCTGCTGGCGCCAGTTATCAGATGAATGGCAAATTGAGCGGCAACGCCAGTGCAAACTTCAATTACAACAGTTCCAAAATCGATTTCTATGCCAACCTCGGTTTTCGTCAACGCGACCGAGTAGGTACAGGTTACACTGATCGTTATTCGTTCGCACCAAATACCAATAGGAGCGATACGTTATCTTTTATGCACCAAGATAATGAAATGATTCGTAGTTCGTGGGGATTATTTGGGCGCACAGGCTTAAGCTGGCATATCAATAAAAAAAATACGCTTGGCATTTCTGGTATGTTTAACACGCAGGACAATAATAACTACTCCGTAATTGATTACGATGTCATACGCTTTACCACGTTAGATACGGCACGCTATAAACATGAAAGCAATGTAAATGCGTTACGTTTATCGTATAATGTCACCTTAGATTATCTTTACGAAATCGATAAAAAAGGCTCTGAAATTCGCTCGTCGATTACCTATGGAGGAAACCAACGTGACCAAGATGCCAATTATAACCAAACAGTGGAGTACGGAAATGCGTCGGCTTATACCCAAAAACAGTATAGTGGCTATAACAACCATACCGCTGAATTCAAATCGGATTACGTTCAAAAATTTAGCGACAATATGAAATTGGAAGCTGGTGTAGCTGTGAATTGGCAAGACCGATTTTCCAATTCTAAAACGTGGGATTATCCAACGGCCACCACAGACACATTGGCGGCGTACAACGATTTTGAATACAAAGAATTGATTAGTGCAGCTTATGCTACTTACGGTGCTAAATTTGGGAATTTTAGTTTTCAAGGGGGTTTACGTGGCGAATATACTAACACGGTAGTAAGCACACGCGATGCGGCAGCAGACAATTACTTAACCACCACAAAAGGTTATTTTCAACTATTCCCAACCGCTTATCTCTCATATGCATTACCTGAAGGCAACGAATTACAGTTAAACTACACACGCCGTGTAAATCGTCCACGTGGACGCGAATTAAGCGCTTATCGCAACGTATCGGACTCTACTAGTATCTCGTACGGTAATCCGCGCTTAAATCCTGAATTTGCCAATGCGCTTGAATTAAATTATATCAAAAGTTGGGAAGAACATGTATTATCGGCGTCGTTATACTATCGTTATACCACCGATGTAATACAACGCGTTCGTTTCGAATCGCCATTGAACAGTGATATTATGGAAACCACTTACGAAAATATTGCCAGCGCACAATCAGCAGGCTTGGAAGTGGTTGGAAAAAATAGAATTGGCAAATGGCTGAATTTAACCACCACGTTAAATGGCTATTATGAAGAGATGAGCCCGATTGTTTACAATAATGTATTACTGCAAGGTAAGAGTGAGGGTTTTTCGTGGGATGCACGCCTAATGGCAAACGTGTTAATCAGCAAAACATTTTCGGGTCAATTGGTTGGCGCTTATTATTCACCACGTGTAATAGCGCAAGGCAAAACTAAAGATTTTTACATGGTTGATTTAGGATTTAAAAAATCCTTTTTTGAGAAAACAGTAAACCTTAGCTTAAGTATTCGCGACGTGCTGAATTCACGTGGTTGGAGAAATATCACGTGGGGCGACACGTTCTATCAAGACTTTGAACGGGCACCAAACGGACCACGCTTCTCGCTTACAGCCACCTATAACTTTGGCAATATGAAAGACGAAAAGAAAGCCAAATCGAAAGAGGAAAATGGCAGTAACGGCTCCGATAGCGGTGAAGAGTTTATGGAATAACTCGAATTCAATCGCATATTATGAAAAACACCCTTTATGGGATTTGATTCAAAAGAAACAATTAATATATTTCCGTTCAAAAGTTACGCTTTTGGACGGATTTTTTTTAAATCCGGACGTTGATTTATCGCTCTACGGCACACCACTTGTATTACCTCGAATTTAGGTGAGTAATCGTTAATAACGTTCGTTTTATATAACATAATTCCACTGAGCAATAGTAAATGATTTAAAATAAAAAACGTCGTAAGAAAATTCTTACGACGTTTTTTTATATGAAAACATTCACTCTGAAAATCTATCAACGATTTACAACGACTTTTTGAACAGTTGTTTTAGCGCCAGCCTCTACTTTCAATAAATAGATACCATTACTCAAATCGGTTACAGAAATTTGGTCGCCTGCATTTACACGACCTGATTGAAGCATTTTACCGGATAAATCAATCAATTGGTAGCTCATTTGATCTACACCATCAGCACTAACTAATAGGTAATCAACGGCTGGATTAGGTGATACTGATAGCCATTGCATTTCTACTTGATCGATAGGAGTTGACGTTTTATACCAAGGTTGACCTTTTTGTGTACCCCAAATAAATTCTGCCAACATAGGATAATCAATAAAAGGATTACGATTATGTTGTTTGGCGTAAACAGCATCGTTACGAGTAATTTCTTTTTGTGAAACAGGATCGGCACGATGCCATTTCAAAAACAAAGCAATCGAATATTTTGATAAACCTGAGTTGCTAGCTACCGCATTGAAGGCATTTCCCCAACCACCACACTTATCAGCATAACGGGTTGCCATATAGAAATAGGTACGCGCAAAATCGCCTTTATATTGGTCAGCAGGCTCAAATACGGTTAATGACGTATAACCAGGGAACGTACTTTGACCTGCTTTACCCAAGGCTTTACCGCCAGGAAGAACCGTTCCATTGGCACATTCTCCAAATTGAAGATTACCACGTTGACCATTTACTTTACCATCGGTAGGATACACATGGAATGCATCGCTATACATAGGGGAGCCTTCGTTGAACCAACTTTTAGGCACGGAATGCTCACGGTTATAACAATCGCAGACGGAACTATAATTACCACATTTTTTTTGTCCGTGCGTCCACGTGCAAGTAGAATACATATCCCACACTTTACCAGAAGCCGTGTTATCACTAGTTTTATAAACATTATAAAGTCCCGCATAACCAACATCATAATGACCATCGATAATACTTTGTAGGGCATAACGGAGGTTATCGCTAGATTGTCCTTCGGCAGAGTCATAATACGTAGTTGGCGCAGCAGCGAAGGCTAGCGTGGCAGGCACTAATAACAGTATAAAAAAAAGTTTTTTCATAATAAAAATAGAACTGATGATAGATTGATGAATAAGTCCAAAATTTAAGCTTCTCTTATTAAGCAATACCTAAACGGCAAACAAAAGTTTGCAAATAGGCAGCCTACAAAGGTAGAACTTTATTTTGTAACCACCAATTTCATCACTTGTTTTTTTGAATTTGCATCAATTTGAAATAAATACATACCGCTATTTAGCTGGCTAATCGCTATCAAATCATTCGATTTGGCACTACCAGACAATAACAATTGTCCTGAAATGTCGAAAATCGTATAAGTGAATTGGTCAACACCATCGGCAGTAACCGAAACTACTTGGTTGGCAGGATTTGGATACACTTGTAAATTGGCAAAGGTCACTTGTTCCACTGGAGTTGACGTTTCATACCAGTTTTCGCCTTTCTTATCGCCCCAAATATATTCAACTAAGTCAGGATTATCAATAAATGGGTTACGATTATGTTGATGTACATACACCGCATCATTACGTAGCGTTTCTTTTACTGAAACGGGATCTTCGCGATGCCACTTCAATAATAGATTACGCGTATACGTGTTTAAACCATTATAATTAGAGCCAAACATGCCACCAGTCCAGTTAGAACATTTATCGGCATAGCGAGTTGCCATATAAAAATAGGTGCGCGCAAAATCGCCTTTAAATTGGTCGTCTGGCTCATAAACTTTACCAGAATATCCAGCAAAATTACTTGAACCCAATCGTCCCAACGAACTAGAATTACCTGCAACATAAGCGGTTGATGAGGTCTCACCATAAGGATAATTGCTGCGGAAATTATTCACACGCGCGTCGGTAGGATACACATGAAATAAATCACTTACCATAGGTTTAGCCTTACTAAACCAGCTTTGTGGTACCGAGTGTTCTTTATTCCAACAATCGCACACATTTTTTTGTGGACAATTGGCATTACTAAACTCAAAAGTACAGGTAGAATACATATCCCACACTTTGTTATCAGCGGTAGCATCAACACTTGGATAATAATCTTCCAAATTGTCGTAACTTAATACCGTATGATTGTCGATAACACCTTGTAAAGCTAAGCGTAACGCATTGTCTGTTTTACCTTCGGCAGCATCGTAATAGTTAATTGGAGCTGCAGCAAAAAGCATGGCAACAGCACACAACATAACCATTATAAAAGTCAGTTTTTTCATGATTATCTATAAATTATTATTTTGTAACGACCAATTTAACAACTTGATTTTTACCATTGGCAGCAATTTGTAAGACATACACCCCACCATTCAACTGGCTAATAGACACTAAATCGTCTGACTGAGCCATACCTGACTGTAACATTTGCCCTGAAATATCGAAAATAGTATAAGTGAATTGATCTACACCATCGACCGTAATAGACACCACCTCATTAGCTGGATTTGGATACACTTGTAAGCGTGCAAAGGCAACTTGTTCTACTGGAGTAGAACTTCCATACCAACTTTCACCAGTTTTAGTTCCCCAAATATATTCAGCTAAAACCGGATAATCGATAAATGGATTACGGTTGTTTTGCTTATAATTACCTTTATTATAAGTGCTGTTGCCATAGATGACTTCGTTCCGAAGAATTTCTTTAGTAGATACTGGATCTTGACGATGCCATTCGAGCAGCATATTGATTGCCCAAGTCTGGAAGCCTTTGTTGTTACTGCCAAACATACCGCCACTCCAACTCGAACAAGCATTTGCGTAACGGGTAGCCATGTAAAAATAGGTACGCGCTAAATCGCCTTTATATTCATCATCAGGCTCATACACTACGCCGGAATAACCTGGGTATGTACAATTACCACGATACGAATTTACATAACACGATGTTGGATATAAGTGGAATGCATCGCTATACATAGGGGAACCTTCTTTGAACCAACTTTTAGGCACGGAATGCTCACGGTTATAACCGCCACCACAAGCGCTAGAAGCACAATATCCACTACCTGGCACAAAACCACAAGTAGAATAAATATCTATGAGAGAGGTACCAGCATCACTTTCAGTATTCTTTGTGTCAGAATAGATGTACAAAGGTTTCAAATTATCGTATGAAACAACCGTGTGATTATCAATAACATCTTGTAATGCCAAACGCAGTTCATCTCCTTGCTTTCCTTCGGCAGACTCATAATAGCCGACTGGAACTTCGGCAAATGCCATCAAAGAGAAAAGACCAAGAAGGCATAACAAATTAATTTTTTTCATGTTTAGTGATTAGATATATAATAATTAACGTACAACTTTAACGCTTTTTACAACGCCATCGACAGACACTTTAAATACATAAACGCCTTCAGGTAAAACAAATGCTTCTTCGGCAGCACATTGTAAGCGTTGAGCACACAAACGACCTGTAGCATCAAATACATTCACTGCGCTACCTGGTTGTAAGTTGAGAATATGAATAGCGTCAGAAGTTGTGTAATAGACGATTGCATTTGCATCGGTATATTGCATGCCAGTTGGCGCATTTTCTTCCAAAGTCATCACAGCTATTTGTTCGGAAACAGGAACACCCGTAGGAGTGACTGTGTAATAATATTGTGTGCTTGGCTCTAAACCAACTACCAAATACGATTGTACATTGCCCACTGATTTTGGATAGCCCGTAAGTGAAGTATTAGTTGTGGTTTCGCCACCTACAGACACTTTTACATTGTTCACATTGACACGTTTGCTCTTTGCCAACGATTCGATAACAACACTCGCTGACGTATTTGCAGGATTGGCATCGAAAGTCAATGTATAATCTTCTAATGAAGAGGTCAATGCAAATGTTTGAGATATGGAACCCACCGTAATTTTCATTTGTGTGCCAGCATCGTTACTATAATACTGTGCATTAACAACCACGGAGCCACCAGCCGACAAATCAAGTCCTGAATAGGTCAATGAACCCACCTTGGAACCAGATCCTAAACGCATACATCCTTCTATATCATAATAAACTCCACCACTAACAGTAGCGGTCGTAGATTTATTACAAGGGTCTTCTACAAGAGGAATTTCTTGTGTGCCTGTCACTTGTGAAGTAAATACATCGAGCACATAATTGGTAACACCCGCATTGGTCCAATTCGCATTAAACGAATTTTTCGTCAGATTAGTTGCTTCTAAAGCTTCAAATAGACACGTGCCGACAAGTGGAACATTCACCGTGGTAAAATCGCTACTAGTAACGACTAAAGTAGCCGTATGATTACCTACCGTTGTTGGCGTATACGACAAGGTGATATTTTTACCGGCGTTAGCATCAGTTGCAGTAACTGAAGCAGATGATACTTTGAATAACGCAGCATTAGTACCTGTTATAGACAAACCAACTGTTGACGACAAATTAGTTCCTTTCACCAAAATAGTTTGGTCATTTTTTACCATCACATTTTCGGAACTAAATACTAACGTACTTGTAGTTGGTGAAACTAACGAAGCCGAGCATGACCCTGTAAGCGTAACCGTAGTTGATTGGGCTAATTCTGTACTACTAATGGTTAAAGTTGCCGTATGATTTCCCAATGCGGTTGGTTTGTAAGATACCGCAACTGTAGTGCCAGCTAATGCATTAGCGCTAGTCACAGTTGTAGGCGACACGGTAAATAAACTTGCATTTGTACCTGATATAGCCAACGATAAACTCTTGGTTAGTAATACACCTTTTACGGTTAATTGGGTTGTTACTGTTTCGTTTTTACCAGCAGCACCAACTACCAATGAGGAGGCATTAGTTGGAGCTGTTAAAGTTGGTACCGAAGCAGCACAAGAACAACCTGATAGATCGGTAGTAGTGGCATAATCTGCTGAATAAGTTGACAAAATTTGGGTAAAGTCGACATTCGTTCCTTTTTTGTTACCCCAAATATATTCTGCTAAACAAGGATAATCAATAAATGGGTTACGGTTACCTTGTTTGTAGCCAGTAGTATTATTGATGCCGTAAATAGCATCATTACGTACACGTTCTTTTTCAGATACAGGATCTTGACGATGCCATTTCAAAAATAATTCAACAGAATAGGCTGTAAGTCCATTGTTGGCAGTACTAAAATGATTGCCCCAGCTCTCACATTGGTTGGCATAACGCGTAGCCATATAAAAATAGGTACGTGCAAAATCGCCTTTGTATTCATCAACAGGTTCAAATACTTTTCCTGAAAATCCAGAGAACGTACTAGTTCCCAAACGCCCAAGTGCATCACTCGTTAATGTAGTTCCACCAGTACATTCACCAAATGGGTAATTGCTGCGTTGTCCATTGACTTTGCCATCAGTTGGATATACGTGAAACGCATCGCTCACCATAGGCGATTTACTACTAAACCAACTTTGTGGAATAGAGTGTTCTTTATTGTAACAATCACAAACAACTTTGTAATTTCCACATTTCTTTTGATTATGTTGCCAGGCACAGGTAGAATACATATCCCAAAGACTACCATCAGGATGTGAATCGCTAGCTATATAAAGCATGTTTAAGTTATCGTAACTCACTACTGTATGACCATCGATAATATCTTGCAACGCTAAACGCAAAGCATCGCTTGTTTTACCATTGGCATTTGTGTAGTAACTTGCTGGAGGAGCGGCAAACAATGTAACACTCACCACAAGGACAATGAGTCCTAATATCATTTTTTTCATGACCATTTATTATTTAGATTATTAATAAGCAATTTTGAAACTACGCGTTGATTTACCTACTGTTACTTGTAGCACGTAAACACCTTTTGATAACTGAAATTGTTCTTCTGAACTACAGTTAGTTTGTTTTGTAATCAATCGACCAGCACAATCAAAAATAGAGACCATACTATTATCTGCAAGATTGGATACATATACCGTTCCGTTTTGAGCATAATAGGCAATGTCGTCAATGGTTGTATAATTGATGGCAATTGGGTCGTCATTTGTTGCAATAGTAACCGCACCTGTGGCTGATAAAATGGTTAAACGTCCTAAGTTGGCTTCGTATTTATAGGTTCCACCTGTCACGGTAACAGCAGCAGGATGTGTCCCATCGAAATAGGTCAGATAAGTTACAAAACCGCCAGGCGTTGTGTATTGATAATTAGGAACAACTGAGGCTGTAGTACTTGTAGTAACAGTATAATCGGTTACATTAGTAGCATCTTTCAACATGTTGATAGCCAATTCTGGGTAATCAATAAATGGATTACGGTTACCTTGATATACTTCACCACCATCGTTACGAGTCATTTCAGTTAATGAAGGAGGATCTTGCATGTGCCATTTCAAAAGAATAGCTAATGATTCAAACACAGAATTAGAGTTAGAACCTACTTGAACTAACAGATCGGTTTTGCATTTTGGTAAATACAAGTTATTATAATACGTTCCATTTTTACCATAGGTAATGTAATCGTACAAAATCACACGAGCGCAATCGCCACGATAAGTACCGTTAGAAATGGCAGTGTAGTTACTATTGCTAATAGAAATGTCATTAGGGTCATAATAATTACTTCCTTCGCCATAAGCTGTATTACCGCGGTCTGAATTGACCGATGTACTAGCAGGACGAACCGATTGCATATCATATCCAATTGGAATAGATGTGCCTTTTGTCGTTTCAGAACCTTCAAATTTTGATTGTGGCCAAGTATGCTCACGATTCCAAGAACTACCAGAATCCCACGTAGCATTCATAGAGGCACCATTATAATATGAAATAAAATTGGACGAATTATTCAAGTCTTTATCAACTGACGAATAAGCATAACGCAAAGCGCCATAATCATAACGTGACGCTGCAATTTTATTCGTTTCGCCCATCAACTGATTCAACGCGCCAAAAAGAGTGGCTCCTGTTTTAGACATTAATTCGGCATAAGTATAGCCCGTTTTATAATACGCTGTTTGTTTGGTAACATACGTCGTGTAAGCGGCTTTACCAGCATCCGAAGCCACATGCGATTGCATATCAATACCTGCAGCAAAAGTTATCTGAGTAATTAAAAGAAATGAGACCAAGGCTAATTTAAAAGCCAAATACGTGTTTTTCATTTTCGGTTATGAATTAAAAGGTTAACGTTTTGATGGTATAATAAGTTCCTTTATAAAGGATTTGAATCATGTAAACGCCTTTACTTGGAACATTAAAACGTTCTTCGGCAAGGCAATTTGTACGTTGGTCACATACACGACCCATCACGTCAAAAATACGAACTTGTGATGATTCAGGAAGATTCAACAGGTGAATTTGGCCATCGCCATTCAACCAGACTACACCAAGATCTTGATTGACATCCACATTACCGCTTGTAGAACTATAAAGAACTTCTATTTCGCCAGATTGGTTTACGGCAGTCGGTGTTACCGTATAATAATAAGGCAAGCTTTCAGACATTGGTACAACCACATTATGAGAAGATACCGCACCGAGTGTTTGAGGATAACCTACTAATGATGTTTTTGTAATTACCTGACCACCAGTAGTAATAAATAAACCTGCAATATTAATACGTTTACCTGTAACTGCTTGGGATAATTCAATAACATCAGTAGCAGAAGCCGTTACTGGCAAAGTATAATCAATAAATGCACTAGTTAATGTAATAGTTTGAAGTACATTAGTACCTATAGCCACTTTTAATTGAGACGCATCACTGCCATAAGCCTTAGCATTAATAGTAAGGCTTGCACCAGCCGACAAGTCGAGCCCAGTAATTTTCAATACGCCATCACCACTTCCTGTTCCTAAACGAAAAGAGCCATTATCATCATACGTTTTGCCCGAAGATGAGAGATGTGAATTAGCAGAAATAACAGACGAAGATAAAGCAGTTTCAAATAACACGGAATCCAGTTTAGTGCCCACCACCTCTTTAGTATAAACATCCAACTCGTAATTAGCAACACCTGCATTTGTCCAATTTGCAGTAAATCCAGAAAGCCCCACATTGGTAGCATCCAAAGCTTCGAACGTACATTCACCAGTAATAGGAACTACCACAGAGGTAAAATCAGTACTTGATACCGTAAGTGTAGCCACATGTGCATTAATGGTTTCTGGCTTGTATGCTAGCGTAATTGTTTGTCCAGCATTTACTTCAGATGCTGTCAATGTTGATTTTGATAGTGTAAATTTGGCCGCATCTGCTCCTGAAAGTGCTAATGTAACATTGTTAGCCAAATTGGTACCTTTTATCATTACATCCTGTTGTTGTGTAAGCGTGGCATCACTTCCCGAAAATGCAACACCTTGCGTAGTTGGGGAAGTTAAAGTAGCTAAACATGAGCCCGTTAAATTCACAATCGTACTCGTAGCAAGTTCACCACTTGAAATAGTCAATGTGGCTGCGTGTTGACCAAGTGCTGTTGGC
>Ga0265295_1006503_pt1 | contig 14103 bp, 15 predicted proteins | sample Munlansysbiofilm_FD_192503 | JGI IMG/M metagenome (GOLD analysis project Ga0265295, IMG submission 192503) | Leachate microbial communities from a municipal landfill in Southern Ontario, Canada - Methane capture system biofilm | ecosystem: Engineered > Solid waste > Landfill > Unclassified ... | reverse complement strand
ATGAATGCAGCACAAATGGTATTGCATAACCACCCTGTAAACCTTAAACGCAGGGAAAACGGACTGCCTGTAGCCAACTCTCCCTGGTTCTGGGGACATGGCAAAATCCCGCAGCTAACCCCATATACAGATAAGTTTGGGCTTAAAGGCGCGGTAATATCTGCGGTTGACCTGATCAGAGGGATTGGTGTCTGTGCCGGGCTGGATGTCATTAAAGTGCCAGGAGCCACCGGCTATATTGATACCGATTATCAGGGCAAAGCCGAAGCAGCAATAAAAACATTACAAAACTATGATTTTGTTTACCTGCATGTGGAAGCACCGGACGAAGCATCACACAGCGGTAACCTGAATGATAAAATCAAGGCAATTGAAGACTTTGACCAGAAAGTAGTGGGCACTATCCTTAAAAATGCCGCTGACTTTGAAGACCTGCGCATCCTCTGCTGCCCTGATCACCCCACACCAGTGGCTTTAAGAACCCACACCAGTGATCCGGTACCCTTTGTAATCTACCGCCCGAACAACCAGACAAGCAACGGAGCTGACAGCTATAATGAAGTTTCAGCAAAAAACAGCGGACTTTTAATCAAGGAAGGACACAAGTTGATGGATATGCTGCTGGGGTAAAGCCCCATTGGGAAGGATCACCGGGTTCATGCGCGTGCGCGCATAAACCCGGTCAATAACAAGTTGGACGACAAAGCAAAAAAGTTCGATTCTAAAGATAGTTTGACACCTCGATCAGATTACCGTCCGGGTCACGAAAATAGACTGAATTGATTGGTCCCATGGCGCCGGTTCTTTTAATAGGGCCTTCCTCAATCTCTATATCGCATGACGTCAGATGCTGCATCACCTCGGCAATCGGCACTCCTGTAATCAGGCAGATATCCTGGCACCCCGGAGCGGGGGCTTTCGCCTTTGGCTCAAATTCCTTCCCATACTGATGCAGGTTGATTTTTTGCACCCCGAAGCAGAGTGCCTTTCGCCCCTCACCAAAAGTCTCCATCTTCATCCCCAAAACCCGCTCATAAAAATTACAGGTTGCCTCCATGTCGGCTACGGTAAATACAATGTGGTCAATCCGTTCAATCATGTGACACCTCCGAAAGAATGTATTGACTGAATTATCAGATACAGTAAACATATCGTCAATCTTGATAGCGCAATCAACACATCAGGAGTCGTGCATGTCCAGATTCTATTCTGCCCAAGAGGCCAGCGATCGCCTAGGAGTCTCGCGAAACACCCTCTATTCCTACGTCAGCAGAGGCTTGATCCGCTCCGAGCCGACCGGTCCTTCGGCGAAGACCAGCCAGTATCATGCCCTTGACGTTGATCGAATGGCCACCCGAAGCAAGATTTTCAAAGCACCGGCAATAGCGCTGCAAAGTTCCACCGATTGGGGGGCACCCATTCTGGAGTCTGCTATCACCCTGATCGGCGATGAAACCTTCTTTTATAGAGGCTTCTGCGTACCAACATTGGCGGCTGAGCAGACATTTGAGAAAGTAATGGCAATACTCTGGGACGTTACGGAAAATGACCCGGTAATGGTCAATCCGGTGCTGCGCGATCAGGTTGAAAAATTACTCAAAAGCCGGAAGGTATATGACCCGATCGATCTCTTTCAGAACATTCTAGCGACGTTGAATCATGAGGATGTCAGCGCCTACAGCTTTACCAGGGAAGCCACAATAAGTGCCGGCAGAATTATGCTTGAAAGTCTTGTGCGGGTTTTGACCGGAGCATGGCCAAGCTCAAGGATTGCCGAGCATCTGGCAGTAGCATGGAGGGTTGATGCCCCACTTGTGCCAATCCTCGACAGTGCATTAATTCTGGTAGCAGACCACGAACTGAACATTTCATCCTTTACCGCCCGCTGTGTAGCCTCTGCTGGCTGCTCGCCCTATGCATCGGTGGCTGCCGCTACGCATGCTTTTTTTGGCCGCCGGCATGGAGGGAACACAGAACGGATTCGCGGGCTTCTGAATGAAGCATCTGGACAGGGGAGCCTCTATAAGGTTATTGAATCGCGAGTCAAACGTGGCGACCCTGTTCCTGGCTTCAACCACAAACTTTATGACGCAGACCCAAGGGCACGCTTTCTGTTGCCAAGACTGCCTGACCGCAACAGCTACATTAGTCAGGCACAAGAAGCGGCTGATAAACTTCTAACACCTTCGTATCCTACCGTGGATTTTGCAATGGTTGTCATGGAAAAAGAATTGGCTTTACCCGAAAAATCGGGTGTTTATCTCTTTTATCTGGGGAGGCTGGCTGGCCTGGTTGCACATATCATGGAACAGTATGCCCAGAATCGGCCAATCCGGTCAAGGGCAAAGTATGTCGGGGTAATGCCCGATTAGCATAGCAAAGTCGAGTTAAGGTGTATTTCCGTTGTAATGAGAAAAACTGAGTAAGGACCAACAATCGGCGGCACTCAGTCGTCGCGTATAAAACCCCGCGCCGCTGGTGCGCCTCATCACCACACACCAGTGGCTTTAAGAACCCACACCAGTGATCCGGTACCCTTTGTAATCTACTGCCCGAACAACCAGACAAGCAACGGAGCTGACAGCTATAATGAAGTTTCAGCAAAAAACAGCGGACTTTTAATCAAGGAAGGACATAAGTTGATGGAGATGCTGCTGGGGTAAAGTTTGTTATATTTCTCGAGCTACCCCCTGCGACATAAACAGGGGTTAATGTCACGTTGGCCGGCGTGCTGATTGCCGCCGCAACGTCGCTTAAGCATGAACAGCTAAAAGTGACCTAAAAGCCCGTCTTTTTCGATGCAAATCCTGACGGTGTGGGGAGTGCGACAGACAGGATAATTGTCCCATTCGGGAGGATCACCGGGTTCACGCGCGTGCGCGCATGAACCCAGTCAATAATGAGTTGAAATAAGAAAGGAAAACATGGAAAAGCAAATAAAATATTTTAAAACTAATTATGAAATCATACGCGATATTCACACGTTTCCGGATGGAGATAAAATTCACATTGGTTCCCCGGCAAACAGAAAATGCCGCTATTGTGGTAAAGATACAGACGCAGTGCCGTTCAAAAAGCTAGCTCATGCCATTCCTGAGTTTATAGGCAATAAAAGAGTCATTGCAAACGATGAATGCGATATTTGCAACGACCATTTCAGCATGCTCGTAGAAGACCACTTTGCCAAATTCATGGGAGCTTCGAGAACAATTTCCCAAATTAAGGGTAAAGGTGGAGTGCCCTCCTACAAAACCAAACATGGCAATTCAAGAATTGATTTCGGCCCTGAAGGCCTTAAGGTTCAAGAAAGATATGATGATAAAATATTTGAAATTGACAAAGATAATAAGAAACTAGTAATCAAAACGCACAAGCAACCTTATGTTCCAATGGGCGTTTTTAAATGTTTAGTAAAGATGGCTATCGCCATTATGCCGGAAGAGGAAGTCACCAATTTTGGAGAAACGATACAATGGATATTGGAAGAAGAGCATTCAGATAAATCTTTTAAATATTCACCAATGGTTGCTCTTTATACCTTTATGCCTGGTCCTAGTCCGCACCCGGGAATAAAACTTTTTCTATTTCGAAGAAAAAACGACAAATTAGACGTCCCATACATGGTTTTTGTATTGGCTTTTGCAAACTATATGTATCAGATTAATGTTCCGTCAATTTCAAGAGATTCTAACCTCTATGGAAAAGAAATCACTCTTACATTCCTTCCAACCCCATTTAACAAAGACAAGCCTTACGGAGAAATAAAAAGAAGCCATATAGATCTTTCGTCCACCAGTCCTGTTATAATCGAAAATTCACCTATAACTATGCAATTTGACCATATGGCTGAACTTGATCCTAATGAATTAGATAACTTGTAATAGTTCAATCAACGGCAGCACCGGTCAGCTCGGGCTACGGGGACGCTCTTTGCTAATTTCTCTTGATGGTACATTCCGCCCATGCCACGCTTAGCCAGACTCGACATTGTGGGGGTGCTCCAGCACGTTATCGTGCGCGGTATCGAGCACCACGATATTTTCAGCGATGATCATGACCGACAACGCTTTCTGGACCGCTTTGCATCACTGCTTACCGGATACGCGTTGGCGTTCAATCGCCGCTACAAGAGATCCGGACATCTGTTCCAGAACCGTTACAGGTCGATTGTTTGTGAAGAAGAGTCGTATTTGTTGGAACTGGTCAGATACATCCATCTGAATCCACTGAGAGCCGGCATGGTCAAGAGCCTTGACGAGCTTGACCATTATCCTTGGAGCGGTCATGCGGTCTTGCTGGGCACACGTAACCTTGATTGCCAGGAGACAAAGTGACGTGGTATGAAATTAATGGACACATTTTTAAGAGCGGGGTTTACTGTCCCTCAAAGGAGGTGTTCATGTCAACGGTCAGAAGGAAATACACTCAGGAATTCAAAGACTCGGCAGTCAAACTGATAACAGAGCAAGGTTATCAGCTTTCAGAAGCATCGCGTAATCTTGGTATCAATATCAGCATATTACGTCGCTGGAGAAATGAATCTATTTCAGCCGAAAAGAGCAAATCAGTTTCTATGAAAGAAGATGTTCATGCAGAGCTAGCCCGACTTAGAAAAGAAAATCACCGACTTAAACTGGAACGAGAAATATTAAAAAAGGCAGCAGTCTTCTTCGCAGCAGAATCAGGGAGCGGTATCAGTTCATAGATACCGAGAAGAAGACGTATCCAATATCCCTGATGTGCGATGTCCTTTATGTGTGTCGGAGTGGATATTATGCCTGGAAAAAACGTGAGAAATCACTTCGACAAAGAGAATATGACGTACTGATTCCAATTGTTCGCGAGGTGCATCGTATATCAAATGGGACTTATGGTGCACGGCGTATAGCTGATGAAATTGTGGCTAACGGTATTCCATGCGGGCGCACCAAAGCTGCAACAATAATGAAACGTGCTGGTGTTGCTGCCAGACAGAAAAGGAAATTCAAAATTACCACTGACAGCAAGCATAGCCTGCCAGTCGCCTCCAACCTGCCAAATCGTGAATTCATGGTTGACAAGCCAGATACGGTCTATGTTTCCGACATTACCTGCATCTGGACCAGTGAAGGGTGGATGTACCTGGCAGTGGTGCTTGATCTGTTTTCCCGTCAGGTTGTCGGTTGGTCCATGAACAATCACATGGAACGTACTTTGGTAATTGATGCGTTATTGATGGCTATTTGGCGAAGAAAGCCGGCACGTGGGTTAATTCATCATTCAGATCGTGGCAGTCAGTATTGCAGTGGTGACTTTCAAAATGTACTCCAAACCCATGGCATTATCTGTAGCATGAGTCGCAAAGGAAACTGCTGGGACAATGCCGTGGCAGAGAGTTTCTTTGGCAGCCTGAAAACCGAACGGGTATTTTTTGCAAAGTACAAAACCAAAGATGATGCCAGAAAAGATATCACTGACTACATCGAGATGTTTTACAACAGCAAAAGGCGACATTCATATTTAGGAAATGTCAGCCCACGAGAATATGAGGACAAGTATCATCAGAAAAAAGTGGCTTAACAAACTGTCCATTATTACTTGACCAGGTCAGAGTAAGTCTGGCAGCACAGCGCGGCGAGAAGCTTCTGAAGGTCGATCCGGCAATAATGGGACAGATAATGGGTGAAATAGAAAAATAGCAAAGAGCGTCCCTAGGCTCTACTAGGTTCTATAAAGAAAAGTGGAACCAACTAGCGCCAAGACCGGCCAAACACCTGCCGGTCAGGTTTAGAGTTAGGGCAATCGTAGCCGCCGGAGGATAAGGAGAACAACATGGCATTCACAAAGTCGCTTTATTACCCTTGGATTGATATCCGCGACGAAGTATGGTTAAAAACAGCGGGACTATATTGGGATAAAATTCAAACCATTGTTCCCGCGCCTATCAAAAATCCTTATCAGAGCCCTACTGCAAGAGCAATGCAGGATGCCAGCATTCTATCGCCACTTCATGTCACTCCTGAGCTTGAAGATATTGAAGAGCTCGCTCCAATTGTTCTCAGATATTTGAACAGCGATGAAGGTTTGCAGTTGCTGTCAGGTACAGATAGTGAAATTACCCGTCTCCATCCTGAGAAATTACCTGGCTCCCTTGGTAGGCTTTCCCGGATGCACCCTGGAAAACTCGCGTATAAAATAGAGTATATGCTCAGGGACATGGGTTTGAGCGTCCCAGGCGATGATGGGTTTCTCAGGGTAAATAATCGCTTTGCAGAATTTTATATGACTTTATTGGCCTCGCGTCTTTCTGACAGTATCGGAGCGGGTTTGGTTACATCATCTGCTCTTCCACACAATTTAAGTGTAAAAGTGAAAGCTGATGCGAGTATGACAAATTTGACCAATAGGGAACTTGACGAATTCAGGTTTCATCGCCATTGGCACAGAGTGCCAAGAGAGTTAGGTCAAGGGCTCTTGGTTCAATTGATGTTGGAAAAAATTACCTTAGACCCTGAAACACCAATAGAGAAAATAATATCTTACAGAGAAAAGCACGCGTCAGAACTTGGCCGTTTCCGATCTAAGGTGGGAGAGTTATCTTCTTCCCTTCCCAATGACGCTCCTTTTGCCGCAATGCAGCAACACGCAAGTGACCTCTATTTGAACGAAGTAAGGCCCGCTCTGGATGACTTAAAGAAGAGCCTAACCGGTAGCCGCATAAAATGGCTAACGGATAGTTGGTTAAAGATTGCTTTCATTTCTGCTGGGTCATCCTCAATGCTGGCTGGTATGGGCTTGGCAACTGCCAACGCTTTGTTGGTAGGCGTAGGGGTGTCCCTAATCGGATCTGGCATTCTTTACAATGTAGAAAAAGCCGGAGCCATACGTAGCAATCCATATTCGTATTTGATGAGGATAGAGAATGGGATGCCCTAACAAACGGCTGCACAGCGACCGTTTTCCCGCCGCTTCGCGGCGTCAAACCGGCGCGTGAGTCGGGCGTTATAGTGCTAATTGTCATAGTGCTAATTTTGCTAATTTCGCTTACCCCTCCCCCCGCCGCCGGGCATACTGCCGCGGCGATGCCCCCAGTTCCCTGCGGAACATTTCGATAAAGGCGCTTAGGCTCTGGTACCCCAGGTCAAAGGCGACGCGGGTCACCTGCTGCCCCTGATCCAGCCGCTTGACCGCCTCCTGCAGCAACAGTCGCTTGCGCCAGGCCCCGAAGGTGAGCCCAGTTTCCGTTGCAAAGAGCCGCGCCAGAGTGCGACCGCTGGCTCCAGCCAGCATACCCCATTCATCGAGACTGCGGCTGTCCTCCGGATGCTCCAGCAACGCTTCAATCACCCGCATCACCCGCGAATCCCGACCCATGGGCAGGTGCAAGGGAGTCTCTTCGGCCCGGCGCAGTTCATCCAGCAGCACCTGCATCAGCCGCCACCCCTCGCCCCCCGGTCGGTACGCCTCACCGATCTGCACCGCCCTGAGAATCAGCTCCCGCAAGAGCAGCGACACCTTCAGCACGGCGCAGCGTAGCGGCAGCCCCGTTGTGGCGGTGGGGTCGATGAACAGGTTACGCAACGCCACATCCCCCGGAAAATAAACCTCGTGTTCCTGATCCGGCGGTACCCAGACCGCCTGGGAAGGGGGCACCACCCAGATGTCGCGACCGCAGATGACTCGCATCACGCCGCTGCTGGCGTAGATCAACTGCCCCCGCGGATGGGCGTGCACCGCAGCGCAGCCCACCTGCCTGACCTGCAACTGATGAGGGCTTACTTCCATTGCCAGAGGAATTACCGGCAGATCGGCATCCAAGCGATAGCCCAATTCCACCGGAGCCAGCCGTGTCAGTTTCACGATATTCATTGACATATTATAGAAAGATTGCCAGACAACTGCAAGGTATTGTTAGACCATCACACACAAGGAGAACTCCTATGTATAACAAACATACCGACAGAATCGTTGAGCAGTTCACCCGCCAGGCGATCCCCTTTGCCAACCTGCCGGGGCACCTGGATGCCCTGGACCTGCTGCTGGAACTGGCCCGGCCGGACCAGGGCGACACCGTGCTGGACGTAGCCTGCGGGTCGGGGCTGGTGGCCTGCGCCTTTGCCCCCCATGCCGGCCGGGTCACCGGCATCGACATCACCCCGGCCATGATCGAACAGGCCCGCAAGCGGCAGCAGGAACAGGGGCTGGGCAACCTGGACTGGGTGGTGGGGGATGCGCTGCCACTCCCCTGGGCTGATGACAGCTTTTCGCTGGTGATCACCCGCTACAGTTTTCACCATTTTCCGGAGCCGCACCAGGTGCTGGCGGAGATGGTCCGGGTCTGTTGTCCCGGCGGCCGGGTGCTGGTGGCGGATGTGGCTATGGACCCGGCAAAGGTCGCGGCCTATGACCGGCTGGAGCTGATCCGGGACCCTTCCCATACCCATGCCCTGACCACGGAGGAGTTTGCCGGCCTGTTCCTGAACAGCGGCCTGGTGGACTGCCGGCAGACAGGCTACGGGGTGGAGCTGGGGCTGGAGGCGCAGCTTGCCGCCTCGTTTCCCGCGCCCGGCGGCAGGGAGCTGCTGCGGGAAATGGTCACTGCCGACATCGGCACTGACGCCCTGGGAATCAACGCCCGCCACGGCAGTGATGGAGTGCGCTACACCGTGCCGATTGGCGTGTTCACCGGCAGGAAGGAGAGGTAGCGGAGCACAATCATTAAGGTTGTGGAGTTTGCCACGTAATAACCGATATATAAAAAAAGGAGGTCACCAGTCATGGAACTATCGCCCATTGTTCAACAGCATCTACCTGCACTTAGCCGGTCAGAACGCAGCTTGGTTTCCGCTCTTCCCGATACCCCCTCGTCAGTTGTAACAGAACGTTATGAGCAGCAGATGAAGGCACTGGCCGATGCCCGCTCCACCCTGAAACAGGTGCCGGATAAGAAAACTGCCGACCGCCAGGATAAGGCCGAAAAGATACAGATGCTCAAGGAACGGCTGAAGATGCTGAAGCAGATGATTCCGTTCATGAGTCCATCGGCGGTAAAGTCGCTGAAGGCTGAACTGCGGCAGATCGCCGCCCAGTTGTCGTCGCTGGCGGCAGACGGAAGAAACGGTGGCAGCGGTGATGTCAGCGCGGTGGACTTGGGCAGTACCGGCGCAGCGGAGGCGGCAGATAAGGTGGCAACTGCCAAAGATACCTCTACGGATGAGGATGAAAGTGCTGCTAAGGGCGAAACTGGCGGACAATCAACCGGAATTACCAACAACAGCAAACCGACCAGGGCTGGCAGTGAGAACAGCCAGATGCAGGAAGAAATGGAGGAGTTGAAGCGGTTATATCGTTCGGTGCGGGTCATGGTGCAGCGCAAGTTGCAGCAGACCGGCGACAAGGGCGAACCGCTGCCCAGCGGTCCGCCACCGCTACAGGTCTATGTTCCCCTGCCGGAAACCAGTCTCAACGTTACGGTCAGGGTATAACAACAAACTAAAGGCGGAACTGGCTTACCAGCTGTTGTAATTCTACAGCATTGCCGCGTAACTGCGCTGCTGCCGCTGCTGATTCATGGGCACTGTTGGCAGTGGAGTGTACAACATCGGTTATCTGTATAAACTACAAAACAACCCCCAGCTTTTCTGTAAGCTTAATCTCTTTTGGTGTTACTTCGGCGCGGTAAGCTATTGTTTCCACACCGCTTTTTACTGCCTGGCGCAGCAGGCGGCCATACTCGGGATCAATATTATCAGCAGGAGCCACAGACAGACCATCCCCACGTTGCACTGTGAAAAAAACTACGCCTCTGCCACCACCAGCCACTACTTCCATCAGTTCTCGCAGATGTTTCTGACCACGGGTGGTAACTGCATCAGGGAAAAGAGCCTGAGCGTTTTCAACTAAAGTGACGTTTTTCACCTCAACGTAACAATCAACTCCATTTCCTGATAAAAGCAGGTCTATCCGGCTGCGTTCACTGCCGTAAGGCACTTCCCGCCGTAGTTTTGCGTATCCTTGTAGTTCACTGATAGTTCCATCTTTCACCCCTTCTTCTGTAAGCTGGTTGGGCAACATGGTATTCAGCCCCACCCAGAAGCCGTTGATCTGCACCAGCTCCCAGGTAAAGGCAAGCTTACGTGCCGGATTGTCACTTCTGGACAGCATTACCGGACTGTCAGGCAGGTTGCAGCCCTTCATGCTGCCAGAGTTGGGGCAATGGGCAGTTACAACAGTGCCGTCATCAAGTTCAACATCAGCAAGAAAACGTTTGTAACGGAGGATAAGTTTTCCGGATATTAATGGTGGTAAAAGCATTGTGATTATCTCTCTTTAGTACTTGCAAGGCTTGCGGCTGTCCTTACAGCAGCCTTCATGCTGGCTTCTGAAGCAGTGCCGCTACCTGCCAGATTATAGGCAGTGCCATGATCAACAGAGGTGCGGATAATCGGCAACCCCAAGGTGATATTGATGCCATCATCAAAATGCAGCATTTTCAGCGGAATAAGCCCCTGGTCGTGGTACATCGCCACCACCGCATCCCAAGGTGAATCTTTTTGGGCAGCAAAGTAAAAGAATGTATCCGCTGAAAAAGGTCCTTCCACCTGTAGCCCTTCCGCTTTGGCAGCCTCAATGGCAGGAATAATATAACGCCCTTCTTCATCACCAAACATGCCGCCCTCACCGCAGTGGGGGTTAAGTGAAAGCACAGCAATACGCGGAGCCTGGCTGCCGCAAAGCGGTGCAACGCCAGCGGCAGTTACCCGTATTGTTTTCAGCACCTGCGCGGTTGTTATCATGGCTGGTACACTGGTAATCGCTTCATGGATAGTCACCAGTGCGACTCTTAAAATATCACCAGCCAGCATCATCACGTAATCATCGCAACGGCAAAGCTCTGCCAGAAGCTCGGTATGCCCATGGTAGAGGTGTCCGGCACGGTTCATCGCTTCTTTGTTAATCGGTGCTGTTGACATGGCAGCCACCCGACCGGACAGGCAAAGTTCAGTAGCCCTGCGGATATAACGATACATTGCATCACCTGACTGCACTGACGGATGCCCATACACCATATCCGCTGCTGTAAGGCTGGAAACCGGCAATAAAGGCAGCCTGTCTGCATCCATATTGATGGCATCTTCAGGCTGCTCAACCTCCACCAGTTGTAAGTCTGAGTTACAAACTGAAATCGCCCGCTGCATAGCCAGCAGATCACCCAATACCAGCAGGTTTGCAGCCTGCCTGATGGTTTTATCCTGCAATGCTTTTACGATTATTTCTGGACCCACACCTGATGGATCCCCCATGGTGATGGCTATTGTTGGCAGATTGTGCATGAAAAGTGTCCCTTTAAACTTAACAGACTTTGATAAAACCACTAAATAGGCTGGGAATATCTTCATCAGCCAGACCAAAAACTTCCCTGATTATATCATTATTCATAAGCTTTTCAGGCTTGCCATCAGCCACAAGTTTGCCATTTTTGAGCATCATCAGCCTGTCCATCCGGCTTGCCAGGGCAATATCGTGGAAAGAAATTATTACTGATATCTGTTTATCTCGGCAGATCTGTTTTAAAAGACGTAAAAGCTCCAGCTGATATTTAAGATCAAGGTTTGCCAGCGGTTCATCCAGCAAAAGCAGTTTACCGCCTTGCAGCAAAGTCATGGCAATGTAGGCTCGCCGCCGCTCACCACCGCTCAGATCAGACAGAAAAGCATCGGCTTTGCCTGATAACCCCACAATTTCAATCGCTTCCGTGATGCTGAAATGCTGTTGCCCCTGCGAAAAATAACTGCCCATACTTACCAGCTCTGCAACCCGAAAAGGTGCGTTCATATCCAGAAGCTGCGGCAGATATGCCAGATATTGCGCCCTTTTTCTGCCAGAGTAGCTGCTGATATCCTTGTTACCAAGCAGCACTCTGCCCCGCTTTGGTTGCAAAAGACCTGCTGCCAGCTTTAAAAGGGTGGTTTTACCGGCACCATTTGACCCCATCAGACCGATCAGTCCTCCGACTGTAATGCTGAAGTTTAACTGCTGGAAGAAATCCCTTTCAGCAACAGGATAGTCAAGATTCTGAAACTCCAGCAAAGGAACTTTTTTACAATCTGCTGCACAGATCATCGGTTTTGCTTCCTTTGCAGCAAAAAAATAAAATATGGTGCGCCGATAAAGGCTGCCACCACACCGGAAGGAAGCTCCAGCGGTGCAGCAACGGTTCGCCCCAGCGTATCAGCCAGGCAAAGCAGGGTACCGCCGCTTACAACCGAGAGCGGCAGTACTGTTTTTGCATCAGAACCAATATGCCTGCGTACAATATGGGGTACCACCAGCCCGATAAAACCAACCACACCCCCCATTGATACTGCTGCCGCAGTCATCAGCGATGCAGCCATAAACAACCAAAGCCGCTCGGAAACAGGGTTAAAACCCAGGCTATAAGCAACCTCATCACCAAGGGTAAGGGCGTTAAGCCCTTTGTGGTGGTAAAAGGCAAGGGCAAGCCCGATCAGGATAAAAAACAGACCAAATGGCACTGCTCCAAAATCCACCATGGAAAGATCGCCTGACATCCATAAAAAAGCCTGTTTAAGACCGTCATTACTGGCAATGGTCATCAGCAGCATCAAGGTTGCCGAAAGAAAAAAACCAACCCCGATACCAGCCAGCAGCAACCTCTCTGGTTGCAGTCCGTGCCAACCCCGCCCAAGCAGCACCACCAGTCCGCCAGTGGCAACAGCACCTGCAAAGGATAAAGCAGGTATGGTAAGGGAGAACAGGTTAATGCCAAACAAAAGACCACTTGCCACCAGCAAGGCAGCACCGCTGGATATGCCCAGTATATAGGGGTCTGCCAGCGGACTGCGGAAGATTCCCTGCAAAACAGCTCCGGATGCCCCAAGTGCGCCACCCATTAAAAAGGCAACAATCACCCTGGGCAGACGCAGTGCCAACAAGGTGTTCAGGGTTTCCTGATCAAGGGTAAACGGATTAAGCAGCTGCTGTCCGCTGATCAGGCAAAGCAGTATAATCAGAGAGGATCCAAAGACCAGTAAACCAGCACGTAAAGCTGTATGCTGTTTTTTGGCGTTCAATAGGTTTCTCCGCACTTTTTTAGCTCTTTCAATCCTTCCACCACTCTTGCTCCCGGGCGGTAAAGTCCGTCACCCAGGTAGCAGACCTGCCCTTTTTTTACTGCTTCCAGCATCTTTAACTGCTGCAAAAGGCTTTGTACCTGCCTACCCATGGCTTCATCGTGGGCAGCACCGATGATAATCAGCTCTGGCTGCTGGCGGATAATTGTTTCTGCAGAATATCTTGGATAACTGCCTTTTGCCTTTGCAGCCATATTGCTCATGCCGTTAAGCTCCATTGCCTGGTCAATAATTGTACCACTGCCGGCAACAATCAGCGGTTTAGGCCAGATTATGAAGAGAGTCTTCCTGGCAGCAGATTGGTTGGCGGAAGCGGCTGAAACAGCTTCTTGCATGGCGTTTTCCATCTCTCTTGCCATTTCATCTGCCTTTGATGCTGCACCTAAAGCCTGCCCCATCTCTCTGATGGCAGCAGGAAGACCAGCCAGGTCAGCCGGTTGAAATACGTAAATCTTTTTGCCAAGAGCCTGCAACCGCTCTGCCGCCTTTTTGGGATTCCCTTCCCTGCTCATCACCACAATATCCGGCTTTAAGGCTAAAACCGCTTCCAGCGAAGGGTTGGGCATACTGCCAATTCTGGTTTTTCGGGCTGCCTCTGCGGGACGGTCGCAGGCACTGGTTACCCCCACCACTTGATCACCCAAACCAAGGCTGTAAAGCATTTCAGTAATCACTGGGGCAAGGGATACAATCCGCTGCGGCGGACTGCCGGCAGCAATGGCAAAACCGCTGCCTGCAAACAGGAAGGTAAAAACAAGCAGGATTATTCTGGCAGTATATATATTCATATCAATTTAAAACTAACCGGCACAACTATCTCCACAGGAAAGGCAGGTTTGGGAAAAGGTGCAGATTTTTTAACTGTATCAAGGGCTGCGCGATCAAGAACTTCATGACCTGAGCCTTCTTTTACTTTCAGGTTACTTATGCTGCCATCCAGAGCAATGCGAAAAGAAATCAATGTCCTGCC
>Ga0265295_1006502_pt1 | contig 14104 bp, 9 predicted proteins | sample Munlansysbiofilm_FD_192503 | JGI IMG/M metagenome (GOLD analysis project Ga0265295, IMG submission 192503) | Leachate microbial communities from a municipal landfill in Southern Ontario, Canada - Methane capture system biofilm | ecosystem: Engineered > Solid waste > Landfill > Unclassified ... | reverse complement strand
CAGGGCCGTGTGGCGGGATTTTCCGCCGGTACGGGCAGCGCCTTTGCGCTGATTCCGGCCCAGAACGCCACAGGCAACTGGATCAAGGTCGTTCAGCGGGTACCGGTGCGCATTGAACTGGAAGGCGGAGACGCAGCACGGCATTCTTTGCTTATCGGCCTGTCTTCCCTGGTGACGGTGAACATCGATGATGCCTCGGGTCCGCTGCTGACCGACGCCGCGCGGCAGCGTCCCCTCCCGCCCGTGCTGACGGCGCGGGGTACGGAGCCGGACATGGAGCCCATTGAAGAGCGCATCCGCAGCGTCATTGCCCAAAACAGCCCGTCCGACAACGGGGCAACGGAGCGCTGAGCATGAGTTCTCCGGCACATCAGACCCTGCCGTCCAAACCCGGCGAAAAAGATGCCGCCACTGCGGCCCCGTCTCCTGAGGTGCGGTCTGTGGAGCCGCTGCCCGGAGGCATGCGCGTACTGGCCACGGTGAGCATTGCCCTGGTCACGGCCATGACCGTTCTGGACACCACCATCGCCAACGTGGCTCTGCCCACCATTGCGGGCAACCTGGGGGTGGCCGCCTCTCAGGGCACGCTGGTCATCACCTTTTATGGCGTCGCCAACGCCATCGCCATTCCCCTTACCGGCTGGCTGGCGCGGCGTTTCGGCGAGGTGCGCGTTTTTACCCTGGCCACCTTTTTCTTTGTGCTGGCGTCGCTGCTCTGCGGGCTTTCCCATTCTCTGCTCATGCTTATCGCCGCGCGCATTATTCAGGGGGCGGCCGCCGGGCCGCTGATTCCCCTGTCCCAAAGCCTGTTGCTGACCTGCTACCCGCCGGAAAAACGCGGCCTCGCCCTGGCCATGTGGTCCATGACTATCGTGGTCGGTCCCATTCTGGGACCCATTCTCGGCGGCTATATTTGCGACGACTTTTCATGGAACTGGATTTTCTTTGTCAATGTGCCCCTGGGCATTTTCTGCCTGATGACCCTGCGTTTAGTTCTGGAGGGACGCGAAACCCCTGTGATGCGCGCACCCGTAGACAAGATCGGTCTGATACTGCTGGTGCTGGGCGTGGGTTCCCTGCAACTGATGCTGGATGAAGGCAAGGACCATGACTGGTTCTCCTCCCCTTTAATTCTCGGATTTGGTGTTGTTGCGGCCATCGCTCTGGTATTTTTCGTAGCATGGGAATTAACGGAAAAAGACCCTGTGGTGGATCTTTCACTTTTTCGCCACCGCAGCTTTACTGTTGGCACTATTTGCATATTTTTAGGGTTCATGCTGTATTTCGCATCGGTAGTGCTCATGCCCATGATGCTCCAGACGCGCATGGGCTACACCGCCATGTGGGCAGGCTTTACCCTGGCTCCTATTGGCATATTTTCTCTTTTTATCTCGCCTATTTTAGGGAAAAATGCCGCCAAGCTGGACATGCGCGTGCTGGCCAGCATCAGTTTTGTGATCTTCGCCCTGTGTTTTTTTTGGCGCAGCTATTTTGCCCCTAACATGGACGTATCCTTCGTCATGTGGCCACAATTTGTGCAAGGGCTGGCTGTTGCGCTCTTTTTTATGCCCCTGACCAGTCTCAGCCTCAACGGCATACCTGGCAGCGACATTGCCAGCGCCATGAGCCTTTCCTCCTGCCTGCGCACTCTGGGCGGTTCCATAGGTTCTTCGCTGGTCATGACCCAGTGGGAACGGCTGGAGGCCCTGCACCATGTACGCTTTGCCGAAGGCATGACCGACGCCAGCTTCCCTTTTGCCCAGGCCATGCAGGGTTTGCAAGGCATGGGCATGAGCGCTATGCAGGCAACGGCATGGATCAATCAGGAAGTGACGCGCCAGGGCTTTCTTGTGGGATTCAACGAACTGTTTTGGGCCGGAGGCTGGGCGTATTGCCTCATGGCCGGACTGGTGTGGCTCGCGCCCGCGCCGCAACGCAGGAGATAGACATGTCGGAAACATCCGTGCGACCTGAGCCCACGAAACGCGAAATAAAAAATGAAAGCCGCCGTAAGGCCATTCTGGATGCCGCCCTGGAGGTTTTTTCGGCGCACGGCTTTGCCGCTGCCCGCGTGGAAGACATAGCCCGCGCCGCCAAAGTCGCCAAGGGAACCATATATATTCATTTCGCCGACAAAAAGGATATCTTTAACACTCTGGCGCTCGAAGACCTTCTTGCCCTGCACCAGAGCATCAGGGCGATGCTGGCCCGCACGGAGCTACCCCTGCACGAGCGCCTCTGGCGCATGGCCCAGCCCTTTCTGCAAAATAACGGCGTCTCCCGCAGCATGCAGATCATTCGCCTCATCCATGCCGAAGGACTGCACAATCCCTTGCTGGTGCGGCCCTACCTCGAACAGATCGTCAGCACGCTTACCGCGTTGCAGCACCACATGCGTGAGGTTGGCCTGAGCGGCCCGGTATGCGAACATCCGCAACTGATCATGGCTCCGCTCATTCAGGGCGTCCTCTGGCAAGGGATTATGGGCGATCTGGCGCCACAGGACATTGTCGGCGCGTATCGCGCCAACCTGGACGCCCTGCTGACGGCGGCAGGATATTCCTTCGGGATGTCCTCTCAGGGCTGACGTTGCCGCTGCCCTGTAAAATATCCCGCTCGGTGTACTCCAGAAAGCCGCCCAGGCGCTTGGCCCAATCTTCCATGGTCATGGGAGGAATATTGCGCCGGGCCCTATCCTCGGCAAATCCAGCCACGCGTTAACGATACGGCCCAAGGACTCCAGTTCTTCTTTTACCAGATAGTTTTTGGCACTGCCGTAAAAAGACGCGCTGCTCATGCCGTGCTCACGGCAAAATCCGGGGCCGTGCCCCCATTCTCGGCCTGCCTTACGAGCGCCAAGATTTGACTGGCCGTGAATCAGGCTCTTTTCATCGTAACATCTCCTGATTGCTTATTCCCGGAAATTCTACTTTTTTCCGGAGAGATTACCTGTCAGCGCCGCGCATGCCCGCAGGCGCTGACGTCACGCTGCTGGTTTTTCTCTCCCGCCCGCCTTTTTTCGTCATTCCCCGCCACAATACAATCGCCCGATGCCCCGGAGCACGGTGATAACGCCGGCCCGCTTGTTACCCGATACGATTTTTCTGCATAATTTATGTCTTTCATACCATGTCGAAAAAAAGTCCCCAGTGGTATCTTGCACACTGCTCTTTTTTTTATTGCGGCCACTGCGCGGCAACTAACCTTAATTTATAGCATTTGGGGCAAAAAGATGAAAGCAAAAATCATAGCTACATTGGGCCCAGCGACAAATAACAGGGAACAGATTGAAAACCTTGCCAGAGCTGGGGTGAACATTTTTCGTCTTAATTTTTCGCACGGTGACGCCAGCCAGTTTGTCGATACAATCAAGAATATTAGAGAGGTGGAAAGCAAACTGAACACAGTGCTTACCATTTTTCAGGATCTTTCTGGCCCGAAAATCCGCATTGGCATTCTGGAGAGCCCCATCACGTTTGCAGCGGGCGACAGGGCCTTTCTCGGGCCGGAAGACGACGGCGAACTGCCGCACATTCCCTTCACGATAGCGCCTGTGCTCGAGGCCATCTCGCCAGGCGACGTGCTGGTGCTTGCTGACGGCACGCTGCAATTACTTGCCATTGAAAAGCGGGGCAACGGCTTTGTGCTTGAAGCCAAAAACTCCGGCCTCATCTCTTCGCGCAAGGGTCTTGCCCTGCCCGGCAAGACAGTCAAAGTTCCCGCGCTTACCGAAAAGGATCGCCGTGACCTGAAAGACGGCCTCAAGCTCGGTGTGGACGCAGTTGCGCTCTCCTTTGTGCAGACTCCCGAAGATATTCTGGAGGCCAAAAAAATCATTGCCGAGCACGGCAAGGCCATCCCCGTCTGCGCCAAGCTTGAAAGAAGGAACGCCGTAGAACACCTTGATGCCATCCTTGATGTTGCCGACATCATCATGGTCGCCAGAGGGGATCTGGGCGTCGAGTGCCCCCTTGAAGACCTGCCCGGCATTCAGAAGAAAATCATTGGCGGGTGCAATCAGAGAGCCAAGCCGGTCATTGTGGCCACACAGATGCTGCTTTCCATGGTGAGCGCTCCCAGCCCGACACGGGCAGAAACAACCGACGTTGCCAATGCCGTGCTCGACGGGGCTGATTGCGTCATGCTGTCTGAAGAAACAGCCATTGGAGCCCACCCGGTTGAAACCGTCGAGTACATGCGCAGGATAGCCTCCAAGGCCGAAGACCTGCTGGTGCAAAAGAACAGCGGCAAAGGGATCATTATCCTTGATACCCTCAAGCCGGATCAATTTTTGTCGCAAGCCGCCCACCTGCTGGCAGACAGCCTGTCTGTAAGGGCTGTCCTGTCCCACAGCATATCAGGGGCTTCAGGCAGGGCCATTGCCGCCAAGCGTATGGGGCATGACGTGTATGTGCTGACGCCCTCTGTCACCACACTCAGATATCTCAATTTTTCCTGGGGCGTTCAGCCAAGGCTTGTGGGCGAGCAGTTTTCTTCTCACCTTGAGCGTGTGGAGAATTTCATCGATGCCAACCCCGACTTTAACGCTGACGACGCCTTTGTTATCACGGCCGGCCAGGGCAAGAAGGATACACATCTTACCGGAACCAATCTTGTCAAAGTCTACGTAAAGTAGCCTGGCAGGAATCTATGGTCACCGCAAAAGGAAGATGACAATGCGAGATAAAATCCAAACTGTTATAGGCAGAGAAATTCTTGATTCAAGGGGAAACCCCACTGTTGAGGCGGAAGTGGTGTTGCAGTCCGGGCTGTGCGCCTGCGCCTGCGTGCCGAGCGGGGCCTCCACGGGCGCAAGGGAGGCCCTCGAGCTGCGCGATGGCGATAAAAAACGCTATGGCGGAAAGGGCGTTTTGCGCGCGGTGGAGCATATCAATGCCGTGATAGCCCCTGCGCTTGTTGATAAAACCGTGACTGATCAGGCCGACATCGATGCCACCATGCTCGCTTTGGACAACACGGAAAACAAGTCTTCCCTCGGCGCCAATGCCATTCTTGGCGTCTCCCTGGCCTGCGCCAGAGCCGCAGCTCTGGCGGTTGACCTTCCGCTCTACGCGTATCTTGGCGGGCCCGGCGCGCTGACGCTGCCTGTGCCCATGATGAATATCATCAATGGCGGGGCGCATGCAGCGAACACGCTGGATATCCAGGAATTCATGATCATCCCCGTAGGCGCCGAGAGTTTTCCCGAAGCCTTGCGTATGGGGACGGAAACATTTCATGCGCTCAAAAAGCTGCTGGAACACGACGGGCTTTCGACCGGCATTGGCGATGAAGGCGGGTTTGCCCCCAACCTCGGCAGCCACACCGCCGCTTTTGACTATATCATGAAGGCCATAGAAAACGCGGGTTACAGAGCGGGCGAGGATATTTTTCTTGGTATTGATGCCGCATCGAGCGAATTTTATGGCGACGGCGCGTATACGCTCAAGGGAGAAAACAGGGTCTTGTCCAGCGATGAAATGGTGGCCTATCTTGAAGGTTTTGTTGCCAAGTATCCCCTCATCTCCATTGAAGACGGCCTGGCCGAGACAGACTGGGCGGGCTGGAAAAAACTCACCGAGAGCCTGGGCAGCCGCATGCAGCTTGTGGGCGACGACATCTTTGTGACCAACAAGGCCATTCTGGCTGAAGGCATAGACAAGGGCGTCGCCAACGCCATTCTTATCAAGCTGAATCAGATCGGCAGCCTTTCTGAAACCCTGGCAACCATCGAGCTTGCCAAAACAAGCGGCTACGCCAATGTCATCTCTCACCGTTCCGGTGAAACAGAAGACAGCTTTATCGCCGACCTCGCGGTTGCCACCAATGCCGGCCAGATCAAGACAGGCTCCCTGTGCCGCAGCGACCGGATCGCCAAGTACAACCAGCTGCTGCGCATCAACGCCCGCCTCAAGGGAAATGCCGGGTACTTTGGCGCGACAATGAAAAAACGCTTTGGATAGCAGTTTGTTGCGCCAATGAGATAGGCGAGCGCATTGCAGCAGATCAATCACGCAGGTAAGCATATGAAAATACTAGTCGCACCCGATTCGTTTAAAGGAAGCGTCTCTGCCATAGCCGTCGCGCGCGCGATGGGGCGGGGCATACACAGGATCTTCCCTGACGCCGCCATTGAGTATGTTCCCATTGCCGACGGGGGCGAGGGCACAGTGCAGACGGTTGTTGCCGCCGCGCAGGGCGAAATACGGCAGACAACGGTTTCCGGCCCTCTGGGAACTCCGGTTGTGGCGCAGTGGGGGCTCATCAACAACGGCGCCACAGCGGTAATCGAAATGGCGGCGGCTTCCGGGCTCATGCTGCTTGCCGCCGAAGAAAAAAATCCCTTGCTGGCAAGCACTTTTGGCGTCGGACAACTGGTGCTCGCCGCCCTTGACGCCGGGGTTTCCGCCATTGTCATCGGCATTGGCGGAAGCGCCACCAATGACGGGGGCAGCGGTTTTGCCCGTGCGCTGGGCGCACGCTTTCTTGACGCGTCCGGCAAGGAACTTCCCGAGGGCGGCGCGGCCCTGCAGGAGCTTGCCAGGATTGACGGCAGCGCGCTGGACCCCCGGCTTGCCTCAGTTGACATTATGGTCGCCTGCGACGTGACAAACCCGCTCTGCGGGCCGACCGGGGCGTCTGCCGTTTTTGGCCCCCAAAAGGGCGCTACCCCCGCGATGGTGCAGCAACTGGACGCAGCCTTGGCCCACTATGCCGATCTGGCGGAAAAAAGCTTTGGCAAATCCGTGCGTGACATCCCCGGAGCAGGCGCGGCGGGCGGTCTCGGGGCTGGGCTGCTGCTCTTTACCAACGCCCGCTTGCGTTCCGGCATTGATATCGTCTTGCAGGTTATCGGCCTTGAGAAAAAGCTTGAGGGCGCGTCCCTCGTCTTTACCGGCGAAGGCAACACTGATTTTCAGACAACGCATGGCAAGGCGCCCGTCGGGGTCGCAAAACTCGCCGCAGCCAGAAACATCCCTGTGATCTGCCTTTCCGGCGGCCTGGATAACGGGTATGAAGCCATCTACGCGCAAGGAATCGACGCGGCTGCGGGTTGCCCGGCCGGGCCAGCCTCGCTTGAGGACTGCATTGCCAAAGGCGAAACGCTTGTTGAAGCGGCGGCTGAACGCACGTGCCGCCTGCTGGCCGTGGGAATGCGCCTGGCATAGAATTGCCAGGGAGCCTTTGGGTCCAGGCGGCAGAAAGGCTTAGCCCGCAGCGCCGGATACGCTCTTTTCGTACTCTTTCAGCTTACGCCACAAAGTAACACGGCTTACGCCCAGCAGACTCGCCGCTTTTCCCATATGCCCGTGGGTAGCGGCGAGTGCCTGTTGTATTGCCGCGTAGCTGCTGCCAAGAACGGCTTTGTCCAGGTGGGCCTGTTCCGCAGGCCCGCTCTGGGCAGCAGCCCCGTTGGGCATGGCCGATGAGGCGGCAGATGCTGCGGAGTGGGACGGCATATCCGCCTGCAGCACATTTTCCAGTATTTTTTTCAGATCCTCTTCGGTCACAATATGCTGCGGGCTCAAAACGCAGGTTCGCTCACAGATATTGCGCAATTCGCGGATATTCCCCGGCCAGTCATAATGCATCAGCAGCCAGAGCGCCGCATCCTGCAAGATGAGCTTGCCTGTTTTGTACTTGGTGTTGAAGTAGCTGAGAAAGGACGTGACAAGCGCGGGTATGTCCTCTTTTCTTTCCCGTAAGGGCGGCAGGTGCAATTCAAGAATATTCAGGCGAAAGAGCAGGTCGGCACGAAACTTCCCTTCGCGGGCGAGTTGCCGCAAATCCTTGTTGGATGCGGCAATGACCCTGACATCAACGGGAATGACCTTGTCGTCCCCAAGGCGCATGACCTCATGTTCCTGCAGCACGCGCAGCAGGCGGCCCTGCAGCCAGAAAGGGATTTCAGAAATTTCGTCCAGAAAGATCGTTCCGGTGTGGGCCATTTCAAACATGCCGGGCTTGCCGTTCTTTCTGGCCCCGGTAAATGCGCCACTGACGTACCCGAACAGTTCGCTTTCAAGAAGGTTGTCATTGATCGCCGCACAGTTGACGGCGACAAAAGGCCCGTTCTTTCTTTTGCTTTCCGCATGGATGCTCTGGGCAAAAACTTCTTTGCCTGTGCCTGTTTCTCCATAAATAAGGATGGATGAGTCCACAGAGCTGAAGCGCCGCGCCCTGTCTACGGTGTTATTGATTTTTGCGCTGACCCCGGCGCAGTCCCGAAAGCTGTATTTGGCGCGGTGCCCCTTTGAGGTGAACGAGTGGCGCAGCGCCACTTCCCTGTCATGTACCGCGCCAGCTTCCTGAAAGGCGGCCACCGCGCCAACTATCGATTGGCCGTCAATGACCGGCTGCACTGTGCCGGTAACGAGCTTGTTGCCGATTTCAATGATGATGTCGGTCTCTGACCGCCCTTTTTTCAGCACTCGTTCCACATATGCGCGCAGTTTCGGGATGGCGTTGGCGTGCTCACCCTCTGCCGAGTCCGCCAGAAGCTTGAACGCCTTTGCGTTTTGCGCGGCGAGTTCGCCCGCGCTGTTGAAAGAAAAAATCACTTCTTCAATAAGGTCGAGGGTCGTTCTGAACCGCTCCGAGCGGGCCCGCTCCCTTTGGGCCAGCCGGGCTGAACGTACTGCTTCATTGATGGCAAGCAGCACCGAATCTTTGCCCGAATATATCATTTCTGCGTTCATGCCGTAACTGGCAGCAAGGGTTGTGACCATAGACCCGCCAACCACCATTTCAATCCCTTTTTTCTTGCAGGCCAGTATCTGCTTGATGGCCGTTTCTTCGTCGAGCACCGGATAACTGTGTATCGGCTCATCAAGCAGCTGGATCATCTCCTCGACCCCATTCAGCATATTGGGTGGGGCTACGAGGGCAATCCTGGAATAGGGCACACGCTCCTTTACCTTGAGCAGCACACGAAGCACATCCGCGCCCGTGACAGGCAGTTCAACCAGAATGCAGTTCGGGGGCAAGGCCTTGCGCAAGGCAGTGGCTGTGGCCCCACGGCTGATGACCGCATCCGCATGGATGGGGAGCTGCTGCAAGGCGGCGACGCCTACCAGATCCTTGACCTCAATGGCAACGGTGGGGTCATTGAGTACAAGCTGGCAGGCTTCCACTTCTTTGCTCATCTCGAGATATGGAGCGATTATCGTAATATGTATCATATATGTTCGTATGTTATGTAGAGGTTGAATCAGGCATGCTTCATTTAAACGGTTTGTAACATGTTTGTTAAGATAATGAAACAAACGACATAAAGCCCGAAAGCCTGAAACTATTTAACAATATGAAATATAAGAAAAAAAATAACGGCATGCCCCCGGCACACTCTCTGCACTATAGGGCCTGCAGGAGTACTCCACCTGGATGCGTTTCACCATTTTACCGAGAGGAGCTGGCATATGGCCATAATGACAAGGGCTGCCACATTACGTGGCCCTCGGGACATCGTCCTTGAAGAAAAAAAGCTTGTCTGTGGAGATGAGCAGGTTATTGTAAAAAACCACATCATTGGCATTTGCGGGTCAGACAAATCGTTTTATCGCGGTCAGCTGCCCCCAAAAACCGCCGAGTTTCGCCATGAGCCCAAATTTCCTTTTCCTCTGGGGCATGAGAGCGGCGGCACAATTGTTGAAGTCGGCTCAAAGGTTACCGACTACAAGGTTGGCGACAAGGTTATAGCCTTTGGCTGGAACAACAACTATGCCGATTTCTTTGTAACGCCCACGTGGCAGCTGCAGCCCGCCCCCGAAGGTCTTGAAATGGACTTTATCGGCCTTGGCGAGCCCATTGCCTGTGCCATGCACTCCGGTTTGCATTGCGGTGTCCAATTGGGCGATACCGTGCTGGTGCTCGGGGCCGGATTTGCCGGGCAGATCGTTGCCCAGTGCGCCAAGCGCAAGGGCGCAGCCTGCGTCATTGTTGCCGATATTCTTGACGGCAAGCTTGAACTGGCAAAAAAACTGGGCGCGGATCATGTGCTGAATCTGACCAAGATCGACGCTGCCAAAGAAATTTTTGCCCTCACCAATGGCAAGGGCGTCGATGTGGTTGTTGAAGCTGCAGGCTCGGAAAGCTCTTTCAACCTGGCTTCTGAAGTGCTCAGACACAACGGCAAGTTTGTTTTTTACAGTTGGGTGACCCAGCCGGTGACGCTTAATATCAGCCGCTGGCATGACGACGGGCTGCAATTCATCAACACCTGCCTTGTGCACCACTCCTGGCGTGAACGGTATGTGTGGACGCCCGAGGCACTGCGCCCTGTTGTGCAGAAGATGGTTGACATACGCCCGCTCATTACCAATGAGTTCCCCCTGAGCCAGATCAGGGAAGGCTTTGAACTGGCCGACAAAGACGACGCGGCAATCAAGATTGTGTTCAGGCCAGACTAGCGGCGCGTGACCCTGTCACCATAAGCCGCTCTGACATGCGGAAGGGCGGCTTATGGCACAGCCTTGCGGCAGCCAGCGTAACCACGCTTTTTATCATGCGGTTTTATGCTTCTTCGCGTGGCCACTATCAGGACGCGCTATAGCTACTCAGAGTATGAAGATAACAGTTTGAAGCCATATCATAAGACACAACCGCCAGGCCCGCCTTTCAAAATTTTCCCGCCCGGCAGATGAGTTGGCGTCGCGGCCAGGTGCAACCACGTATGCACAGTTGCCTATTGTTATCCCTGTCTAGCGTAACGCGGCCCCCCTAACAGGAGAACACATGCCCACTAAACCAACTCGCCAAAGATTGCTGGTTTTGTTCGTTGTTTGCCTCGTGTATTTTATTACCTATCTCGATCGCGTTAACGTCTCTGTCGCAGCCCCCCTGCTGATGCAGGAATTCGGCATCAGCAAGGCACAGCTTGGCGCTGTTTTTTCGGCCTTTATGGTCGGTTACGTCCTCTTTCAGATACCTGTGGGCATGCTTGGAGACAAGTATGGCCCGCGTGTTGTGCTCACGGGACTTGTGGTTGTCTGGTCTTTTTTCACCTTTGCCATAACGCTGGCCTGGAGCTTCAGCTCACTCATCGTGTTGCGCTTTCTTTTCGGCATTGGCGAGGCAGGCGCCTTCACCATTGCGACCCGTGCTTTTTCAGCATGGATTCCCAAGACGGAGCGCGGTTTCGCGCAAGGGATAACCCACGCCTTTGCCCGGTTCGGCGGGGCGGTTACGCCGTTGATAATGGCCCCCATCGTGTTCGCTCTGGGGTGGAGAGAAGCTTTTTATATCTGTACGGGCGTCGGCATTGTATGGGCCATTTTCTGGTTCTACTGGTACAGGGACACGCCGCAGGAATTCAATGCCCGCTGGAACAACAAGGTCAACCAGGCGGAGATTGATCTTATCAATGATGGCCGCGTTGTCGCGAAAAAGGGCCAAAAGCTGCCCATCAAGGCGCTTTTTAAAAGCAAGAACGCCTGGGCTGTGTGCGCGGCATACTTTTGCTACAACTTCAACCTCTGGATATTCCTTACCTGGCTGCCCACCTATCTTGTGGACGCCCGCGGATTCACCATTGTAAAAATGGGCATTTTTGCCAGTATTCCCCTGCTGGCGGGCACCATTGGCGATACGCTTGGCGGCTATCTTTCCGACCTGTTGTGGAAAAAGACCGGCAAGGGCAATTTTTCAAGGCGCATAGTGGCCATTGTCGGCCTGCTGATAGCCGCGTGCTTCATGATTCCGGGGGCAATGACCGAATCGCCGTACATGGCCATTTTCTTCCTGGCCTGTTCGCTGTTCGGGCTGGAAATGGCCGTGGGCGTATATTGGGCAGTGTGCCTTGATATTGGCGAGCAATACTCCGGTACTGTTTCAAGTATGATGAACTGCTTCGGCAACGTAGGCTCCATCCTGTCGCCATTCCTGTTTGGCGTTATTGTTCAGTACACGGGTTCGTGGGTTTATCCGTTTATCCTTGCCAGCAGCCTCCTTGTTGTGGGCAGCATTATCTGGCTGTTTATCAAGCCGGAATACTCCGTCAACGAAGAGCTTGGCTTGAATTAAGGTCAGAAGGGCGATTCCGAACGGCCGGGGCTTTGCCCCGGCCCCTTCGGGCAAAAATCCCCCATTATGAGAGCCTCTTGATCGAAACATGCAGACCCAAAGGGCCTTCACCATTTGCAGGGAACCGCGCAGGGATGCTGTCCATCCGGACGCAGTCAGTTACAGGGCCTGAATTTGGCTCCCGGCAAGTAGTTCTGTTTCAACGGCCCCAAGGGGATTCCCTTGGGGCCATTTTTTTATCCGGCATGCTGTTTCAGGGGCTGGCATTCCGCCTTGGGGCAAGAGACGTCAAAGCTGCTTTTTTTTGACAACACCATTGATCTCACCCAAAATCTCTGCACGGAGAAACGGCGATGAAACAAACCAGCAGCACCTGCGGGCAGTTGAACATATCTCGTGAAAACGCCCTTGAGCTTGTGCGTCAGTTGAGCGACGTCTTGCAAAACAATGTGAACCTCATGGACGCCGAGGGCGTGATAATTGCCAGCACAAATCCGCAGCGCATCGGGCAGTTGCATGGCGGGGCCAAATATTTGCTTGAGCATGACATTGAAATGCTGACCATTGAACAGGACGGGCAGTTTATCAACAGCCAGAAAGGAATCAACCTGCCTATCACAAAAAACGGAAAGAATGTTGGTGTTATCGGCGTCACTGGCGAGAGCAAGGAAATGGTTCGTTACGCGCATGTCATTTGGAAAATGATGGAAATCTTGCTGCGTGAGAACGACATCGCTGAACAGGCACGTATACAAGAGCATATCCGCAACAGATATATTGGCCGATTGATGAGTTCGCCGCACAACATCTCTTCGCCCGAATTTATCAGGGAGGGAGCATCTATCGGCATAAATCTGGCGCAGTACCGGCGGGTTCTGGCATGCGCGCTGCTGGTCCCGCTTTCAGGGGAGGCTCATCCGCAGGCAGGGCATGACGACCTGATTGAAAAGGCCATGGAGATGCTCTCGCGCCAGTGGCAAAGCGCGCTGATGGCCCGTGTCGGGCAGTCTTTCATTTTTTTGATGCCTTCAATGCGAAACAGCGAACTGCTGGCCGTGGCAGAAGAAATGCAGGGTCTGGTGCAGAAGCGTTTTGATCTGTCGCTTGTCGTGGGAATTGATGGCACTGAAACCACAGCGGCAAAACTGGAAGCCCGGGCCTGCGGGTGTGACAAAAAGCTTTCCGCCGCCAGCAGCAGTCTGTATGAATCCTACCGCCAGGCATCCAGGGCGCTTGATGCTGCCCTGCGTTCAGAAGGGCATGGAATAGTGCTGTATTCTGACATGGATATTGGGCTTTTTGTGCACTCTGTCGATGACGCCATAAAAAAGGAGTATGCGGATCTCATTTTTTCAAACATTGCTGAAGAAAAGATACAAGAATACTCTATGATTATTGATCAATATTTTATCAATGACCGTTCCATAGAAAAGATTGCGCAAAAACTGTTTATGCACAAGAACACGTTGCAATACAAAATAAAGAATATGCAGAAAGAAACGGGCTATGATTTGCGCACCGCGCATGGCGGTGTAGTGCTGTATTTTGCCATGCTGTTTCACTCGCTCCGTACAGGCCGCAACCCGCGCCTTCCCAGCAAAAGCGCCCCTGATGATTTCAAGAGCTGCTTCTAGGTCAGATCAACTTTGAAATGAGAAGCATTTCAAAGTTTTCATTCAGCCGAAAAATGCGGTTTGCGACAACTGACCTTCCCCCCGAAAAGTATGCCATTAAAACGTTAGTGCCCTTGATATGTTCCTTGCCTCGCTGGCTGCCGTGATCACGGCCAAAAGCGACTGCAGTCAGCGCGTGGCGGGCAAAACAACAGCCTGCCTGCCTTGACCACCAGGCAGTTGGAGAATACCATCTGGATATAGGTGAAAATGGGCGGTGCTGGGGGCACATTTATTTGTTGAATTGCTGCATGTTGGGGGAAGTATGAAGGCCTGTATCAAAAGTCTGTGTTTTGCGCTGGTGCTGTTTGCCGTATTTTTGGGCATGGCGGTGTGTTCATCTGCAAAAGAAGTCGTGCTATATTCTTCCAACCAGCCTGACATGCTGGATGCTATTTCACAGGATTTTG